>ERZ1035037.222-NODE-222-length-20914-cov-21.491347_pt1 | contig 20914 bp, 28 predicted proteins | sample MGYA00520618_ERZ1035037 | MGnify/ENA primary metagenome ERZ1035037 (study PRJEB33766, sample SAMN09781741) | gut metagenome | biome: gut microbiome | host: Homo sapiens | place: Madagascar | study: EMG produced TPA metagenomics assembly of the PRJNA485056 data...
GCCCACACGCCATTACAATAGCACTGGAAAGCCCAAATGCAAGCCCCGGAACGGAAAAACTTGCGATTTTTTCGCCGGCGGCGATTTCAGCCTTATTCATGGTCCCCTCCTACAACTTGTCTACACTTTTTTGTAGACGAGCCGAAAAATTTTTTGTGCATGGCATTGACTGCCAGCCCGTATACCTGAATGCGCGTTAGCCGTTTTTCAGGGTCAAATGCCCTGATTTCCTCGACTTTCTTTGCTGTTTCGGGAGCAACCCGAATCAAAACCGTTTCTTTCATATCTCCTCCTTTTTCAGACAATATATCAACACTTTTTTGTTTTTCAAGTGTTCTTTCAAACTTTTTTGTTGATTTTTTGTTGCGACGCATTATTTTATAGGTAAACGGAGGAAAAACGATGATCATTTTGAATGATGCAATGCGGAAAGCAATCTCTGATGCTGTAAATGACACGGCTGGCGGTCAGGCGGAACTGGCACGTAAAACCAATGTCTTTCAGCAGAACTTTTCACGTTACATTTCCGGGCAGACAACAAAAATCAGTGAGAGGATGTGGCAGCAGATTTATCCTTACCTGAAAAAGTATCTTCCGGACGGGTATGAGCCGGACGGTTTGTCTGCAAGCGGAATTACCGTCAATATTCAAAAAGATTACCGGAGTTCCTTGAAATATTGCATGACGGTATTGAATCAGGATGCTATCCCGGACAAGGTGAAAGTAGACCTCGTCCGGCAGTACATAGAAAGCATTTTGAAATAAACAGGCAACGCGGGAAAGACGGCCGCTTTTCCGCAGAGCCGAATAAAAAAACAACCATGAATCCAAAGGAGAGAAACAAAATGGAAAAAGGAATGAACAGTGCCATCGACCAGACCGCCCGGAACCTCACAGCGGATTGCCCGGAAATGACACTCTCCGACAGCAATAACCGGATCACGCTGAACAGCGGCGCGGTCCTGAACATCATCGAATCCGAATCGGCTTGTTTCAGACACCTGGTCCGGGATCTGCTGGCGAACCGCGAATTGTCCGACGCGCAGTTCAGGCACATGGTGCGGACCATCGCAGGATAAAACGGAAACGGAAATCACGTCCGGCGGAATTCACCGTCGGACTTCAGGGATAAAGAAAATGATACAGGGGGGAAATCATGAACAGAAACACGATCACAATGACAGCAGCGGCAGTATCAGATACAAGCGGAAAGACAGAAAATCCGGCGGCACTCCGGTTTCCCGTAGTCTTCGTTTGTCCCGGCCATGACTGCCAGCCGTCATTCTGGATGAGACATCATGGCTGTACGTAAGATAAAAAACTTCTGGTATTCCTATTTTCGCGATGAAAACGGCGTATTGCGGACGCGTTCCACCGGCTGTACCGACCGGGACCAGGCGGAAAAAATAGACGCGCAGTATCGGTCAACCGTCGGAATGCGCCGCCAGTATAAAAAAATTCTGAAAAACGCCGATCCTGATTTTGTCCGGAAAGCGGAAGAAATCATGAAAATGGAAAGCCATCCGCAAATACAGCGCGTCGCGCACAAACGCGGTACGCTTGCCTTGTCGGAAATGCTGGAGAAAGCAAAATCCAAACGCCCCTTGTCAGGAGACCATGAACGCGCGTGGAAATATTTCTGCAAAGGGGTTGATGTCCGGTTCGCGGACGAGGTAACCCCGGCAATCTGTCAGAAGTATCTCGACAGCCAGTTTGGCGACAAATCCGCGAAAACATGGAATAACAACAAAGCTGCCCTGAATATGATTTTCCGCTTGTGCATGGTCGAAGCGAATATAACCATGTCTCCGTTCCAGCCGATTATGAACAAGGCATTGACCGATGTAAAATCTCATCGAAACCTTACCGATGCTGAAATTACTTTGATTCTGGAAAAAGGAGACTTGCAAATCCGGATCATGACCATGCTTGCCCGCTGGACTGCGCAGCGTCTGGAAACCTGCGCCCGGATGACCTGGAACGACTTCGATTTTGAAAAGAAAATATTCCTGATAAAGCCGGGTAAAACTTCGCGGTTCAATAAGTTTGTCTGCGTCCCTTTATTCTCTCCTCTGGAACGCTTTCTGAAAGAACTTGAACCGCAGGTGAAAGACAAATCCGCGCCATTGGTGAATGTGGCCGGCTGGGCAAGCAACAAAGGTTTTTCAAGGAAGTTCATGCGATTTTTGGAGAAATTGAAAATCTGTGATTCGGCGGATGGTTGCGCAACGTTCCATTCCATTCGAGGCACGGCAATAACATGGATGAAAGATGCAGGCTTGTCCGCAGACATCCGACGAGCCATCACAGGGCATTCCAGTTTAACCACGGAGGACATATATGCAAGGTCAATAAAAGGAGTATCGGATGCGGCGAAAGCAATCAATAAATGTATGTAATATCGTATGTAATCATACATTTTAAGGCGGAAAAATGGGTTCGAATCCCATCTGCTCCACCATTTTTATACTTAAATCGCATCCCTCATCCCTACTTCATACGGTGATTTTGTATGTAACTTTGTATGTAACCATTTCTCCGAAAATAGCATTGAAAAAAACACAACATAGGAGTATGTTTTAGCATGAAAAAAGATTTCTCATTACGGTCTATGAACATCCCATGGCAGGATTACCGGGAAGCCGATCCGGAAAACTTCGGCTGGCTGCGCTTCTCCAAAGTGGAATGCCACGGTTTTACCCTCTATTTGACGTTTACCCACCCCGGACACTGGACAATAGAATCTCCGAAACAGCCGGAGATTATACAATGTCGTTGCTATATCCACAACGAAGAAACATACAGGATGATCCGCGGCTCTTTTGACATAATCGACAGATATGACATGTGGATCGGACGCAATGGCGGCGACCATGAATTTTGCGTCGGTCTCCGGTATGGCTGTTATGAGTGGGAAATACTCGGAGATTGGGAAAAAGAAGAACGTGAGAAGAAATACAAAGAGAATCCGCCTTCTGAAATGTTTGATGATGAACTTTTTGATTTCAAACGGATTTTCTGGCTTCTGAATGAAGGCTCGTAATCACTCGAAACTTGATGTGTAATTGGCTGTGTAATTGGCACAAAAAAGGACGGACATTTCTGCCCGTCCCAGAGGAAAGAGAAGCGTTTTTTTACTTGAAACGCCCCATGGAATCGCGTCCGCGTCTTCCGAATTCGGCGATTTCAACAGTCGGAAGCATCCCCCGGTGATCCCGGAAGTCGCGTCCTTCCATGCGCCGTCGTCCGGCATAATCTCCGTCATCCATGACGCGTGAACGGAATGCCCGCCGGTTGCCTTCGCTGTATTCCAGCATTTCAGCATACTTGGAAATGGCTTCTTCTTTGGCTTGCATTTCCAATTCTTCCGGAAGCATCTGCGTGTAGCCCTTCATAGCCATGCACAGCTCGGTGAATTCCTTCACCGCGTCAAAAGATTCGTCCTTGCAAATCTTGTTGATGAGATTACCGGCTTCACGGCAAATCAGACATTTGATGTCCGATTCGCTCAAGGACTGCCCGATAATTTCTCCCAGACGTTCCTTGACTTTGCACAGGTATTCTTCCTGATCTGCGCCGCTTTCGCGCGCGTAGCTCCGGTAAAACTGCCCGATCCCGGTCATGCGTCGAGCCATGTCAATTCCGCGAATTAGACTGTCATTGACAGAATTGTCGCGGTAATGCCCACCGTTGTACATCCCCCCTGCATAACGGTTGTTGCTTTGCCGCAAATCGTTTTCGCTCTGCCATTCCGGTTTGCCCTGAACTCCGTCCTGCAAACCTTGGAACAGGAAATCCAGTATCATCAAGTATATGTTGTCCGGATTGTTTTTTCTCAATTCTGAAAGAAATGTTTCCTTGCCGCGGTATTTCTCCGACATTTTGTCGAGCATTTCCTTCATTTCTTTTTCTTTGTCATCGTTCATGATAAAAGCCTTTCTCTTTATCGTCCCATAAATCCTCCCATCATAGGGTTGAATCCACCCATCATTGGCGGCATCCCGCCTCCCATCATGCGTTGCATCAGACTTTGGAGCATTCCCTGCGGATTCTGCCGCATCTGCTGCAATGTGCTGATGAAATTCGGGTCCCTGAACTGCTGGTCCATCGCAAGAATCTTGTTTGCGACCCGCTGGTCGATCCGATTTCCGTTTTTTGCCTCGGCTTCAAGAATTTCCAGCGTGTAAGACTGTCCATCCTGACCGGGAATAATTCTGATTGTCGTGTACCCATGCGCAGTATTTTTCGCATTGCTTGCGTTTCCGTTTCCGGTTGCGTTCTGCCCCTGCGCATTCAAGTTGATTTGCTGTTCTGCCATATTACTTTCCTCCGTTCAAATTTGATATGTGATTGATTTGCGGAACTTGTGTATTCAGCGGCATAATGGTCGGCGTCTGGATATAAGGCAGCGGCGGCGCGGGCATGATCGCGGACGCCTGGAACAGCGGCTGGCTGTACTGCTGAAACATCGGCTGCTGGTAATATCCGCCGAACGGATTCTGGAACATGTTCTGTTGCGTTTGCGGCTGTCCCTGTTGAGGTTGCGCCGGATTTTGTGTCGCCTTTTCCTGTCTGGAATTGGCAATCATATTTTTCAGCTCATCAAAACCATTTTTCAGGCTATTCACTTCACTGGAAAGCTGTTGCACCGGGTCTACTTCCGCTTCCGGTTCAGCGTGGAATCTCCGCCGGATTTCCTCTATTTCCTGATTGAGCGCAGCGAAATGTTTCTGATACGCTTCATTTTCAAGGCGCAGCTGTTCATTTCCCGTGTCCGGAGTTGACGCCTGTTCCGATTCAGTTCCGGATTCAGATGTTTCAGCCGGTTCCACGGCATTGAAAACTTCTGTAACTCCCTGTTCTTCAGCGGAGACATCCAGGTTTTCTTTTTCAACGTTTTCTTCCATGATTGCACTTCCTCTTTTGGTTTATGCTGCAATATGTACCCGACCTCTATGTTCTCCAAAAAAATAAAAATCAGAGGGCAGTTGATACGTAAATTTATTTTTTTTGGAGAAATCAGAGGGCAGTTTTAAATTTCGTTCAGCAGTAAAATTCCGGAATTTGCGCTGCATACAAACGAACAAAGAAACAACAAAAACAACGAAAAGGAGTATCTATTATGGATGCTGTTCCTATCTACAATGTGAACCCGGCAGCAAGCAGCGGATTCAACGGCTGGGAGGCTATGGCTCTCCTGAATAACAACAGAAACTCTAACGGCTTCGGCGATGGCTTCGGCGGCTGGTGGGCATGGATTCTGATCCTGATCCTGTTCGGCGGTTGGGGCGGCGGCTGGGGCGGCTTCGGCGGAAACCGCTGCGGATGCAACGGCTCCGGAAGCGGCGCGCTCGGAATCGATCTCGCCATCAGAGACGCGGCGAACATCGCGGAACTCCGCGCCGGCGCAAATTACAACGGTCAGGCAAACGCCACACAGATCAATCTGGTCGGGCAGCTCAAAGACCTTGTCGCCGGCGGCTTTGCCAATGTCAGCAACGCCATCACGCAGAACGGCTATCAGACCCAGCTCGGACAGCGGGATCTGCAAGCCGCACTCGCGCAGTGCTGCTGCCAGACCCAGCAGAACATCGCCGGGGTCAATTACTCCATTGCCACCACCGGCGCGGCAATCAACAACAACATCACCCAGCAGACCGCACAGCTGAATTACAATTCCGCCATGCAGACCTGCGAACTCAAACAGGCTATCGCCGCGGAAGGTCAGGCGACCCGCGCTCTGATTCAGGCGCAGTATACCGCCGACATCGAACGCAAGCTCGCCGAAGCCAACCAGCAGCTGTTTGTCCTGAACAAGTTCGGTCAGTATGCAGGCGGAAATTGCAATTGCAACAATTCCTGCGGTTGCGGAAGCTCCTGCTGATTGATGTTTCAACCTCTCCTGTTCGCAAGAGCAGGAGAATTTCAACCGTAAATCACTCAACATAAGGAGTTTTCACATCATGGCTTACTGCTGCAACAACACAAAAAGAATCAAACGGTATGCACTCGGCGCGCCGGTTGTCGGTTCAACCAACGTGGTTTATTCCATCAACGCCTGCTTGAAGTGCCTGGTTCGGGACGATCTGTTCATGCTGGTCTCTCCCGTTTCGACAACTTCAACGCTTCCGCCCGTCGTCCAGCTGAAAAACGGTCAGGTTCTCCCGGTCGTTTATTCCAGCACTACGGCGGCGGCGCAGGCTGTTGCGCTTACCGGAACAGCTGCATACCTTGCCACCATCATCACAGTAAACGGTGTTTGTACGCTGAACATCCTGAACGCGATGAATCCGGCGACGACAGCCGGCTGATTTGATTCCGATTTCCGTTTCCTCCGGCCGTCAAACGCCGGAGGTTTTACCAATACCTAAAATAATTCAGGAGTTCGATAATGTGTCATTCTTCAGAATCCGGTTTCGAATGCGAAATTGTTTTTCAGAATCGCCATAAACATAACGCTGTGAATGAATTGGCTATTCCTGTATCTATAACTTGTCCGGGGTGCCATTGTCGTATTCAGGATTGCAAGGGAATCATTGATACAGGCGCAACATCATCCATGATTGCGCAGAAAATCGCCGCAGATTTGGAATTGATTCCGCACGGTCAGACTGGCATTTCAGGTGTTCACGGAACGGAGCGCGCCAACCTGTACCGCGTTGACCTGATTCTTGGACAAGGGTTCATTTTACCGGACATTGAGGTTTCAGAAGCCGGGAATGACGCCGGATTTGATTTCCTGATAGGCATGGATATTATCTCGCACGGGAAAATGATTTTCCTCGGCGACGAGCTTTCCGGCTCGGTATTCAAGCTCTATCTCCCGCTTGCAGTTCGCTTCCCGTCTTGAATTTTGCTTCCAGCTTTCCAATAGCCGCCTTGAGTTTTTCAACCTTCCTGCGATCCGGCCGGTGTTTCGTCCGATCACCGCTGCAGCTGTAATTCAAAACCGTTTTCCACGCAAGACAGTTTGTGCAGATTCCGCTTTGCAATTCGGACGGATTAAACTTTTTTCTGCATTGGTAACAGCAGCGTTTCCCCTTGTCCTGCTGTCGTCTTTTCCGGTTCTCATCCAGTATGATTTTTGAACGTTCAACATGTTCCGGAGAATACAGAAAACGTTCTCCTTCGTTGTACTTTTCCATTGCGTCCGGATTACCCAGAATTTTTCTTGCGTATGCAGGACTTTTCAGTCCCATTTTTTGAGCAGCAGTACGAATGGAATAAAACTTTTCTTTCCCCTGCATGATTGATTCCCCCCAATTCTTTTTTTACAGAATCAATCGTGCGTGGAATTGCAAATCATGCCCGTGTCCGGGTCTATTCGCACCGTCGGGACTTCTCCGCTTCCAGCATCATGCACCCGGAGAAAGCGGATTTTGGTTCGCGGCGGGTCTTCTGGAGTTTTTGTTTTCTGGTAATCGGCGTTGAGCCATGGAGCCGGGTCTCCGTCGTCAACGTTCGGCATGATTTCCTTGCGCTTCCGGATTCGTTTCATGTATTCAGCGTGTAAAGACGTGAGATTCGGTTCAGGTCCCAGTTTTTCGCTGTTCCAATAGTCGATTTCCGGATGCCCTTCAGCGTCGCTTCGGAATGTAAAATCTTTTCCGGTCTGCGCGTCCGGAAACGCGCTCTGAATCATCTGTGCAAATGTAGCCGCCATAATCCCCCCTTTGATTTGGCTGTTGTTGTAATGTAAAAGCCGGGCGGCGGATCGTTCACAGCCCGGCGTAATTTTTATTTTGGAATTTCTCTGTTCTCCGCTCCTGCTGTTGCTTCTGCTGATTCCTGCCGCGCAATGACTTCCGCTACTGCTTTAATCGTTGCAGGTACGTCTCCCGCATCGGTCAAGGTAATCGCCAGAAAACGTTTTTTGGTGATGCTCTGCGCGTTCCAGATACTTGCCGCGCTTTCCTCGCGGTAACTGATTGCGTTCGTTCCGGCTTTCACCGTCGCAATGTCGCCGGAAATAAACGTAGTTTTCAGCTCCGGAATCTTCGTTTCCACGTTCAGCCCGACGTGCGAATCAATGACCGTTCCATTTCCGGAAACGTTTTTGGTCGTGATCCCCTGCGCCACGGTTTCGGTTGCGGCGCAGCCGCCGCAGAACATCATCGCGACCCCGGCAAAGACAAACAAACATCCTGCCGCCATCAATTTCGGTGCAATCTTCAACATCTTCTGTTCTTTCTCTGTATAGTTCATGGATTGTTTCCCTTGTTCAATATTCCATCCAGTACGGCGATTTTTTCGGAGTTCTTGCGGATTTCTCCCCACAGATTCCGGATTTCATCGCAGTGTCCGTCCATCGCCCGGTTGCAGTCGTCTTTCACGACAAACGCCTTCAAGTCGTTGCGCATTCCTGCGATACTGGATGCCATCCAGCCCATAATCAACGTCATGACTGTCAGAGCCGCTCCGATAATGGCAATCGCCCAGTTTTCGTTCATGCGCCGCCTCCCGGGTTGATTTTCCGGAACCCGTCCCAGCCGAAAAGCTGACAGTAATTCGCCCAGCGCCGCGCCTTGTTCAGCCACGCATAACGCAACGGAGACCACCACGGATATTCCGCTTTCACCAGCCGGTAACAGTTCCGCCGGAAACGCTCATTTGCCTCCGTAAAATCCTGCCATGTTCCGCCGATGTCATATTCCACATCATGGATTACCGCCGCCGGTTCGAAGATTCCTGCGCTTTCCGTTACGACCTCCCGAAGCCAATCCGGAAAGCTGTCAGGACCAATGCCGTTGTAGATTTTTTGAATCTGGGCAAGGCTGAATCTGTTGAGGATTCCAACCCCTTCCAGATTCATCCGTTGTGCCTTCAGCACATGTTCAATTATTGTCATAATACAAACTCCTTCCTCTGTTCAATAAACGCTGTCAAGTTTACGATTGCAGCGGTATCACACGCTGATACAAAGCGGTTACTTCCGCGTCAGTTAGAACTCTGTCATATACCGCGACATCAAAGAAACCACCCGTCAATTTCGGCATTGCGGAGTTACCTCCGATGTACATGTAGCCAAAGGCAGCAATATCGGAACCGCTCGTAAATTCGTGCGTTGTATTATCCCACGTAATAGATACAGCTCGTACACCTGTCTGTCGCTGGCAATAAAGATGGAATTTACCAAGTCCAGGCGAGAAAGTGGAGTTGATAGCCCCGTTATAGTATGACAGACCAGAATAACCTGCACCATAATAGTCGCCTGGTGCTTTAAAAGCCAACATCTCTCCGTTTGACGAACTTGAATCAATCTTAACGTATGCAATAATCGTACAAGGATAATTAATTCCTGAATCCCCTCCGAGTTTCGTTTTATACAGCATATTGCTGACATTCGCATACGTAATCCCAGCACTGGTTTCGTATGTGATATTCCCTGTATAAGAATCACTGGCGGGCGCAACCGAACCAAGTCTTGCTTCCGTACTCCCGTCAAACGGCATCCAGAACACCAGCCCGTCCTGCGGAATGGCGGCTGTGGCTTCCATCAGCTGCGCAATCTTGACCTTCGCGTCTTCGGTGTAAATAGTGCCAACCTGCGGCGTGAATCCGCCATCGTAGCTCAAACCGGTTGTCGCGGTTTCTGCAAAGCTGTACTTGCCATCGTCTCCCTGCGTCGCCTTGTAACCGCTCCATGATGCTGGTGTTGCCTCTGATGCTTCCGAAACCGTCCACGTGAGGTTATAATCCATCCCGTTCTCGTTATACATCATTGTTGACATGCCCCACGGGTTCGCGGGTCCATCCGCTCCCCCCTGATTGTCAGCTTCCCAAACGTTAGTTGCGCTGTTCGATGCGGATGTGATAAACCACGTACGCGCAGAATCGTCAACATCAGACCCCGGAGTTTGCTCCATGTAGACCTTCGCCTGTAAACGGAGCGTTCCGTCTGGACTCAACCATGTTCTTTCCCAGCCGGTCTTTGCAGTGTCTTCCATCGTAAACGACAAATCCGCAGTTTCAGGTGTCATGCCATCCATCTGGCAGACCCCGTGAAAACTTATCGTTTGTCCCTGTACGCCACCTTCACTCGCCGCCACCAGTGCGGAACATTTGTAAAACTCTCCTCCCGGAATGAAATCACCTCCGATCCCGTTCACGAAATACTCTTCTCCGATTTTCAGAACCGGCGTGTAGTCCTTGATTTTCGCCAACGCCGGAGTAATGTATTTTGTCTGGTTGATTGTGGGGTTAATGTCCGTTGCTTTCTTCGTGCTTGCCGCGCGTCCCGCGTAATCAGGAGCCGGTTTCAGCGTTTCGGAAATCCGCAGCTGTGCAACCGTATCTCCTGCGCTTCCCGTCGGGTATACCATCGTGTGCGAAAGAGACGGAGCAGGAGAAGCTTCTGCGCTGGCATTCCAGCTTAGCTCCCAGGGAGATGTTTCAGGATCGCCGCTTATAAGGTTGAAAGTGGAAGAGCTATACAACGGGGACCCGTTGGAATCCCAGATTGACCACCAGGCTTCTGATTTATCCACAGCATGTACATTGGCTGCGATACTGCAGCCTGTGCTTTTATTCATCCATGTTCGATGAATACCGGTTACTGCGCTGTTTGTCGTGTATATCCCGTTCGCCGCTGCTGTCCCCGCTCCGGAAACAGTGATTTGACTTACAGCGCCGCCTTCCAATTTTCCTGCTTCACAAAAGGTCAATGCGCCGTTGTTGTTTCGGATGTACCCGGCTACAACGTTGCTTCCGCCTCCGACGCTTTCAAAACTTCCGTCGGATTTTTTGGCGGTAAGACTGGTTCCGTCCTCGGAAAACAGCAGGACATGTCCCGCTTCAACCGGACTGTTTGCCACCGCTTCGCGGCTGGTCGTTTTCATGTATTTCGGCAAGTCTGTCGGCAGATATTCCATTATTCACCTTCCGTTTCCGTATTGCTGTTTCCGCTGTTGCTTTCCGCCATGACCGCCGCCGCTTCCTCGTTCAGTTCCCGGATCGTGTAAGGCGGTTCTCCGTAACTCGCCGCAGTCAGGTCCAATCCGTTCAGCACTTCCAGCGTCGTGGCGGCGTCAATCAGGTCCTTGACCGTGTAATACTGCTTCCACAGTCCCATCACCCACGCCTGTACCGCCTTGCCTTTGACACTGCCGCCGGCGGCGCAGAGGGACGCCAGGGTCAAGTCCTCCGCATCCACATACTTTGTCTGGTGCGCCTTGTAATTGCTCCACAGGCGTTTCCGGGCTTTCTCTTTGGCGTCGGGCAAGTCAGCCGCAAGCACACCGTCAACCACTTTCAGCTTCATTCCCGCCAGCGAGTTCCAGACGTCCTCGGAAACCGTAACAAATGCCCCGGAAACCTCAATGGAACTGTCGAATGCGTTCTTGACTTCACCCGTTTCCGCGTCGTATTGGACCTTAATCATGCTTCCTCACGCTCCCTTGCATTTGTATACTTTTTTGTGGCTGTAACTCAACGTTGCAGATGTGCTTTCCAGATACGCCTGATAGTACCATCCATTCGGGCAGAATACAGTCATGTACTCTCCGGTAATCCCGCTCGCGCCGACCCACATCCCGAACGGCGTTCCGTTCAAATCTGTTGTACTCGGTCCGATCATTACGCCGCCCGTGGTACTGCCCAGAAAACTTACGGAGATCCAGCAGGCTGTTGTCGCCTGATAGATAGTGTTCCACGCCGGAATATCCGTTGCGCGCGCATGGTCTGGCGCGATCCAGTCCAGCACGGAAGACGGAGCGGTCCCCGTTGCAAAATACGCCGTCCACGTCCCGGAAAACGACGCCGAGTTGTCATACGCCAGATACGGCGTAACATCCAGAGTGGCAACGCCTCCGGAAATCGTCAGCGACCCTTTTTCAACCGGGTAATAATTGCCTGAATTGGTCATCACACCGACCGGAATATTGCCTGTGAATGACGTCTTGTTGCTGGTAACGCTGGTGAAATTCTGCGCGGTTACAGTCGTGCCTCCGCCGCTTATTTCCAGAGCAGAAACGCGCGTGTCCAGAGCGGACGTTACAGACACATCCGCTTTGGAACTCAACCCCGCGCTCAATGCCGTAATGTTTCCTTCGGCGGCTGTCATGCGCGTGTCCAGCGCATTGACAGTTGACGCGTCAGCCTTGGAATTGAGCCATTCGGAAACCGTTGCGCTGGTCGTATATCCGCCGGAAGAAACCACATTCAGAACTCCTGCTGAATCAATTCCGGTTGAAACCGTAGACCAGACCGCGCCATCCGCCGTTTTGGTCAAGACCTGTCCGCTTGCCCCGCCCGCAGGATTGCTGATTTTTCCCTCAATGGCATTTGAATTCGCGTTGATTTGCGTTTGGAGACCGGCAGACACCGTGTTCAGCTGCTCGGTTGTGATTCCTTCGCCGCTTCCGCCTTCCACTGTTGACCATTGCACTCCGCCGTCGGTTTTGGTCAGCACCTGCCCGGCCGTTCCGCCCGCAGGATTGCTGATTTTCCCGTCCACCGTTCCGGATAACGCCGTCAGACGCGCGTCCAGACCGTCCGTAACCGATGTGTCCGCTTTGCTGGAAATCGCAGTAGAAACGTATGCGCTCGTAACGTAACCGCCCGATGACACCACGTTCAGAACTCCTGCTGAATCCAGACCGCCCTGATCGCCCGCTGTTTCCAGTGCGCTCACCCGCGCATCAATGCCCGATACCGTTGACGTGTCCGCTTTGGCTGCCAGTCCCGCCGTCAGTTCTGCTGTCGTGGCATACCCGCCGTTTTCCAGAGCCGTTACCCGTGTATCGATCCCGGTAATGTTTGTTTCCGTGGAACTTACGCGCAAATCAATTGCGCTGATTTTGCTTGCAGTTTTCTGGTCGACAATCGCCCCGACAGTGCTTTCCAACAGCTGTGTCGTTTGCGGATTCTGCCCCGCTTCGCCCATGTTGATGACGATTGACGCCGTATCGCAGATATACGAGGGCAGCTCCTGATAGACGTTGTTTTCGTCAATGGTGAAAGGCAGGATTTCAATACCCATGACGTCCACCGTCCGATCCGACGCCGCATCGCATTTCTCCGCCAGTTTATTGGAGTAAACCGTACAGTCAAACACAAACAGCCCGTTCGCCGGGTCGGAAAGTTCCGCGTTGTATGGAGCCTGGAAATATGCTTCCTGCGAAATTTTCACTTTTGCGCCGGCGGAAATATTGACCGATGGCGTCCACGATTCCACAGTCAGGATCGCGTCTGCTCCGGAGAATGTGATTGCGCTGTACCCCAGCTCAACCCGTCCGCCGTTCGCATCCGCCAGCGTGATATATCCCTTCGACGGTATGTTCGTGTCATTCCCTCCCGGAATCGTTACCGTCAAACTGGTAACCGCTGTCCCTGCTGTAACAGCCGTCTTCAGCGTTCCGGTCAGGCGATGGATAAAATCATCATCGCAAGTCAGCAGCGCCCCGCATCCGGTGAAATCCGCCTTTGTCCAGTCTTCCGCCGGGTTTGTACCGTCCAGATTCGCATTTGGAGTATCTGTATACAGCTGCCAGAGCATCCGGAATGTTGATTTGTACGGGAAATTCGGTTCATCGTCCCGAAAAAATTCACCTTTTCGGTTAAATGTTTCGCCTGTCGTGATGTTCGTGTTCAGGTAAATTTCGGTTATCGCCATTGTCTTCTCCTGCTTCGTTCTGATTCAGTCAATACAGCATGTCAAGTTTAACTAATCAACGGTCCGCACCAGCTCGTGTCTTTTGGGACAATTTTCACCATGCAAGCCACGAAATATTCGCTATCTATGAAGCCATTAGAAGCAATTAAACCGTCAGGGATTGTGTTGCCGTAAAATATCGCATTTGTTGTGGGACGGTCTCCACCATCGGTGTTATGCAACCATGTTTTGCATTCTATAATATCGAATCCTTCACATTCCGGAAGTTCAATAGATTTTGGTATTACTGCTCTATGCCAGTCAGCACCAATAGTACCAGCGCCAGAAGATAGTCTGCGAGCTTTCCCATTTGAATACTTAACATCAAAATATTTCGGGAAACAATAAAAAAAATCGCTCCTCAATTGAAATCGAATATTCCTTAGTAAAACAAGCTCTTCGTTTACTAAAAAAAATGGCCTGTTAAAATCGTAAACGGTTGCAAATTTTTCCATTTTATCTTCTATTTCTTCATTTGTTACATACCACCACGGAGCCCATGCATCATAATTGTCATCCTCATTAACTTTATCATAGGCGATCTCATAAGTAATCATTCTTCTTAATGTATTTATGAATAACGTGCTCCCAAAATACATATTCTGATTATATCCTTTATGCAAATTATCATTATCCACACTCGCACCGGTTTCATAATTTGGCAGCGTCAATGAGTTACACCCCTTAAAACATGCAAACCGTTGCCATGAAACAGGTCTAAGGCATGGAGATGGGTTCCATGCATCTTCCAGACATAGTATGTAAGGACAATTCAGCATAACCACACTCCTGTCAAATTAAAATTATACAAGTTGCTATCGTGAAATGTTATGCTGCACTTACTTTTGTCCGGCAATGTTTCATGCGGGAATTTGCTGTAAGTAGCAATTTTGAAGGCAAACGTGTTTTCTCCGAAATCGTTGTTTTCATTTGTTGTATCTTGATATTGGGCAGTAAATTGGTCGTTTTCGTAAGTTATGGTCGCATAAATATAATGAGATTTATTATCCGCAGCGACAGAATCAACGTCTATTTCCATCTCATCACATGTAACATTATGAGTGGCATAAGTGTGAAATTCTTGTGAGTAAATTATTATTTTTTTGACGCCAATAAAAACAACTGGATCTGAATTTTCTTCTGCAACTATTTCGTATGACATGGTAAATGTTCCCACATCAGAGTAAGAATAAGTTTGTTCAGCGAATTCAGATATGCCATGAAGAGTTTCTTCAATTCCAGCGAACAATTTTTTCCCATAATAAATATCGTTTCGCTTTAATGTGGCGTATTTCTGGATCGAAGCGAGAGCATTATAAAAATTGTAAGACATGCCACTTATGCCATATAAAACATTTATGGTTCTAAAATCCTTATACGGAAACAACCAATATTCCGTTGCATTATTCGTCCGGTTAAAAGGATCATGATACTCAAATTTAAAAACATCAACGTGAAAATTTTTATTGTTTGTATTTAGAGTATCAACGCCAAATATTTTGTCAACTGGATAAAATGTCTCATTGGCTGGATTGGGCAAAATTCTTTTTTCAGGGATAACATATTTCTTTTCTTGATAGAGTTTACTTGCAGATTGGGTTGTTGACATTGTCATGTCTCCGCCATTATAAATTTGAATGCACGTTATTATAGTTTCATTTGGTTCACCAGCGTTTTCAGATTCTATAATTTCTTTTGTTATTTCCGCAAGAGGAACAATTCCCTCACATTGGTATATATAAAAAACAATATCATCATCTGCAAAAAATTGAAGTGTGCAATGCTGGGCTTTTTCATCAGAGGAAAGTTCTTTTGTTCCAAAAGGGAAAATCGGCTCTATGACCAGGCATAAATACCCATGCGTTAAATCTTCTGGAACATCTTTCGTCTGCTCTAACAAGTATACGCTCGAAAGCAAATTCTGTCCTGTAACCATTCCGGCAATAGTTTTGCTGTAAATAGTACGTCTCTCGGATTGTTCACTGTAAACGTGAATCTTTTTCCCGGTCTCGTCCACTTCGCAAAGAAAGCATTTTTCCCCGCCGGACACAACGCCGGTAACTTCTATCTCATCAAGCGTATTTTTTCCTTTTTTGACGCTCCGCGGTGGCATGGTTGCGTCCTGCGTCAAGGCAGAGTGCATCGCAGTCTGCATCGCGTTATCCGCTACAATCAGCGTTCCATTGCGTAAACTCATGGCGTTTTCTCCTCTTTTTCTTACGGGTTAATCGGCAGATTGTACCGCGTCCATGATTCACCTTTTTTCATGTACCCGGAAACTGTTTTGTATCGTTTGCTGGTGAGTGCATCCAGGTCAAGCGTTCCGTCCTCGTTCAAGGGCATCGGTTCGGTTATTTCTTCATACGGAAACATGCTGGATGTGGCTTCCTTGCTGCTGTCCAGAAATTTTTTCCGCGCGGCAATCAAATCTTCCAAAGACCCGTACAATTCCATTGCATTGGCAAGGTCGGTAAAGTAGGTTGCTTTGTTATACGATGGCAAGTAGCGGTATTTGTAAATTCTGGATATGTGTTTTATCCCGTCCTTGTTTTCAAACCTTGCCCGTGTCCCGACGTTGAGGAAAACTTTTTTCCAGCCGTACAATTTCAAATCTTCATTGTACGGCGCAATCTCAATCGTGTAATTCACCGTATCGTAAACGTACTTCTCCTTCCCGCTTCCGTCCACCACAACATGCTTGTCAATGGTAAAAGGCAGCAGTTTTCCGCAGTATGCCTTGATTTCAATCCCGAAAAGTTTGATGTCGCTGCTGTTGTAGCTGTAGCTTGCAGGGATGTCGAATTTCAGCTTGTTTTTCTTCGATTTGTAGTTTTTTGAAAAAGAAATGCGAATCATGCTGACCGTGTCAGTCATAGGTATAGCGTCCCCTGCGCCGTTCTCGATCGGCTTCGGTTCGTCCGTTTCTCCGTCAAACCACTGCTGCACCGAAATTTCCTTGTCGTAAGTGGAAATCTGGATGTTGCTGTACGGTTCGTCCCATGGCTTCGCGTCCTTTTTGTAGTCCGACAGGCTGGATGTGATATTGCTGTTGTACGCATACGTCGCATCAATAATATAACGTCGCGGATTGTCAAAATATTCCGGTTTCCCTATGCTTTCCGCGCGCCATCCTGCATAATCCGGGTGTACATCATTGAGTTCGGGCAGCAACGGGCTGTTCGCAAGGTCCATCTGCGTGTCGCCCTGGTCATACGCAAAAACCATGTGCCGGGTTGCCGTGCGCTTCCCGTCCGCTCCCATACCCTCAAACTCTGTATCGTCTTTTATCAACTTGATCGCCATGATAGATAGCCCCTCTTTTTTTTGAGATATGCGCTTTTTGCTTGTGCCTTGCCTTTTTGCCTGTCTGGTCATGTATGCGCATACGCGCGCGTACACTATATACATCGTGTCAAGCTGGTGGTATCATGCGATGACATCAGGCTTGCTCTTGTCGCCCATGCCAAAAGCACTTACTGGATGATATAGAGCCTTGCAAGGACTGGCGACCACGCGTATATATATATATAAGGCAAGGAGAGACTTTTTAGGCTTTTTTTGAGGTCAAATCAACTTTTTTGATAAAAAAATCAATTTTTTTGATATTTATGGCTTGACTTATCAAAAAAGTAGGGTATAGTATATACCATAAGGCAAGGATGCCAGAAAAAAACAAAAAAAAGAAGGAGAAAAAATCATGACTAAGTACAGCATCAACGGCACCAGGATACACGCAACCACCGACGCCGGCGCGGCAAGAATCCTTGCCCGCTTGGTCAAAGCGGGGAAAGCCGCCGCCACGGATCGCGTGGACGCGTACCGGACCAGTGATGGTCAGATGTACACAATCACCGCAAACGGTGATTGCATCAGTTTCTAAACACCCGCCCGGCGGAAGCCGGGCATCATAAAGCCCCAGAAGGGGCAGAAAGGATTTGTATCATGGAAAAGATCAAGATTTATTGCAACGGGGTCTATACCCCTGTCGATGGCGACATCGAGGTCGCCAAAGCGCAGGCAGACGAAGAGGCCTGCTACTGCCAGGCGCACATCATCATACTGGCAGGAGAGAACAGCCTCATGCGCCGCTGGTGGGGGTGCCTGGAAGGGCTCGAAGAGCAGTCCGACCCGATCCAGATCGGAGACGGATTTTACTCCGACTGGGAAGAATGCCCTGACTGGGCAGAATATCAGGAGGTGGCAGAATGACCTCGCAAAAAGCCGCCCTGCGCGGCGAGTACAAGGCGCAGATCATGATCCAGCTTGACGAGCTGGACATGACCATCGAGGACATCGCGTCCGGCGACATCTCCGGCGTGGACGCGGCGCTGGAAGTCAAGCAGCGCGTCAAGGCGCTGCGTGATCTCCTCACGCAGGACAAGGAGTTCTGCCCCTATTGTGGAAAAAAGACCCACAAGAAGGGGTGGAAAAATTCCGCGGCGGTCAAGAATTTTCCTGCCGCCCGCCGCGGCGGAAAAATCCAAAAAGTCGAGGCGTCTGTGGCTGGCGGATGCCACATCGTCGAGGACTGGTCTGCTGGGACAGAAGTCCTTAGCGACAGTAAGGTCCTGACCATCCAGGACTTTATCGACCAGCTTGGAACCCCTTTTGAGGGGACGCTGGGATGGTCTGCCACAAAGGCAGACATCAAAGCCTTGAAAGAAGCAGAGTACATAAAGTAATCAACCGCCCGGCTTCGCGCCGGGCTTTTTTTTGCCCATGAAAGGAAATTCATCGCCATTCCTGTTCCCGATGGAAAAAATGCGCATTCCAGTGATACGCATAATCAGCCATGAAATAGGGCGACACCGATTCGCGCATCACGTTCAGAATCTTTTTTGCTACATCGCGCGGATCGTATGTGTATTGGACTGGAATTCGTATTAAGGGAATACGTGCGCTCCGAAAAAAGCTGTCCTTGTTCTTGTCAGCATCCTGCCGATCCTGATGGCTGGAATCGTCAAGCTCAATGCAGAAATCAACCATACCGTTTTGAGGGTTGAAAATGACAAAATCCACGTGTCTGCAATTGATTTTCTGCCTGTACCAGAACTTGTTCCGGCAAGGGATAACGAACATAATATCCTCAAGCCGAACCTTTACGGATATGGCTTTCCCTTGTGGCAGCATATGGATCAGAATTTGATAAAAGCATGTTTCCGCCGCTGACATGATTTTCTTGCGTTTCAATGGCATTCCCGGATTTGCGTTCAAATCTCCGCGGCTGTTGCTCTCGTTTTCTTTTGGAACAGGATAATCGCGGCGGGAATTAAATACTCCGGTCAGGAAGCAGACAACCAAAACCGCAAGAATACCGAAAATCAGAGCATACATTGTTTTCTCCTTGAATGTCAAAAAAATCCAGAATTTTTAAAATAGCACTGTTCCGAAAAATAGTCAAACCGCATGTAAAAGAAACCGGGAAAATAAAATTCGTATTTTTTTTGTTTCGGCTCTTGAAACCGTCTGGATGTGGTGTATTTTAAACAGTGCCATGAATGATTCCCGGCAGACTGCGGGCGTTTCCGCAAGAGCCGGATTCAGAATCAGGCTTGACTTCGGAGCCGAAAGGCTCCGCGGATCGAAAGAGAAAGAGAACGGGCGAAAGTCCGGGCGGAAACGCCAAAAGGCCGAAAGGCTCTTATGACTTGAGGATTTTCTTCAAGCACTGCCCCGCAAGTCAGCAAAAAACTTGCGGGGTTCTTTTTTTCAACGCAAAACAAAAAAACGAGGGGAAAGAAAAAATGATTTACGCGTGTCCGAAATGCGGCGTCCGGTACGAAATAGACCAGCCGGGCGAATATCAATGTTCTCAATGCAATCAGGTCTTCATCGTCGAACCGGAACCGGAACCGCAGCCGATGAAAATTGCGCAGCCCGTACAGTCCGTACAGCCGGTTAAAACCGAACAGAAACAACATACGATTGTCTGTCCCTTCTGCAAATCCGAACTCCCAGCGGATGTAAAAAAATGTTCCCATTGCGGCGAATGGCTTTCCCAGGCGGACAAACCGAAATCACTTGCGGTTTATCTCCTCTTGTCGTTTTTCTTCGGACATTTCGGCGTTGCAGAATTTTATGCCGGGCGGAAAATTTATGGTTGCTTAATTCTTGTCTATTTAGCATACGCCCTTATTGCTCCAATAGTCGTTATTTGTCATAAAGGCGGCGGTTTGGAAGGAATACCAGCGGCATTGCTAATGACAACCATAGAGTGGTTTTCCCTATGGATATTGCAATTTATTATGGCGTTGATAAATGGGTTGCCGCTTCCGGAATATGAACGGAAAAGGCTCGCGGCACAAGCGGCAATAGAACGCGAAAAAAGACGCCTTTCCGGAAAAGGAAAAATCCTTGTGGCAATTCTGCTTTTGGCGTATGTAATCGGTTCTGTTGTTTTCTGCTATATGCAATACATGCACATAAAAAACATTCCTGATTATCCGGAGCTGGACCGCGCATACAGGGATGTGAAAGCTCATGCCGTCGCGCTGTTGCTTTTTTCCATCCCAGCATGGCTGCTTTTCGCATGGATCGCCCGGAAGGTTTTTCCGAGAAAATACTTAGAAACATCCTCTGTCTCACTAAGCGAAATCGCGTATAATCAGGAGATTGGACAAGAAAGCGGAGTTCAGGCGCTGCGCAGGAAATTTGCAGAAGAATCAATGCAAAACGGTCCGGCGGGATTTGCAAAATACAACGGCAAATGGGTTCCCATGCACAGGGATAAATTGTCCCTGCTGGCTTACGTCCTGCTTGGGATAATCGGCATTACTTCAGCTTTTGGTGTCCATTTGTTTTACGCAAAATGCAATAAAACCGGTGCTGTAATGATATTCCTCTCCGTGTTGGGAATGCCAATTGCGTGGCTATTGGGCGTTGTAGTACATCCAGCCATCGCCATTGTTTTTTTCCTATTATACATCATTTACTGGCTGTCCACTTTGGTTTATGGCTGGGACGAGATCAAAGAATACAATGGAGATTAAACCACAGTTACGCAAAGAGGATAAGCCATGGTTAGAACAATTATATTATTTTTCTATTGGCTGTTTACAGTTGTAGTCGCCCTGAACATTTTGTCTATCCTGTTCTTGATTTGTATTGCACTGTGTAACGGGGGAATCTCCATAGGGAAGTCTGAATTACTGTTGCTCTGCTCTGTAATCCCGTCTTTTTTGTGCTGGCTGCTGATGTTTCTGCTCAAAAAACAATTACCCAACGCTTGACGTTCCGAGGTTCGCAAGTTTGGTGTAAATGTTG
>ERZ1035037.223-NODE-223-length-20765-cov-19.603863_pt1 | contig 20765 bp, 38 predicted proteins | sample MGYA00520618_ERZ1035037 | MGnify/ENA primary metagenome ERZ1035037 (study PRJEB33766, sample SAMN09781741) | gut metagenome | biome: gut microbiome | host: Homo sapiens | place: Madagascar | study: EMG produced TPA metagenomics assembly of the PRJNA485056 data...
TATATAAATAGAGTAATAGATAGATATATTAACCTTCGGTTAATATATCTATCTGTAATGCGGAATGGCAGCAATGAAAAATGAAAGAACAAAAGGAGAAATAAAAACAATGGGTTATCATAGTGGATTAAATGGAGAATATAGTATTCCTGTGGAAGTAAATAGTAAGTATGTAAAGCATTTTCAAAGATGTTGCAAAGAAGAAGTACCTGAAAAGGCAATTAAAGTAGAAACATATTTAAAAGATGATACAATCTATTTTGTATTACCTAGTAGTTATAAGCCAGTAAAGATTTGTTTCGATAATGATATGGATACTAATATTTATGGTGGTAAGGGCAATCAAAAGTTAAATGTAGATTTTGGTTCTACTGGATATCATCAAGATGATTATTGTGTAAATATTAGTGATAATAGTAATGCTTATGATAGTAATGGTTATACCTCTATATTTGATTCTCTCTTGGATTTAAGTAATCAGATAAATGCTATGGGATGTAGTTGTAATAGTGTGGAAGATGCTTGTAATTTATTTAATAAATTATATAATAAACAGGGATAATAGATAGGAACTTGATTTATATATAAAAATATTATATAATATATTTAGAAAATGAAATAGAAATCAAGTGCCATCGCGGAGCGTATAAGCCCGTCGGCGTTTGAGACCGGATATGAAATGAAAAATTGGGGCACTATTTCAAAACATTAAGGAACGTTTTAGAAAGTGAAATGAAAAAATGAAAAATGAATTCAGTTATGATGTATTAAAGAGTAAATATGGTAAGAGAGTTGGAAATTATAAAGGTAGAGATGTAATTGTAAGAAGTAAATACGATGACCTTGGTGATAATGTATATATACTATATGATTATAATAATGCCCTTATTGTTGATGGCTATTGGATTGCGAAGATTGAGGAGAATGGAGCCTTAACTCGCAGACAAGTATCTAGTGTGTGGAAGTCTATGGATGCCTCGGCGGCGGCCAGGCCACTAACGTGTCCTAAGGGTGATGAGAATGGCGATATTGAGGTAGATACGGCTCTTGTTGATTCTCTTCTGGAATCAGCATATAATGATATTCTTACACCTCTTATGTATAATGAATAAAAAAAATGGAGTGGTTTATCGCCACTCCATTTTTTTCTTGATGATTTTTTTGAGGTCAATACATTTTTTTATTTGTTTGTTTTATCTCCTGTTATTGGAATAGAAAAACTAATAAAACCTATTCCAATAACTATTTAAATGGTGTCTAGTAAACCATTTAAATTTAATTAGCGGGGATTGATGAATTGTTATAATGTATGTAATGTTTTTCTTAATCGTTGCCATAAATATTTAGAAATGAGTTTTTTTAATTTTTGATTTTTGATGGAAGTGTGGTGCCCCCGCTCGGTACCAACTCATCACTCAATTTCATCGTTATCGTCATCCTCTGAATTTTTCAAGGTACCCTTTCCAAAAAACGTCGAGCCCAGGTATTCAAATTGCCAATTTCCCAGATGAAAAATACCTGGGCCGACACGTTATTCGAAATTAAATGCGAGAAATCCAGTCGTTAAGGATTTCATCTACGGTTTTACCCTTCTTGGTAGTGCCCTTAGAGCTCGTCTCAAAACGGAAACCGGGGAGCTCAATCTTGAAATTGCTGGGGTCCTTATAGAACTTCAAGAAACTGTCCATTACCTTAATGACGTCCTCAGCCTTCAAGTCTGCGCCCTTGTAGCCAACATAGGCCGCATAATCATTGATAGCATTGGCAACCGCCATCGCGTAATCCAGCTTCTCGTCATCTTTCTTCTTCTGGTCAGCATATGCCTTGGAGGCATCATTCAGCATCGCAGTCATTTCCTTAGCAATATCCTCGGCGCTCTCGCCGTTCATTAGGCGAGCCAGAATATCGTTCTTATTCATTAAAATAACCTCTTTTCATTTTGTATATACATATTATACCAAAAATTTTTTTTAAAGTCAAGCGAGAAAAAAATAGTTTTTTTTAATATTATAACATAAATTTTTTTTTATGTCAAACCGGGCGGCATATGGGTACCGAGCGGGGTTGACTTTTTGGGATTTTTAGGGTGCATATGAGGGCTGCTAGAAGTATGGAAAATTTTCCATATGGGGTGGGAGAATGGAATTTCGGACCGCAGCGCCCGCGCTCGGCCCGTTATACCTCCCCTTCTAGTATACCACACCTGGCCCAATTTGTCAATAGGTAAAATGCACAAAAATTAAGGGTGGATTTCTCCACCCTCAATTTTAATCCTCCCACGGCAGTTCGGGCGAGATTTCGTCCAGTTCCGCCTTGTCGTTATAGTCAGCGGTGATTTCCGGAATGTCGATAAACGCTCGGCTTGCCACATAGTCAGCCATGTGTACCAGCCTGTCGATAGGAGTGAACGGTCTGTTCGCCTTATCGGTAGTCCACTGACCCATGTGGGACTTAATAGCTTGCGTCAATTCGTAGGGGCAGTCGCTCTCGAAGAACACCAGCCACGAACGGCGAACTTGGTCAGCCGCCATTTCCCCGTGCTTGGGGTACAACTCCTTATCGAACTCGTGTAAACCATACTTGGCGGTATCGTGGAGCAGACAGGCAACTCTTGCGAAGTCCTTGCGCTCGTCAGTCAGATACGCCCACTGGCTCATACGGAGCAATTCCTCACAAAACCACGCCACCGCCTTTGTGTGGCGTACCAAACCGCCCTCGCCTTGGCTCATAGTGGGATGAAACTTGCCGGAAGAGCTTGCACCGATAGTCCAGAAATAGTCCGGCACGATACAGTCGAAGTAATAACGCACGAATGAGCGCAAATCCTCGGACTGAATAAACTCGATTTCGTGGTCAAAAAACTGGCTCTTATTCATAGATGTGCCTCCGTGCTGTTGGTGGGTTCCAGCTCCCTCAGATTGTTTATAGTATAGCGCATTTCGGGACAAAATGCAATAGTCAATTTATACAAACTTTCGGCGGAAAAATTGTTAAAAATGTGTATTGACAGAAAAACCGGCCGCCACGTATGTCAGCGGCCGGCCAATTATACCACATTCAGAGGGCGTTGTCAATAGTCAAATTAAACAAAAAAATTATACTAAATTTTTTATCATTTGTAAGGTTTTATCATACCCATATTTTTCAAGTAAACGAGTGATTTCTTTATCAAAAGGTTTTCTATTTTCAAAGTTTAATTTTATATTTTCTTCATTTGTTGCCCATCTTAAATTTTCAAGTCTATTATCTGTTTTTATTCCATTAATGTGGTCAACAACTAAATTATTCGCATTTATATTTGTTTGAAAAGTATTTAATACAAGTCTATGAATTCTATATTTTTTTCCATTTGGTAAATTTAAATATAAATATCCATTATTTAATACACCTTTATAAAATATATCATTTTTTTTAATACGCCCCATTGTAGATATTAAATAGTCTGGTAAGTCATAACACTATTTCCATTCTTCATTAGGTAAATTCTAAGTTTCATCTTTTATAATATCGTAATAATTAGCGTGATTACGTTTTTCTATAAATACTAATTCAATTCCACGCCTTTTACAAAAAGCAATAAAAGCATTTTTGTCTACTCGTAAAGTTGTTAAATTATATTTTTCTATAATTTCTTTCGTTGATAACATTATAGAACCTCCTTTAAATTCTATTATATTTAAAAAAACACACAAAATCATTACCCTGTTTTGTCCTGGGTAATGATTTTGTGTGTTTTTTTAAAGAGCAATTTGGTAAGTTCGACGAATGGTAATTTCAACAGACTTCGGCTTCACAGGACACGCAAATCTGTCATTTCTCACAAACACGCCGTATCCCTTTTTCTGCCAATTCTCACGATTTTTGTCCTCGTATCGCAAGGTGTTATACTTGGAGAGCGGTAGCGAAAAATCGTAAATAAACTTACCATTTTTCGGTAAACGGTAAACCGGAGACTCTTTGTAGTTGCGGGTATGCTCTCGCTGTCTGCGTTTTAAATTGTTAGTCGTGCCTATTTTCAGAATGTAGACACCATTTTCATCATAATAGTGCCCTACATACAAAAATTCCTTATCTTTTGCCATTTTTTACTCCATTTTCCGGGGAAAATGGGGGATTTCTCCCCCATTTTCTCAATTTTTCGGCTTGCGCTTCTGCACAAGGGTCAGTTCATAGGAATTTTCACCGATTTTGAACGCGATTTGACGCTCTTTGTTGGTAATTTCCACATTTTCGCAGGCATTTTCGCTGTTTTCGGTCAAAAAAGTTGCGAGTTCAGCGATAATGGACGCTTTCGTGGGATTTGCCTTGCGTTCCCTTGTGGTGAATTTGTATGCGGTGGGGGTCTTGCGTGTGCCAGTCTTGGCGAATTTTTGTGCGACTTTGAGCTGTTCTTTCGACAGGTCAAAATCCTGTGCCTTACCCTTATCGATTTCTCGGTCAGAGTTCCACACGGCTTCCGCTTCATCGGCAGTCCAGCCCATTTTCGCCATAGCATTTTTCAGCCATTCGGTTTTGGAGATTTCAGCCATAAAACACCGCCTTTTCAGATTTTAGGGGATAGGGGGGAGAATGTCTCCCCCCCCCATACCTTACTTGGCGGTGAAATACGCCTTGCGCTTATCCTCGATACGCTCTGCCAGACCGTCAATGACCATCTGACGCACCAGAGAGGAGACTTTCTGGTTAGACGCATCGGCGATAGCGGGGACAGACTTCATCAGAGCGGACACGGTGTACTTTTCACCCTTGTGGGCGTCCAGGAACGCCTTGATGTCAGCCTTGATGCCCTCGTTAGCCAGCTGGGTGGCAGTGGGCTTCTTGTCCACGGTATTCTTGCGGTCGAGCAGTTCCAGCTCGTGGTTCAGGAAGCCCGCCACATCAGCACCGGAAACCTTGACAGTGGCATCACCCTTGGGGATGTCATAGGTGGCGTCCATATCCACCTTAGACAGGATGGCGGTGAAATAGTCGCGCTTGGTCAGGCGCACAGAGGAAGTAGTGTTAGTCATAGTATCAACCCTTTCTGCGTTTTTAGGTGTCGCCCACCTTATTGTTGTTTCCCTCTTGGAACATCTATATTATAACACACACCCGAAGCCTTGTCAAGACTTTTTTTCGGATTTGTGGAATTTTTTTCGAGGTACACGCCCCGCCGGAGGACTCTCGCCCTCTCCCTTGGAACAATTATATATTACCACACCCTTGGGCAAATTACAATAGTCAGTAATGACAAAAAACGGGATTTTCAACATCTAAAATTTGTGTAAAAAAACACTTGACAAAATTTGTGCCGCGTGGTATAATGGAAATTTCGGGCGCCACAATCGTGAGCGCCCGACCCATTTTAGCACATTTGAGCGCGTTTGTCAATAGGCAATTTATACAAAAATAAACCAGCGTAGTTGGCTACTACGCTGGTTCCCCTGTTGATACTCGCCAGCCGTCCGGACAGCCAGCCCACTTCTACACAGCAGACCTAATCAAACGGGCGCAATGCCCACATAGATGGTCTTTCTTGGCACGCGGTGAATGTGGTTAGAACTTCGTACCCAGTCCCAATTTCTAACGAGGGGTTCAAGATGGCGTTTGAGAAGAAACTGTTTAGGGGACAAACACTCTGTTAAAATCCATCTTGGCTGGGGTATTTAATATAATCAATCATTAAACTATCTAATCAAACAATGATTGATTACTAAGGTGGTCGATACAATCGCCATTTCATTTTCTTCACCTCACATTATATATTATAGCACAGGCGGGGCGGTTTGTCAAGAGTTTTTTTCAAAATTCCAATTCGTCCCGAACGCCATAGCCAGAGAAATCGAGGATAACAGGAGAAATGCCAATGTACCCAATGTTTGAGCCGTGGAGGTCGTTTATGTGATACTTCTTGACGAACTCACAGAGGGCGATAACCTTGCGCTTGCCGTGGAGGGAAACGGCAACTTTTGCCCACAATCCATCGAGGTCGCGCCCATAGCCATTTTGGTCTGCCTTGCGGAACTGCCGCTCAATCTGATTAACTCGGCAATCAGGGACAGTCTTTGCGATACGGACAAGACGATTTTTCAGCCCGTCCTCTTTCCAGCAAATTTTGTGAGCGCAGTCGGTGATAATCTGTTGAGCAGTGAACGCAATCGCTTCACCATCACGAGGGGAGACAATGTAGCCAGCCAACTCGGTGGCGGGGAAGAAATCAGCGAGGTTTGCTTTTATCGCTTCTTGATACACAGCCACTTCCCGCTCTGCGTCCCGCGTCTCCATAGACCATTTGAGAACATAGCCCAATTCAGGGAACACCAGACATTCCTTAGTCGCGCCGTTGCTGGACGCAATCTTGACATTAGGGTATTCGTTGTGGATAACGCGACACAGACTGTCCGCCCGTCTGACCAGTCTCGGCTTGTCAGATACCGCCTGCTGAATGGTCAGGATAAAATCCTGAACTCTCGGAAACTCCATCGTTCATCGCTCCTTTCAGTATCATCATTATAACACATTACGGGAGAATTACAATAGGCAAAATGCACAAAATTTTGCAGAAAAAATTGTTGAAACTGCCATCTTGACAAAATGCCGGGCGCCAGGACCGTAAGCGCCCGGCCAAATTATACCACATGCACCCAAATTTGTCAATAGTCAAAATGAACAAAAAAATGAGGGAGATTTCTCTCCCTCACTTGCGCGGACACGACAGCACAACCTTGTATTTTGTTCCATCAAGCGTGAATAAAAATTCACGCTCCGCGTTGCTCACGTTTAGGTCAGTCGCGCCGTATGTGGTCATTGTCTCGGTCAGCAGAGTGATGATAGTCTGCTTGGTGGGATTGACCTTTTTTTCTCTTGGTGCGAACTTGTACGCAGTTGGCTGGCGTCCTACTCCACGCGCTTTCTTACTTGCCTTTTCCTGTTCCTCGGTCAGCGGAAACGGATTGCCGCCCTTATCGATGATGGCATCTTGGACAATAATGTCCTTGGCTTCGGCTTCGGTACAATCCAGCTTTCGCATGAGGTCGGCAATTCGCTCATTCATGCGCTTACTCCTTTCGGGGATAGGGTGGGGATTTCTCCCCACCCTTGGGCGGTTTACTCGCTCACCTTGCGGAAGAACGCCTTGCGCTTATCCTCCACGCGCTCCACCTGCTTGTCCAGCACCATCTGCCGGACGAGGGAGGACAGCTTCTGATTGCTCATGTCCTTGCAGACGGGGAACTCTTTGAGCATCTCGCTGATGGAATACAGCCGGTTGCTCTCCATAGCGGACAGGACAGTGGTCTTGATGACCTCATTCTCCTGCTGGGTCTTGGTGGGCTTCTTGTCCACGGTGTTCTTGCGGTCGAGCAGGTCGATTTCGTGGGTGATGAACTCCACCAGCTTGAGGTCAGCCTTGACCTCAGACAGTTTCAGCAGGGCGGTGAAATTGTCGCGCTTGGTGGGCTTGCGGGTGGTGGTGTTAGTGTTAGCCATAGTATCAATTCCTTTCTCCATTTAGTTTTGAGGGCTTTGCCCTCCTGACATTATTTATTATAACAGCTTGCGCTGGGATTGTCAAGAGTTTTTTTCAAAATTCTTGATTTTTTTGATAGTGTCAACAGGGGAACGCCTCACAAGTATTCACAACGACTTACAACCGCGTCCTGATAGATAAGAGTATTGCCGTGTTATTGCGTCGCAGTCCGATTAGAGGTTTCGGTCTGTACCTTGCTCACACCTTGCTCACTTTCCGTCAACGTATGGCTTTACTGCGCTGGTATAGGGCTTACTTCCTTTACTCTCGCACGGTTCGCGACCCGTGGATTTCTTGGGTGGGGCTGTTCCCCTCTTGACATTATCAATTATAGCACAGGGGTTTGGGTTTGTCAAGAGGGGAAATGCGGGTCAGTTACCGAGTTATCACACCCGCCAGCGTGTCTCCCCTGAGGAGCAACTTGCTGTCCCCTCTTGACACTACCCATTATAACACTTTTGATGGAGTTTGTCAAGTGTTTTTTTCAAGATTTTGAAAAAAGTTTCGTCTCACAGGAGATTAGAAACTGGGGTCGAGGGCGGTTGCCTGTGCCGTGATCTCCCTCTTGACATTATCTATTATAACAGATTCTACGCAGATTACAACAGGCAAACTATACAAGTTTCGGGAAAAATAAATAAAAAAATTTGTGCAAAAAAACTCTTGACAAAATTGCTGGCGGGGTGTATAATGGTGAATTCCGGCCGAGACGCGCGAAATCGGCCGGCCATTATACCATGCCCAGGCGCATTTGTCAATAGGGAAAATTATACAAAAAATGAGGGGAAAATCCCCTCATTTTTTTAGTCCATCTGACAAGCGAGAAATGCGTCCCGCTTTTCGTTCAGGTTGGCGATTTCGCCCGCCAGCGCGTCAGCCCTCATAGCCAACAGACGAGCGTAGCCCTTGCGCCAGTTCAACATACCAGCGGGATTGACCGTGTAAATGTACTTTTCCTTTTCCACGGTCTTGGTGTCCTTGCGCTCAACGCGGAAGTCCTGACCATTCATAGCCAGCAGAGCGCGCTGTGCCACTTCCGGCAAACGCAGCCAGTCATACTCGGTCATCAGGGCGTTGTCATTCTTGTCAATCATCCAGCTTTCCGCGTTCCACGAGGCAACCTCGATTTCCTTGGTGGTTTTCTCGGTGCGTACCACCTTGATGATACCCTCGTCCCGCAGGAACGACAGGGAATTGTAGGTGTACCGCCGGTAGTCGTGCTTTGCCTTGGTGAAGTCCTCGGAAGTGAACTCCTTGTTTCCGAACAGGTCTACCAGCCACTTGTAGGTCTTGACCGTGCGATTGAAATTGCGAACATTAGCATAGCGAGCTTTCATAGTTTTTCTCCTTTTCTATTGGTGGGGCTTACCATCGTTTCCCCTACCTTGATTTTGTAATGTTATTATAGCACGGAATGGGGGTATTGTCAACCCCCATTCCAAACTTTTTTTATGGGGTATCGTGCTTGCGGTATTCAGTCAGGTCAGGGTCGCCAATCCATTCGGAAAAATCAACCCAATAGTCGAACTCATGCAGAATGGTGGTTTCCTCGCTCTCAAATACTCCACCACAACAGGCGCAGATAATGTTTCCATCATCAGTCTGAATACCTGCCTGAACGCCATCGGAATGGTCGCTCTTAAACAGAACTTGCTTCGGCATTGTACTTACCTCCTTGTTTTAGTATAGTCATTATACCACATGAAAAAGGGGCTGTCAAGCCCCAATCTCAAAACTTGGGAAAACATTTTACCTCAAAGGGCGCGTCCCATGCGTGGACGTTTTTGGTATATCGCTTGTGCATCTTCTGACACGCGAGGAAAATTTCCATTTCCTGCATAGCATCAGAAAGGGCGGTGTGTTCTTCCTCAAAGTCGGGATTATCGTAGAGATACCCATACACCGCTTCGACAGAGGTGGCGCAGGTCTTGCCATTCTTGGAACGCTTGCCATGCTCTCGGCAGTATTCCGCATAGGACTTTTTGTGGGTGATAGTTTCCAGTGCCATCAGATACAGGTCGATGAACTCGAAATTATCCAGCAGGTCGCGGAAACAGGTCTTGCAGAAGTCAAAACCGGAATTGTATGCCATCACATAGCGAACGCCGTAATGGTCGCACAGGTTTTTGACTACCTCATAGGCTTCGCGCTCCGTTGCGATAGCGGAGATTTCGCCAGTTTTGAGCCGTTCGGCATACACCGGAAAATTCTTCTTGGCGTAGCCATCGAGGGCGATTTCGTCATAATGCTCCATCACCAGCAGGGACGTGGTGGCAAGGATTTCGCCCTTGCGGTCGTGGATAATCGCGCCCACATTATACATTCCCGTGGGGTGAGCCGCGCCGCCTACCGTTTCAGTGTCCAGCGTGCAGTAGATATTTTTCATTGTTCATTCTCCTTTTCTCTTGGTTGGGCTTACCATCGTGTCCCATACCTTAATTACATTACATATTATAGCAGATAGGGGTGAGGTTGTCAACCCCTATCTGCATTTTTTTTACAGGTGGCGCAGAATTTCCATCAGCAGGTCGGCGTTATATGCCATATTGTGGGTGTTCGCCGTCCACTCATTGAGATTTCGCTGTTCATCATCGAACAGGATAGACGCGGGGCAGGTGGCACAGGTGGACTTGGGAACGCCATAGGGAACAATGTGGATTTCGTCCCACTTGACGCTGGGGAGATGCTTTGCCAGCCATTCCCGCTTGACCTCGGCTACTTCGGCGTTGAACTTATCCGTTCCACTCTTAGACAGCCAACTGATGATGCCGATATTGTAGCCACGAGCTTGTAAGCGGTTCAGGTAGCGGGCGAGGGTGGAGAGGGGCACAAGGGGCTTTGCCACACGATATGGGGTGCTGTCCTGTGCTTCGAGACATTCCAGCCAGTTAGGGACACCGTAAAAATCAATCACCGTCCCATCGAGATCGAGGTAAATAGTCATACTTTTTATCTCCTTCGTTTTATTGTATCTACATTATAACGCCTATTCTCCTATTTGTCAAGAGTTATTTTACAAATTTCCAAAATAATTTTTCACCTGTATCAGGGTCTACTCCCGCACTTTTGCGTTCTCCTTTCAAACATTTACTAATATTGCTTTGTGGAATGCCATAGTATCGAGCCGCCGCTGATTGAGACTCAAATACACGATTAGTAGTTAAACAAATTACTGCTTTACTATTAGCAATACTTCCAGCCTTTCGCCATTCATTTACTTGTGCTTGGTGTTCTTCTGGATGTTCTTGTTGCCATTTTTCTTTTGCCTGATTTAATCTTATCACTTGTTGTTTAATGAGTTCAGGATTTTCTCTTAATCGCTTATGACTTGCTTCTAACATTGGCTTAATACATTTTTCTTTGTATTCTTCTGGATGAGTATCACACCATTCCCGCAAATGTTCACCATTTCGTTTATACATGGCTTGCGCTTCTTCTGGGTGTTGTTCCAGCCATCTTTGACAACTGCGCCAGCCGTCTCCCCCTGTTCCGCCTTCCGCATTATTATAAAAATTATCATCATTTACTGCGTTGTATAATTGGATGTATTCACGTTCTTTTATGTCGGCTTCTTCCCTTGTTTCACAAAAGCACAAAACACTTTTAGTAAAATTCTCCTTGCCATACTTACTGATTGCTTTTAGTATAGTTGTTCCACTACCTAAATAGTTATCGTCTGGGCGTCCCTTATGCTATCCAATGTATTGTTTGCCGTTAATTTTATTTGTTGTTATGTAAACGTAATAGTCCATTTTTTAGACCATCCTCCCATCTATGTCATTGACATTATTATACAAAAAATTTTTAGAATTGTCAAATTTTCGTTGGTTATTCTGCACAATGTTTCGGGATGCGCGCTTGGGCAAATTTGTTCAATTTACCTATTGACAAAATTGCTGGCAGGGTGTATAATGGAAATTTCGAGCGCCAGAGCCGTGGGCGCTCGGCCGAGTATACCACAAATGGGGGCGTTTGTCAATAGGCAAAATAGACAAAAAAAATCTCCCAAGTTTGGGAGATTTTTCAATTATTACTTCTTGACAGTGATGCTGAAAATAGAGCGTAGGAGTGCGATAATGAGCCAAATGACCAACGCCAATTTCCACGAAAACACGATGGCGATAGAGCCGATGGTGGTTATCCCAATCATAGGGAGAAGCCAGCAGAGAAGCCAGACCAGTCCAGCAGTAAACAGGAACGAAATGCCAAGGGCAATAACCGTTATCAGAATAGTAATCATTTGTCGTACCTCCTTAATAAATCTGTTCGCCGTTGTGGTAGCGTTCATACCTCGCTTCAAGGAAGTCGAGAATGAACTCGAAGTCGTCCGCATCCGCGGGGTCTACGAACTTCTTTTCAAGGATTTCGCCGGTGTGGTCGTTGAACACTTTAATCATTTCCATTTTGTTGTCCTCCCTTATTTGATGATACCATTCTAACACAAAGGGGCTGATTTGTCAACCCCTATTTTACAAATTTTTGCTTTCTGCCACGAAATATTTTGCGCCATACTGCGCCACAATGTCCTTGACCTTTTTGCTCTCGACTTGCGTGGCACAATAGAAATTGAATAGTGTGTGTTTGTTACTAATCTCAATGTATGAATGGGGAATGTCTCGCAGGTCAAAATCAACAGCGGTACGATACTTTGTGGGAACAGTCATTTCAATCTTCCACAATTTTTCCTTGCGCGCCAGTTCCTCGACCCATTTGACCGCCAGCACACCGATGAAATTACAGGCGGCAGTAATACCCATCTTTGCCAGCGTAGAAACGCCGTCAATGTTGGTCAGAATGATAACATAGGAATAGAAACCATAGGTTAGCGCATTGATGCCAGCGGCTACCCATTTGTTGCCTTTGACAGTCAGAATGGACTTGATAGTGGACAGCACCACATTCACAGCGGTACAGATAATGAATAGAATAATTGCGTTCATAGTCATCACTCCTTTTCAGTATAATAATAATAACACATTTAATTGAAAATGTCAAGAAAAATTTTTGTCGTAGTTAAATTCTCACAGGACTGTTTTTTTGTTCCGTGTAGTTAGCCAGGACTAAACCTGACAAGAGGGGCGTTAATGCCCCTCCGTCAGTTTGTTATACATACTCCACAGCGTATCACAGGAATTGTTTGTGTTTTCAGCCATCCATACAATTTGTTCATCAGTCGGCAGGTATTTATCATCTTGAAAACCAAACCATCTATCACAGGACTGGTATGCCTTATACTCGCTCTCGGTCAACTTGCCGCGCAACCGCCAATCCCAGCGAATAGAACTTATCATCGTCCACGCGCACGCACTTGCGATAACCAGCACTATGACCGCGACAGTTGCATACAGCACAAATGTGGACTTGACCATACCATACACCAGCAGGATAAAACCACACACGATGAGGAAATTGCGCCCATACCTTTTAAGTGTCAACTTCTGAAAATCAGACATTTTCTTTACTCCTTAACATATTGTCAGTAAATTCATTGGAAAAGTTCTCGGCGAAATCATCATCATAGGCGCGATTAGAGATGACTTCCATAACCGTCTCGATGCCGGACATAAAGTAGGGATTGCCATTGATGGCATCATAACGACCTTGGAACATAGGGCATTCGTGTAGGTCATTGAAAACCATCTGATACGCTTTCTTCAACTCCATTGTTCTTACCTCCTTGTTTCAGTATAGCCATTATACCGTATTACGGGATAGAAGTCAATCGTCAAATTGCACAAAATTGCGGCGAAAAATTTGTGAAGTATACCTATTGACAAAAATGCCGGGCGCCACAATCGTGAGCGCGCGGCCGAAAATGTCAAGTGGAAAATTATACAAAAATTGGGCTGGATTTTTGTGCATCCAGCCCAAATGATTTACTTTCCCGATTTTGGAACGAAACCCCGGCAGAATTGACGACACCAGGTGCGCTCGTTCTTTCGCTTCATACATTTACTCTCGCCCATACTGTTCATTACCTTACCGCGGTTATAGCCCCAGTATTCACAGTTGGAACATCTTACCTTGTCAGGCTTTACGCAATAACGGTCGGCCAGTTCAGTTCTGATTTCAAAAGTAGTCATTTGAGGTATCCTCCTTTATTTATTGTCTACATTATACCACACTTCTTGGTTGTTGTCAATAAAAAATGTGGGATTTCTCCCACATTTTTTTTAATTACCGATTTCCACTTTTTCAGTGGGGGCAAGCATTTGAAGCACATTAGCCGTAAGCGCGACATCCACTCTGTCATAGCCATTCCCGCAAGTATCGCTCACATACTCGCAGTCATTATCGTGGATAATGTCATACAATTCATTCAGAATGTCATAGGCATCCCGTAAGGTTTTCCGTTCGTCCTCTGTCATTTTGACATAGATGGGGGCTTTAATAATTTCCATTTTGTTTCCCTCCTTAATCCTTATTCATCAGGTGGTTAGTCTCGATTGTCCAGCCGCAGTCTTGACAGGTGTAGTAAAATGTTTCGCTCATACGGTAGCGAGTAGAGGAACTGAAACGATACTCACCGCCGCACTTGATACAGACGCCATTGTTAAACTCGTTGCGGTCATTGATGCTTTCTTGTCCGCACATACAGCCGATACCAAAGGCAATAGCACAGCAGATAACGAACGACAGCACCTTGCTTAACCAGTGGTCGCGTCCAATAGCGATAAGTAAGCCGACAGGCAAACCAATGATACCCGCCATAATCAGACCAGCGATAATTACATCAGACATTTTTTCGTCCTCCCTTGTTTTGTTATACTCATTATAGCAGAAATGGGGCTTGTTGTCAAGCCCCAATTTTCTACTTTACCACATAAAATTCAGGGTGGCGTTCCTCATTCTTGCGGATGCGCTTGACCAACTGCTGGGGCAGACGGTTTTTACCCGCGCTCTTATATATAGCGACAGCTCGTTCAAAAGTTGCGGGATATGCGGTAATGATGAAATTCTCATATAAGTCCAGCACCAAGATAATGCCAGTCGAGAGCAAACGCAGTCGAGCGGTTTGCCGTTGGTCGATGACCTCAATCATCACGCGGTCGGAATATCCGAGATATTCTTGCAAGAGGGCGAGCCGGTTAGCCCGCTCCTCTGTCAGATGGTTCGACATAGTGTAGTTTTCCATATTACCACCCCATATTGAACACGAAGCGCACCAGACCGATACAGGCAACGCCATATAAGATAGAGCCAACGAGGAAGTGCCAGTCGTGCGTCTGACGATAGACCATATACCCGCCGACACACTGAACGCCAGCGAAGCCAGCGAGGGCGAGGATTGCGAGGATTGCGATAGTAGCCATGTGAATGACCTCCTTTAATTGATGGTATAAGTATACCACACCTATTGAGCGTTGTCAATCGTCAAATTGCACAAATTTCGGGATAAAAAATTGTTGAAAAAAACGAACACAAAATGCTTGACAAATTGGCTGGGCTGTGGTATAATGGAATTTCCGGCCGCAGCAGTCGTGGGCGGCCGGCCAAATTATACTATGAAAATGCTATTTTGTCAATAGTCAAAATACACAAAAAAAATGAGCCAAAATTTGGCTCATTTCAAAATCTTAAATTCAACCAGTTCGCCGTCCACCATCTTGTGCCAGTACAGTTTGCCGTTATAGCGGATAGCCCGCAGGCGATAGTTGTGCTTGTCCCACGTGGTATACTGTTCATCGGTCAAATACTCACCATAGCGGAGAACGCCGTTGATAAATGTATTACTGAAATTCATTTGTCGCACCTCACATTCCGCGGACTGCGCCGCACTCGCTCATACCGTTTTCATCAAAGCGGGCGATAGGCTCACCGTTCGCTTCGCGGAGTTCCGCCCATGCATCATTACAGCAACCGGGGTCAGCTACTATCATAGCCATCATCAGCCGCACCAGCTTACACGCTATTTCAAACTTGTTCCACGCCGCTTCATCACCGCTCACGCGCACGACCTCGACATTATTGACTACTACTGTGTATTCCATCTTGAATACCTCCCTCATTTGATAATACAATTATAGCACACCTATTGGTTGTTGTCAAGCATAAAATAAAAAAAATCCAGGTCAAGCCTGGATTTTTTCAACGGTGATGATATTGGAATTATCCCAGGGATAGGACACGGAAAACTGCTCATACAGGCCATATATAAACCGCGTCCAGCCGTTGGTACAGAATTGTCTACGCCATTCCCGCTCCAAAGGACGCAACTCCCACAGGATATAGAGCTGTTCTTCAAGGCAATCGCATATACTGGTGTCAACATCCCACTGGATGGTAGCAGTCTCGCTATACTGCGCCTCGCTGTCGATGAACCGAACCTTGTACTCACGCGTCATAATGATGACCTCCTTTACTTTATGTATACAGTATAGCACAGGTGCGCCCGCTTGTCAATAGTCAAAATGACCAAATTTCGGGACTTGGAATGCTTGATTTTTATTCATAATGCCTATTGACAAAATTGCTGGGACGTGGTATAATGATAAATTTCGCGCGCCAGGGCCGTGGGCGCGCGACCGAGTATAGCACAAATGGGGGTGAGTTGTCAATAGGCAAAATGACCAAAATTTTCAACCGAATTATGGGCATAATACCATATAAAAAAAATAGGGCTTTCGCCCTATTATTTTAGCAGTAAGCAAGCGTCATAGTCGCCCATTTCAGCACGGAAATTTGATTACACGCCCTGCCGATTTCCATAGCTTCACGCTTTGTCGCCACACGCTTAGACTTATCAACGAACCAAATCCCCCCACTATACCACACGCCACAATTTCCGCCGTAGTCTCTCACCGCGTCAATGGCTTCCTGTGCGGTCTTACATTCGATGCCCTCTGTGGCGACCTGCCAGCCGGATTTGTAATTTACCTTTTTGCCCATTTTGAGCGTCAGCCCGTCATTGTTGCCCAGCTTGCGGATAGAACGAATGTTAATCATGTTTAGATCTCCTTTGTTGTTTTGTTGTATTCATTATAACACGCTTATTTCATTTTGTCTATTGGCAAACTATACAAATCGGGATTGCGAATTTTGTGTGAAATTTTCGCATTTTTCTCTTGACAACTGGTGGACTGCTGTGGTATAATATTTCGGGGCGCCACGTGCTTGATGGGTGCGACGATGCTCGTTAAAATTTTAACAATCCAACAGCAAAAAATAAAGGACGCTTATTCAGCGTCCCAGGTCAGAATTTCCTCAGCGGTCAAGCCGTAAGGAGCGATTGCCCTTGCCAGTCTCTGTTCAGCGTCAGCGGAGAAATTCGTCTGATAGTAGTAATCCATCAGATTACAAATGCCAGCCCAGTCATCAGCGGGGATTTCGTCGATGATGTTCTCGATTTCATAGATGTTCTTCATTTTGTGTACCTCATTTCTTAATTTCTGTATTTATTATAACACGCTTATTTGTGTTTGTCAATAGTTTTTTCAAAAAAATAAAAAAATAACAGGGCTTGCGCCCTGTTAATCCAGCTTTCCGGTGAGTGCTTCGTGCGCCACCTTGCGCTGTTCCTGGCTCATGCGGTCAAGGAACTCATTGTAGACGGTGATTGCGGAGAACGGGCGGGACGCCTTGCGGTAGTTGCGAATGGTGCGGCACAGGGATTTGAGAGCGGTGTTAGAGAGATTAGAATTAGTGTTCATGGTGTTTACCTCATTTCTTAATTTCTGTATTCATTATACACCCTAAAACACAATCTGTCAATAGTTTTTTCAAAAAAAATAGGGCTTGCGCCCTATTTTTTTATTTGATTTTCAGAATTTCCTTGCCCAGCTTGCCGGACTTGAATACACGGCGAACGCTCACGATGTTGGCTTTTCGTAAAAACCCTATTGCGATGTTGTGGGCTTCGTTGCCCGTGCGGGCGATGATGGAAAGGGTCTGCCCCTCGGCATTGATGCAGATGTAGGTATTAGCGATAGTGCGTGTCATAGTTATTTCCTCCTTAATACATTTCCTCGGACTGGTCAAGATAGAAATGGTCAATCTTGGTCATGTCCAGCAGTTCGTACTTCTCCACTCCCTCGGCAAGCATAGCATTCAGCTTGTCCACCAGCTCTGTGCCATTGTCCTTGCGTGCCTGAACAAACAGGAAATCAGAACAGGTTTTCTCCCACTTTGTGCCCTTGTTGTAGACAACAGGCTCTTTGGTGGTGTAGCAGACTCCATAGATGTTAGACATTTGTTTTGTCCTCCTTTGTTTTACTGTAATCATTATAGCATCCTTGGGGCGATTTGTCAAGGGGTTTTTTCAAAAATAACCTACTTATTTTCGGGACAGAGATTGTGATTATTTTAACAATCGGATTTGCAATTTTTTTTCTTTATCACTTTACTGTGGTGAAGTCTGGGGCGTTGCGACCGTGTTCGGCATCCAACAGTGAATGTGAAATTTTTAACACTTAAACAGCGACTTCGCCACTTCTACACATTGTGAAATTTTTAACAATCTTGCTCGGTCAGCGAATGTATCAACTGTGCCGTGTGTATCCTGCTTGCTACCTGTGCAAGCGCACTCTTTACTTTCTTGCTCTTGGCTCTCACATTGTTAAATTTTTAACAATCTTGCTCGCCCTCTGTGAGAGCTGTGTGTTGCGGGATGCGCGCTGTCCAGCGTCTGCGCCGCTGTATTGTTTGGCAATTGTGCGAGGGCTTATTCTTGGGCGATTAGGGCCGTTAACGATGATGAACCCAAAAGAGAAATAGAATACCTACAATAAGAATAGCGTGCGCGATTCCCGGTGTACCCGACCGGTGGCAAGCGCGCCTACTCTCTTACTGTTGGACTATCTGCCTGCCCTGTCCCTACCCATAGCACACCCCTGCCCTACACCCTACCATACCATACTACTATACTACATTGTTAATACATTAACAATGTATCTATCATTGTGTTGTGTTGTGTGTTGTTCTCTCTCTCGCTCGCTCGTTGGCTCGCTCTGCCTGTGCCTTGCCTCTCTGTCTGTCCTCTCTTGGTTGTGCGTGCGCCTGCGTGAGTGAATGTATCAACAGTGCCGTGTGTGTCATTGCGGCTCGTCTCCTGGGTGAGTGAGATTGTTAAATTTTTAACAATCTTAGGGCAACAAAAAACCTCCCTCAATGAGGGAGGCAGATGAGGCACATCAAGATGCCAGTACCAGCGATGACAGCGACCGCAGTGATGAAGCGCACGACTTTGTAGATGATAGACATAGATTATTCCTCCTTTTGATAGTATTATTATACTACATTTCAGGATGCTTGTCTATTGGCAGAATACACAAATTTGCGAGAGATTTTTTGTGGAGTTTGTATTTATTGCGAATGAGGACCGCGACGCCCATTCGCGGTCCTGCGAGTTGAGGGGCTGTACTGGGGATGGTCTAGCCTTTCCGCGTGCGCCAAGCCGAAGAAGGTCTCGATAGTGTTCAGATTTTTTCTCAGATAAAAACCAACCGGGGGGGGTGTGTTTCGGGAAAAAATTTTTTTTGATTTTTACTTTTTTGTTTGGCTGGTACAAACTCTCACCAAAACTTTTTTCAATTCAAATAACGGTAGAACTTTTTTTAATTTAAGAATTACTTTTTAATTTTATTTCTACTAAAAAACCAAATAGGAAAAAATAAAATTAATCCTATTAATGCCAATGCTTCAAGAATCATTTCTTATTCTCCTTCTTAGGGCGACCACGTTTAGGGTTTTCGCCCCATACAATTTGATGAACTGCTTTAGTAGCATAATAATTAGCCTTTTTCTGCATTTTAGCAGCAAGGGCATTTCCAAAACTTTTATACTTAGGCATATTACATTACTCCATTAATAGCATCAGTTAGTTTTTGAGGAATTTCAATTCCTAAATCATCTAATACTTCTTTAGCGCGTAAATACTCTATTCTACTACCATATCGTTTACTCACTCGCACTCCAACATAAACTTCACCATTATATTCAATAGTATAAAATTCCATGCGGTCGCCAGGAGTAATACCATATTTTTGTCTTAAATTTTTAGGAAAAACAAGACGGCCTAAACTATCAACCTAATGAATAGAACCTTCATTATGAACTATTGCTTGACCTTCTCGCATTACAATATCAAAATAATTTTTTCCATCTTCCATAAAATCACTTCTCCTCCATTACGTGACATTTTTCTCCAGAAGACTTAATAATGTGCCAAATATACTCACCATCATTAATAACTCCTAAATACTTATCATTATTATTTACATATTTATCCAATTCCCAACCTGTACCAACAGCATTAATCTGGAAATATTTTTCAGGGGCCTTTTCATCATAAACTGCCCATACACATGGATTATTATTTACATCTAATCCAGTAGATACAATATCAGTTAAATGGCCCATAATATAAGTTGACCCTGGAGTTTCAATTAAATATTTATAAATCTTCATATTACTCCTCTTTTAACACTTCTGCCCAAACGCGCACATCTCTATCTTCCGCATTCATTACTCGATTTTTGTCATATACAAAAATAGGACAATGTAATGGATAACAATTTATTTTAGTATCAATATTATCCACATAAATAATCATATTATTTTTAATATAGGGCCAATAATCTTGCTCTTCACCCAATAAGATACAAGTATATCCTGCTTCAGTTAATTCTTCAAGATTAACATATTGATTAAATGACACTCCCATAAACAGAATAGTAGTGCCCCGTTTAAAATTTTTTAAAATATATTTAATCTATTTTTCAGTCATCACCATTCCACCCTTCCGGTAAAAATATATCTAAAATTCTTTGTAATAAATCACTTGCAGCAAATATTGGGCCGCCGATAAAAAATATTAGACAAACAATTAATTTATTTTCATCGGCGCTTTGAATTGCATCAATATATTCAAACATTACTAATGCTGAAATAATTATCCAGAAGATAACAATTACATAGGCTCCCAAAAATATTCACCATCCTTATATTTATTTACTCGAACATTGCGGACTAGCATTCTTATAGAGCTGTCTTTCTCTAATTGATTTGCGTATCCAGGTGGTGGCGGGCTCTTGGACAAAACTGAATAAGCGATTATATTAGAATTTTCATAATTAGAGAAGTCTGTGATTTTTGCGGATTCCTTCGCATTAAATTGAAGATGTAATAGTAAACAACACGGAAAACTTTCTTCAATATTATTTGCGTCTTCATAATAATCTGCTATTAAATTATATTTTTGTTCAATAGTTTCAGGGTCTAGAAGTTTAGCCACTCCCTTTGTAAACAATATATTATATAT
>ERZ1035037.225-NODE-225-length-20636-cov-11.912929_pt1 | contig 20636 bp, 22 predicted proteins | sample MGYA00520618_ERZ1035037 | MGnify/ENA primary metagenome ERZ1035037 (study PRJEB33766, sample SAMN09781741) | gut metagenome | biome: gut microbiome | host: Homo sapiens | place: Madagascar | study: EMG produced TPA metagenomics assembly of the PRJNA485056 data...
ATGTGAAATAATATAGTTGTCTTTCATTCCTGAGTAAATTTAGGAAAAAAAAAAGAGCCTGTGCGAAGTAGCTACTCGCACAGGCTCTTTTTATGTATTTAATATTTTTTTCATCCGCCACTTCCTCATAGTGACGGATTTTTCATCAATGCAGAATTTATCTGCAAGGCTTTTATGCGGTGTCTTAAGTATAAAAAAATTGACGGCTAAACTGACATTCTGGGCAGAAAAATGTAACGCCTGACAGCGTTTGAACAGTTCTTCCGTCGTACAAGTATCGACGTCGAATTTTTTCATGATTCACCTTTATTTATTCAATTGTTATTTTCTTTTCGCTCCACTCTAAAAACTGTTTTAAAAGCGTGTTTTTTTCGGCTTTAATAGCCGTATATTTGCCTTGTATTTTGAACCCGAAAGATATTCCGCTTACAAGCCCGAACAGCATAAAAAGGACGCACACAACGCCTTGCAAGACTGTTGCAAGCGAGAACTGAGTTATTATTCGATAGCTCAGTGAAAACGCAAAAACGGAAGCAATGCAAACGGATATAAATTTTGATAAAAAGCGCGTGCCTATCATCACTTTTATTTTTGTTTCCGAGTTGAGCGGCGAGCGGCTGTTCGTCTCCGAACACTTCAATATCATCTCTCGCGTTAAGCGTATCGGCTTTATTTTTCGCGCAACTTCACAAGCCTTTAACTGACTTTCGTTGAGCTTTGTTTCTTCGCCGGCAATGTACTTGTTAAATTCTTCCTCGCTCACGTTTTCAGGCAAAAGAATTTCGTTTCGTTTCGCTCTCAACTCTTCGCGAATATAGTCCTCGCAAAAATCTGTAAGCAAGTATAAAAGCTTTTTATCTTTTACTTCTGTTATTAAAGCGTTCTGCGTTTTTTCCGTCTCGATAAAATCTTTCGTTTTAAGATATTCCGTTTCGCCTGACCGATAGCCGTTTAAAAACAGCAGATACGAGCAAGCCGCAAGCATGACTATTGCCGCCGTAATTTCTCGCCGCGTAAAAGGGTTATCAAACGCTACGGAAGCGACGAAAACGATAACCGTGGCGGAAAGAAGAAGCAGGACGGTAAATATATTATTTGAATTTCTGACAAACCAACCCGCCGCCGTGGTCGCGGCTTTCTTTTTTGCCGTTTCCGCTGTCATGATTTTAGATTCTTTAACGTCCTTTGCGGTTTCGTTTGCCGAGAAAAAGTCTGCCATAAATTACTCCTTTACGCTTATGCTTATCTGGAAAAGCTTATCGTTTGCCGTTTTAAAGTCCATTCCCGCCGCCTTGATAACGTCGCCGTTTTTGTCCTTGCTGTGGCGTGCATACGTCGCGGCAAGCTGATACGGATACCAGGCAAGCACACTTCCGATAACGCTTGCCGTCGCTATAAGCGTTAAATCGGTCAAATACGACGTTAAAGCAAGCGAGACAAGTAAGGCGATCATGCTTCCGAATCCTATCGGCGTTAAGATTTTGCAAAGCGTTTTTACAAGGTTTTTAAGAAAGAAAAGGACGAAGCACAACGCCGTTATCGAAAAGAGCGATAAAGCCGCTTTCGGGCTTTTAAATATCTTTTCGCGATGATAAATCATGACGATTATAAACGGCACGATATATAAAAGCAAAGCAAAGGCGGCATATACAGCCGCCTTACCTTGATTAGTTAATTTTCTTTTCATTATTTACCTCATTTAGACAGTATTTCATCGACTTTTTTTTCGCCGAGCGCAAGCTTAAGCTTTTCGTTTTCAAGGGTCATTTTCTCAACAAAGGACTTCTCGGGAACTTCCGAAAGCGTGTTTACAACTTCCGTTCTCCCCGCGTCTTTGGCGATCGCTTTAAGCGCAAGCATGATTTTCTTTTCACGCTCTTCCGCCATTTCCTGCGCCGTTATAAGCTTCGAGATAGTTGTTTCATCGAGCTTTAAAGCCGTTGCAAGCTTTATAACGAGGTCGTCGCCGCCCTCTTTCATCGCGTCAAGCACAATCTTCGCTATACCGTCGTTGGAAAGCGTTTTTAAAATTTCCGAATTACTTTCGGCAATCTGCTTTTCGAGAGCATAAGCTCCTTGCGTAGCTTTTAAACGCGTCTTTGTGCGAACGTATTTAACTATAAATACTATAATTCCAAGCAAAACGACGGCGCAAGCGGCTATTATTAAATATATCGACGTAAAGTCAAGCCCTGTTAAGCCCGATATTTTTTCGGATAACATCGAGATAATATTCTTCTGATTTTCCGTCAACGCTTCATCGATAAGTTGTTTAAGCTCGTCTTTTGTTAGTGTTATCGTTTCAGAACCTTGTTCGGATTCTTCCGCCGATTCCGATTCGATAACGCTTTCCTGTTCCGACTGTGCCTCTGTTCCGCCCCCGCTCTCTTCGGCGTGGGCAGTCGCCATGCCGAACGGCACAGCGAAAACGAGGGCGATTGTAAGCAAAATTAAAGTAATTTTTTTCATGATTTTTCTCCTTTAAAGTTTTAATAAATTATCGTTTTTTTCTTCAAGAGCTTTAACTCTTTCGTTAAGTTTTACCATTTGTTCTTCGATATTTTTCAAATAATCCGAAACGATTAAATCCTCGTCGTATTCGCTTATTAAAAGCGGCGAAACGACCCACTTTTTTAAAAGTTTCATGCCGTCGCGCAGGCTTACGGTGAGGTCGATTTTTCCCGCCGTTAAAAGCTCTTTCGGCACTTCTATAATCTGTGAGCCGTCCGCGCCTTTTTTACCGCGTACAACCGATTCTGCGCCGTTATTCTTAAAATAAAAGTACATTTTTTCAAAGTCGTATGAGCTTTTAACTTCAAGCTCTAACGGCTCGTTTTGCTTAACGTCGAAAGGCATGTTATCCACGCCAACAAACGTCATGGACTCAAGCGTAATCGTTCGTTTCATTTTTCGCTTTCTCCTTGCACTTCTGCCTGTATTCCTGGAATTCAAAGTATTCCGTTTTGTAATTTTGGTTTGCCGATTCGCCTGATAAATAGCTTAAGTAGTTTGAGATAACCGCCTCGACTTTATCTTGCGAATATTTCTGCCGTATAAGCGCGTTTACTCTTGCGTTATACATGTCTTCCTTAACGCTTTCGTTGTCTTTTATTAAATCGTTTAAAATTCTATCCATATTATACCTCCGCCGTGTTTGCAGCAGTTAATCTGTAGACTATCGTATTTGTTACCGTCGGTTTTGCATAGCCTTTGTTTGTGTTGCCTTCAACCTCAATTAAGCCGCCGTTATGCCTTATAGCCGTCACTTGCTCATAGGTAAGGTTTGTCGCGATAACCGTTTCAACAGGCGTGGCAAGCGGCGTAACAGTTTTCTCGCTTTCATTTACTTCAAAACTTTGCACCTTTTTAAGCGTATACAGCTCGTTATTCTCGTTTTTAATAATTTCGAGATAATCCTTGTAATCGCCTATGCCGTGCAAGTCGTAGGTTTCGGGAAGAGTGACGGAAACGGGGTCGATATAAGGCTCGTAGGCGGTTGGAGCCGTCCCTGCTTGTATCTGTATTTGTACTGACATCGCTTTAAAAGGCAGTGCTGAATGTAAACAAGGGTATATGAGTATATAAATATCGCTTTCGCTGTCAAGTGTGAACTTTGTCCCTTTGGGACAAATAGTTGTAATATTATTTTCCCCGTATTGACCTTTTGAAACTATAAATTGTGTTGGCGTTGTGTTTTGATTCTCGCTAATTGAGCTTAGCACATATTCGCCTGCTTTTAAGTGAGTTTTTACCTCAGCAAAGACACTATCTCCAGCATTCGATGTTGTTGGTGTTATTTTTAAAACATCATCCTCTATGTTTGCAGTGCATTTGTTTGTCGATGATAATTTAAGTTTTAATAAATTCTTTCCCGTAAACTTCACGCCGCTTATTTTCGCAGGATAGATATTCCCGTTTTCATACGGATAAAGGTCGGGAAATTCCGCTTTAAACTGCTCGGCGGAAGTTATATCTTCGCGATTCATGGCGGTAAGGTCGAAGAGTTGGGGGGTAATAGTTACGTTATTTATTACCGCTCCGCTTTCCCATACGATTCCCCATGATTTTCCTGAATCCGCTTTTATATTACCTACACCACCGTTGCCAAAATCTCTAATATTCTGGTTAAGTAATCCGAGTGCGAATCCACTGTTAGTTTTATTTCCTGTCAGCAAAACTTTATGCCCGCCATCAAGTGATAATTCTTCTGAAAAGTTTAAAAAACTACCCTCAGTTGCCGTGCCGTTTATCGTCCAACTTCCGTCACCGTTATTTGTTGCTGTAATTCCCGATTTTGTTTGCGTGGCGCTGTATGTGCTTTTGTCAAGCAACTGAACCATTTTCGTTGTTTTGCCCTCAATTCGGGTGACTAACGCGCGCGTTTTATCTGCTATCGGATATACATTATCGCCTACTGCTACGCTGTTTTTTAAAACTGCGCTGTCAAGGTCGGCGTAGGCTTCTTTGGTTGTGTCGAGAATATAGCCGTTGAGGGCTTGTTCGAGGTTTGCAAACTTTAGTTTTCCCACATAGTTGTCATTTACGTATTTTTTGTTGGTTATACTTAAGTCAATTGGAGTTTTAGGCATTACAATCTCACCTGAGCCATCTGCTTTTCTTTGTAAAATGGTATTAGCTGAATTATCTCCTTCTTGGCGTATAATCATATTAGTGTTCCAATTAGTATAATCAGTTACATATGCTCTATAATAACCTTTTGGACCATTATAATTTTGTACCAACCCGCTTCCGCTTATCTCTACCTCTTCGGAGTTGGCTTCTTTATTGACTACGATTCCGTCTTTGCCGACAAACGATAATTCGGCTTTATAAGGATTTATGCGTTTAAATTCGCCTGTTTTCGGGTCTTTGTACTTTAAAATTGACATCTTATATCTCCTTTACAGTGTCGGTAATTTTTAAGCCGCTCATTATATAAATTGAGTTAGCAGATATTTCCGTAAAATTTGTCGCGGAGCTATACCTTGCGTGAAATAGATAATTCCTGTTAAATCCTGTTATTGCAAGCTCATATTGGCTATTGTTTGGACTTCTTTGAGAGCCTTTTGCGGGGATATAGTCATCCTGTCCCGATTCGCTTAATCCGAGTTCGTCGCAAAGCTCGTTCCACGTCATTCCGACGAAAGTCGCCCTTGTGGATATTACGCTCGCGCTTAATACTGTTGGAAACGTAACCGTGTCGGTTTCGCGCATTTTACTCGCAAACGATATCCTAATATTATGTCGCTTGTAAGGCGGCTTTACGGATATCTTTATAATCGGCGTGCCGTCTGCGTCTTGCTCTTCGGTAAGAACGATATAATCGCCGCTTTTTAATATCGATTTTGAAAAGAACAGCTCTTCCGTGGTATCAATCCACGTTTTATAACGCTTGTTATCAGGCTCGGCGGCTCCGATATACGTCTCGCCTGTATCTACGTCCGTGCGAAGTGCGGCTATATCCGCTTCGTTATCGTCTATGCGCTTTGATTCGGCTGTTAATTCGTCTCTTAAAGCTTTACCTTTGCCGCCGTCGTATGCCGTGCCTGTTACCTCTCCGAGTGCAAGAGAGCTTGCTATTTCGCCGTATTGCGAACCCGTCCACCGGTATTGATGATTTGCATACTCGCCCTCTTTTACGATGTAGAGCTTGCCCTCTTCGGGCGTTAAAGCCGCTCCGTTTTTCTCAAGCGATAACCACGAGGCGGAATAAAGTGCCGCGCCCGGGCGAACGTAAGAATCGAGAACGTCGTCAACAAAGCCCGGCAATTGTGAAGCGGGAACCTTTCCCGAATTGTCAAGCACGGCAACGCCGCCCGCAGAGCCTTTTTCCGTCGCTAAAATATACTTTTCGAGCTTAGCTAAAAACTGCCCGAGATTGACCGGACTCAACTTGTCCGTAGCCTCGGGGACACGGTACACGCCCGCCGCGTCGGCTCCGAGCAATGAATATGCGTAAGGCGTGCCTTTTGAGTTTACTGACCTGAATTTATCGGGGGAGCTATCGTACAAGCCTTGAGCAATATATACTCTGTCGTAAGGTCCTTGCGGAATTTTATCGACCTTGTTTATAACGTTACCAGCCGCGTTTATAATATCGGACGGAATATACTTCTCGTCGATAAGAGTGCTTTCATTTAAAGGCACCACGCCGCCCGCAGAGCCTTTTTCAATTGCTTGTATATAAAGCTTTAACTGCTCGAGCAACTGCCCGAGATTGACGGGATTTGCGGGCTTTTCGGCGTTGGGAATAATATAATCGCCGTCTTGCGTTGCGCCGAGAATCGCTCTGCTTTTCTTTTCGCCGTTTCGCTCGATATAAACATAATCGGGCGATTCGGTATTCCCCGTCTCGCCTTTTATATAAGCTTTATCCCCTACGTTGTCGCTGTCGATTTTATCAACTTTTTCGTTAATATTTGCCGCCATTGGCTCAATATAACGCGATATAAGCCTTGTTTCAACATCGTCTGCTTCTTCTTTAGTAAGCTTACCGATATTAGTCTGAACGAACGCCGCTACGGCTATTGTGGCAAATACCTTGCCGTTATCTTTTGTCTTTATCTGGAAAGAAATCTGAATACTTCCGTTTACGTCAAGTATACCGTAATCGGATTTTAATTCGGCTTCGAACTGCTCGCCTTTCAACGCCATATACATGTTGTCGATTTGCACGCCGTCCGCTCGAATAACCGAATACGTACACGTCGCAAAATTCGATATTTCGCTTGGCGTAAGGCTTTCGTCAAAAGCGACGATAAAGCTTGCGTTGCCGTAAGTAGAATTCGCGATAAGCGTTGAATCGGCTATATCCACGACCTGACCGTTTTTATTAACCGTTATCCTCATGTTTTGCTCCTTTATAATTTTCTTGAAATGTTAAAATATAATTTTGTATCTTTTGTTAACGCCATATTGAAAGCTATTAACAGATTGCCGCTTTCGTCGCCGATTGCGTATGATTTTATAGAACTTGACAGCGGCATATCTTTTTGCACCGTCAAATAAACAGTTTTCTCTGTATCATGTAGGGACGGAATAAAATAATTTAAAGCTTCGCCCACTCGTGCGCCTTTTATCTTCGTTTCACCCTCGCGATAAATTTCACCCGACGAATATACGTAGCGTTTTTCGGGAGCTTCGCTGACTACGAGAAAATTTTGACTTGCCGCCGCTTCACCAAATACAACCTTGCCATAAAGCTCTTTTGACGGCAAAAACTCAAACGCAATAAAAAAGACGGGGCGTTGTGTCCTGTCTTTCTGATAATAAACATTCAAATCATCCGATATAAGCGATTCGCCGCCTTTGGTGGCTTTCGGGTATTTATCGATATTTTTAACCACGCTTTGCCTTGAAGCAAGACAGAGCGTAAAGCCGTTACATTCGCCGTTTTTATCGGTATACGGATTATATAACATCTGCATTCCGCCGCCGCCCCAATACGAAAGCTTTCTGCCGCTTCTTGAATATCCGACGGAATAATTATCCAAAGTCTGCGCGGCTAATACAACGCTTTTATCGCTTGCGTAAGGTAAAAGCGGAAGTGCGAAATACTGATTATCTTCAAGTTTCACAGTCTCGCCGTTTATCGTCTGTCCAGCACGTGCTTCGTTTGTGGCTAAATACAAGTAGTTGAATCGATTCTCGTTATCGTATCCGTTAACTACAAGATTTCTTACGGCGTTAAATAAAATCGGGGCTGTAAACTCTGTTTTATTTATTTGCGCCGCCGCATTAAGCGTTATAAAATATTTTATAAAAATCGGGCAATCCGAAGCTTCAAGCGGAATATCGTATAACCGCTTTTCTCTGTCTACGCCGATTTTTTCGTTTATCGCCTGATAGTCTTTCGTGCAACTGTATTTTACTTTTAAAAAGTCGTCGTAAATAGCATATTCACGCTTAGTTATGACGTAATCGTTAAGGTAAGAATCCCGCCCAGTCAAGCCCGTAAATTTACCCATAACAGGAAAAAGATTTGTAAACCCGTCACAAATAAAATTAGGCGTTATTTCCTCGTTTCCCGTTCTTCTTGCAAGTCCTGAAAGCGATCGTCCGTGCCGTGCTATATCTATGCTGTTCGCGCTTTGATTGTCGGACATTGCCACTTTTAAACGGTCGTTGTCATACACCCCAGGCTTTGCAATTTCAAGGACTGTATTAAATCTCGGAATAAAGTCCGCTCTGAAAAAAAGACTTTTAATTTCCGCGCCGAGAACAAGATTTTGCACCGTGTAATTTAAATATTCTGTCGAACCGTTTACGTCGGCTATCTTGTGTTCCTTGAAGTATTTATAAATGTCACTATCTGCTTTTTTATTTAAATCTCTTTGCAAAATCTCTTCAAGCGTCCAGTGAGTAAAAAGTATCGTTTTGTAGCTTTTAGATACTCCTACAATGCTATCGCCTCTTGTGTACGGTATCGAGATATTCTTCTCGTCTGTGGTTAAAAGCTGATAGATTTCGCTATCAATAAGATTATCGGTTATATCCCAAAAAAACGGACACACAACTACAACATTTTCATTGTAGGTAGCACCTGTTTTTCGATATGTTATTCCAACAGGAACTCCCGCCTGAGTTCTCGAGCCGACTGACGCGTCAGATCCAACACCAAAATATGTTATATCTTCAACAGGAAATCCTAAATCAGCAATCATATTATCCGTCGTTAATTGCGCTTCAGTTGTTGTAAAGGGGCGAGGTTCGAGCCGTATGGCTTTTTTTGATATCGAGTTATATCCGCGGGCTTTTATCGTTCCGAAATAATTATCGATTGAAATTTCCGCTTCGTCGCCGATAAATTTCCCCGCATTTGAAAGCGATGATATCTCGCTAAATTGTACTTTGCTGATATGCGTTATATCGATTTTTGAAATATCGCCTTTTACAAACGTTATGTTTTTTACGTAGGGACGAACATGTGCCACTTCGAATAAACGATATAACGCTTCTCTGAGCGTTACGTTTTCAAAGAAAAAATCTTCCGATTTATACTGTTTTAAATCGTTTTTATAGTTATACTCATAATCCGAAGAATATAACCTGGAAGCTTCGCCCACTCGAATTTCGGCATTTTTCAAAAGCTTTATAAACTGTGCGTAAAGCGTTTCATCTTTATTCGTTAAATTGCAATTGTAAATAAAAATGCTATCGAGAATCTTCGTCGCTTCGACAAGTGAAATCGTCTTTTCGTAAGTCTCTAAATTCTCGTTATCGACCTTTCTGTTATCTATCGCAACAATATAAAGCTCGCTTTGTTTAATACCGTTTAAATCTTTTTCAATCTCAACTTTATCGTAAGGTTCGAAAAGCGCGGGAACGGCTACGTCGCCTTTACAGCTCTTTAAATGAAGTACGGCTGTACTCATGCCGTCGTCTACGCTTTCGGCTATCGGAACACCGATTAAAAGGTCTCCAACGTCTTCAATAACGCTATCAGACGTATTATCAAATATTACGGTTTCTACGCCCGTTTTTTTTGATGTGTGAATTATCTTAAATCTATTTGACATGTAGCTCCTTATATGCTATTATGTGTGTGTGAGGTGGTTTCATGAAGAATTTATTTATAAAAATAATGCTTATCCTAAACGCATTAGCTTCTATTTATCCATGTGTAAATTACATTATAACCGCAATGCGTTGGGATGATTTGCATTATTTTTTCTACTTTGCTGTATTTCATGCGATACAAATAATCTTATCGGTAGCTATGTTTCTTTATATTTGCAAATCTGAAAAAAACAAATAATTATAAAAATGCCGAATAGCCTACTCTTTGAGCGAGCCATTTGGCATTTTTATTTTGCATGTAAATTTGCCTCTGATAATTCACTGCGCCTATTCCCGCGGAAACACCCGCGCCGATTACAGAAACGGCAAACCCGGCTACTCCGCCCGCCGCCGTTGCCGCGGCAATACCGCCGAACGTTGACACGATTCCGAGCGTCTCTTGTATATTCGCTTGCGCTATGTAATCGCCCGTTATATCGCCGATATTGCCGATTAAATCGGAAGCTATCTTAGTGCCTTGCTGTTTTGCAAGGTTTAAAGCCCACGCACCTTTTGAAACGTTTTTAGACTTTGTTTGTCCTGCGCCCGCGGCTATCTGTCCGTTCTCGTTATCTTGTTTATCCTGCGGCGTATCGCCTGCACTTTCGCCACCGTCGCCTTGTATTCCTACGTCGAGCTTTATTGTATATACTCTGTTTTCCTCGTCTTTTGATACCGCCATATTACACCTCTAACGTTAAAAGATACGAGCCTGAATTATTCTCGATTCCCGACGAAACAGATAAATGGTTAACCGTTATTGTGCCATAATCGCTTTTTAATTTTATCGCGTAGGTTAATTCTAAACCCCATTCAAAAGCTTCAAAAAGAAATTGTAATTTCTCATCATCGTTTGTAATTCCTTTAATAAAGCTATCAAACAGCTTCGGGGAATCTATCAAGCTTTTAATTTTCGATTTTGTGTTTTCCGAGAGCGTTATTTTCGCGATCTGAAAAACCCATGTGCGAATTGCCGAAAGTTTTTTTGACGTGCGAATTTTGTCTCCGAATTTCTGATAATCGTCGTAAGCGGGGGCGTAGGCGTGTTCGTAACGCATAATGTGCGTAATCGGAATAGGAACGTTGTTGATTGTTAAGTTAACCGTCGGCGTTTTTACATACGCGTTTTTGCCGTAATTGAGCGATATTATCCACTGAACCGTGCAGATTTTAATCGTCCCCGTGCCGCAACGTATCTCTTGCGACTCGCCTATAACGAACGGCGTGTTATATATGGCTCTGTATTGCGTTATAACGCCGTTATCGCTTTCTTGCGCCGTTTCTTCAAGCGTGCCGTTATATTTTTCGGCTACATTGCCGAGAACGCCCATAAAGGCGTTTTTACGGATAAGCGGCACAATAAAATTGACAATTAACGGCATAGTGTTTAAATCGTAATCGGGAATATTGCTTTTCGTCACGTTACCGCCCTGAACGACCATAATAACGTCGTTATCGCCTTTTATGAAATTTTCGGCTTTAAAGAACAAATCGTTAACGGCATGAATTGAAAACGCCGAGTTTGCGCCCGCCGCCGCAACGATTTTATCTTTTAATATACCCTTGAATACCTCTTCGAATCTCATATCGTCCTTGCTTCCTCTCTGAATTTTTTCGCTCTCTTCGCAAATTTCGCTTGCCATATCGAGTTGTTTGCCTTTACAATCTCCCTTGCTTCTTCTTCCGTTACAGACCCGGCAAGAAATTTGTCAACAATCGGTAGAGCCGCGTCTAAGGCTTTGTTTATCCAACCTTCGTTCGGGTTTTTATGACCTTTTAAGGGCGGGGCGAAATTATCCCAACTTTCATTTGTATATGGCGCATATTGAACGTTTTCGTCGCCGATAGTAATAACAAGGCTGTTATTATCGGGCGTTATCGTTGCAACAAGTCTTCCCGTTCGGATAGGGCAATAAACTCGCAAATGCGCCAGGATAATATCTTGCGCCAAATATAGCTTTTTCCACATATTAACCTTTTAGATAAACGACGTATTCTTTTGAAAAGAGCATGCCGCCTTTCTTTCTGCGTGCGCTTACATTCGAGACGGAATACGTCCGACCTTTCCACGCCACCGTGTCGTCGCTTACTATTGTTGCGGCGATATTATCGGACGTAGCAAGCGCAAGCGTTACGTCGCTCACCGTTGAGGTTGTACCGGCTATAACGTTTTTTTCGCTTGCAAGCGGTAACTCCGTTTCATACGCGAGGAAATTATCGCCTTTGAGCTTTGCGCCTAAATACTCCCCGCCTTCGCTTACAACGTGTTTGTTGAGTATCGCCAAATCCATGCCGATTTTTATCATCTTCTTAAACCTCTGAGCCAACACGGCACGACGGCTCTGTCAAGCCCCGAATATAAAAGCCCCGCGTTGGTTAATATTTTTATAGCTAACGGCGAAAACATTTTCTGCCGTATTTCTTTCGTACTTAAAGACGTGTTGTCTACGTCATTGTAGCCGCTTATAAGGCTAAAATCACCGCTTGCCACGGTGTAGGGTTATCTGCTCCGTTATTGCGTTTCTGAAAGCCGCTTTTTGAATATCCGACATATCATCGAGGTTAACGAGCGGAGCGCGATATTTAATCTCTTCCGTGATAATTCTTTCGACACGCTGGACGAACGCCGCGCCGTTTCCGAACAACAAGGAAAGTTGAGGGTGAAGCTTTACAACCTCGTTTAAATCCTTGCCGGTATAGCTTGCGTATTCGTCGATAAATTTGTTTGCTTCCTGAAAAGTCATTTTCTTCTCCTATCCCCACAAAGGGGAAGGGGCTTTTTACAGCCCCTTAACTTTGATTTTACGCGCCTGCGGTTATGTTAAATGCAAGACCGTCCGCTTTTTTGTTGAGAATGAATACGTCCTCGTAAGATTCCTCGTAGTAGTAATATTTAGCTTCGGTGTATGCCGAGGGTTCTGAAAGACCTGCGTAGCTGTACTGTTCGGGGGTAATGACCGCCGAGGGGTGAACAAGGAAGAGGTTAATCTGCCCTGCCTTTGCCGCCACTTCGCAACCTTCGGTGAACGTGTAGGACGTCTTCATGCAATCGGAAGGTACTTCGACGATCTCCACATCGTCAAGCACTTCAATCTGTCTGCGAACAACGTCGTCCGTTGCCGTAAGTCTACGCTGTAACGCGGATTTAAGGTAAGTGTTCATCGCGGGCGTAAGGTAAAGGATTCTGCCCTGCGTGGGAACTCTCTTCTCGGTCATGTCTTCCATCATCTTATCGATAACAGTAAGAATGTTCGCCGCGGTGATTGCGGTCGTATTTGCCGTCTTGCTCTGATCAGTCCAATCTTTGTAAAGTTTGCTGATAAGGTAGCAGTCCTTTTCTCTGAACTTCTGCTCTTCGTTAAAAACTTTTGTGATGTTCTGAATCGAAGCGACTGCGTTCGTCTCGTCGATATCGAGCGGGTGAACGAGCGTACTCCATTTTCTGAAGTTGGTGAGCTGTTTTGTTTCCCACGTGTTGTTGTAATTTCTCGCCGCCGTGCCGATAGAATCTCTATCGCCGTTTACACGACCTTTGACGGAAAGCACGGGAATCTTGATAGTATCGGCGTTTACCCAGCGATATCTCGAATCGTTCTCGACGTTATAAAGTTTGCCGAAATAAAGTGCGTAGGGGTAAGCCTGCGCGAGTGCTTGCGAATACGCTACCGCGTAATTAAGTGCTGCTTTTACAAATGCCATAATAGTTTAAATCTCCTGTTTTTTATTGATTTTAACCCTGTGTTTTGGCTCTGACGCCCGTAAAGCCGAAGTTGAATTCATCGGTCTTTGCTCCTGCGTTCTTGCCTGCGGGGGGTAAACCCGCGCCTTTTGGTGCAGCTACGGAATCCTCGAATAAATACCCGTCGGATTCTTTAAGCTGAGTGAGAATCTCGGAAAGTCCTGCTACTTTGCCGTCTTTAACTTCTGCCTTCGTAAAGTCGAATTTGCCGTTTAACGCGCCTTTAAGCGCGCCGAGGTTTTTCGGCTTTGCGTCTCTCAAAATACCGTCGATGAGGTATTCTTTTTCGCGCGCATTGTACTTCTGAGCGTATTCCTCATCTTTTGCCTTGAGCTGTTCCTGAAGTTTAGCGATTTCGGCTTTTACGTTCTCAGAGCTGTTCTTTTTAAGCTCATCGAGCTGTTTAACAAGCGCGGCGTTTTCTTCCATCTTCGCCTTTACGTCTGCTTCAAGAGTCTGATATCTCCCTTTCCCTACGTATTCGCCTTTTGAAAGGTCAAAAAGCTTTGCGCCTGCTTCTCCGAATGCCTTCTCCGCCTCTTCAACGGTCATACCGTCGCGATAGCTGTTTCCGAGTAGTTCTTTAAGTGTCATAGTGTTCTCCTATCTTGTCTTCGTTTTAAGCGGTGTCTTCCGCCGACAAGCGCATGTTTAAACGTCTTGCCAGACATATTTGCGTTTAAAGCTCCGCCGAGCCGGTATAAAAAAAGACGGGGTTATTACCTCGTCTTGAATTATTAAGTTAAAAAATTGCATTAAAAAAGGCACAGGTTAACCCTATGCCTTGATTAAGTTGTGTTTACTTGCGATTTCTTGCTTCTGCCAATTTGGCTATTTTATCCTGAAAAATATCAGGTATTGGTTTGCCCTTTTTGATAAACTGTTTATCACACATTTTTTCAATATCAAGAAAAAACGGGCAATTCCCTTTATCGTTTATTACATCATCGGGAATCCGATTTGTATATCCGTTTTCCTTAGGATTATCCGTTTTGGGAGAGCCGTTATATTCTCCGCAATAATGCCAATTACTATGGTCTTCCCCTTCGATGATACAGTCGTCCAACCCGCGAATCATGTCATCCTTTTCTTGGTCGTATGAAAAACATTTTAAACACTGTTTCATTTTTTCAATGTCTCCTTTAACATATTTTCGATATAATCAGGCAACTGTTCCCCGTTTATATGAGCCGCAAAACATTCAGCAAAAAATTCATGGCTGTTATCATTTGCGTACATAGAAATTTTCTTAATATCTCCGCTTGTCTTTGCTTTGGCGTATGCCATTTCAACTATTTCTCTGCTTTTGAATGTACTTGCGTAATTGGGACAAAGCCTCGAATGGTTTATCTGCCCGAAATATTGGTCTGCCAAAATATGCCCGTATTCATGCGCAATTGTTGTCGCAATTCTGTTCTTTGAATCTGATGAAACAGTATGTCTCGTATACTTCATTTCTTCTCGCAGTTGCTTGATGAAATCTTTAAGCTTATTTACGTAACTTTTAGGGTACTCTCCGCTTTCGATTGCCTTTTGCGCTTGTTCTATCATCTCGGGATATTTGGCAATTCGCGATTTCCAATCAACGCGATCCGGGTTTTTATTCAAATAATTCAAATCAATATTAAGCCCTTTTGCATTTGCGCTTGCATTTGCATGACTTCTTCCTACTTTTTTTACCGTTATAAGGTCAAGCTTATCAATCGGATATTCGGTTGTCAATTGCTTTAAGGTCTTATTTACCATATTAAGCGCGTCAACATTATTTACGCCTGCATAATTAACGTTTGCCGAAAATTCTTTTGCCTGCTTTTCTGCTTCCGTAACCGTAGCCGCGGGAACAAAGTCCTGTATGTTTATTTTAACATCGTTTTCGGAATTTTGCAAGTTTTCTTCGGTAGTGTAATTTTTATCTTTGATTTCTACTTCATCGATTACGCAACGGTCGGGGTAGAACGGTCTGCCGTTCTCGAATGAGTACGCTTGATATAGCTTTGTAGCCCGCCGCCACCGTTTACGTAACGCCTTTGCGCCCTCGATATCGCCTGTTGCCCTTAAAAGCCTTTCGTTCGTCTTCATGTGCCGAATGTTGTTTTCGTAAGCGCGTTGCTTTTTATCGATAGCGTATTCTTTCTTTATTTCCGCCTCTGATAGCTCTTGCGGCGGGTGCGAGTTCGACGTATACTCTATAAGCCTATGACGGCAACCATAGCCAGTTATAATACCGTTTCCGTCCTTTAACTTGCCTTGTATCGCTTCGGAAAGCGGGCGATATGTAATGCCGTTTATCTTGCCGCTTTTGCCGCTTATACTCCATAGCTTGCCTTGAAAGTCTTTACACCTCGGCGAGCAGTTCGGGTGTTGTGAAGTCCAAACGAGGTCAACGCCCGAACTTGCAAACCTCTGCAAATCTTTTACGTTTGCGTCATACCTCACCGCTATTTCCGCACGATTCCGCATCGGCATTGTGTATGTTTTGCCGTCTCGTCTCGTAACTACAAGCGGCGGATCTGCCGCTAAGGCTTTCATCGCCAATCTTACGCTTCTTTTATAATCCTCGATTAACGGCTTGCCGACATTGATTCCTCGGTCTTGACGAGGTCGAAGCTCGGTTATATGGCTTGTAGAATCATTCGCGCCGATACGGTAGATATTACCGCTCATCGATAGCATGTTTCTGTTTACTATCTCAAACGTTGTCGTTGTCGTGTAATACCACTTTTTCGCCGCCGTAACCAATGCTTTGCGGTTCTGCTCTCGTAACGCTTCGTTGTCTATGGTTTTGCAAAAATCGGAAATAATCTTATTGAGTTGCCGCGTTATTTCGTCTTTATTGACACCTTTTGCAACACTTCCGACAATCAGTTCTTTTATCCTTGTAACAACCGTCTGAACGGCTATCAACGCCTTTCCCGCCGTGTTTGGCTCAACAGGCGTAAACGACCTTAAATCGCTCAAGCGGTATCACCGCCCTTGTCTTTGTCCTTGTTCTTATTGTCTTTTTCGTCTTCATCGTCGCCCAAATCAACGCCCGTAAGCTCGGGAAGTCCGTTCGGTGTGTCCGAAACCATGCCTTGCTCGAATGCGATCGTGTTTGTCTCGTCAAGTATCTGTTTTTCCGTCCAATCCTTATGAAGCTCTCGAACGGCGTTTTGCGTGGACGATATGCCCTGCGATTTAGCAAGTCCCCAAATATCCACGAGGTCTTTGTCGGTATCTTGCAAATATTCGCCGAAATCGACCGTTACAGTCGAAAGCGTTATATCCATGTCTTCAAGCGGTAAATCGTCTTGTTTTACATTTACCGTCTTTAAAAGGTATGTATTAAATGCTAAAAGCTTTGTTAATACTGCCGAAAGGTACGGCTTCCAAAGCTCGAGTTTTGCCTTGCGCGTTTCAAGCGTTACCTTGTTGCGCTCCTGTTGGCTTTCTGCACTTTGGTTGATACTTTCAAGCCCTGTTATACCTATCGAGTAAGGAGATAAGCCCGCCTTGTTTAAAGCCACTGTAACAGCCGTTAAATACTTCTGCTTATGCTCTTCCGTTTTGTCGTTTACCTGGTCTATCATGCGGTTCTTTTCGCCGCCTTGTTCCTGGTCTACGTCGCTTTCGGTGTAAACATAGTTTTTAGTGAAGCCGTCGTCGGGGGTTATAACGTTGCCGTCTTTGTCTCGCCGAAACGCCGTACTTTTGAAATACCTTAACGTTCTGTTGTCTCGTATCTCGTTGATAATCGTCGAGTACGCCTCGTCTACCGCGTCGAACGAATCGGTTGCGCCTTCGAAATCGGAAGCCCCGTAATTTGAATGCGGGAACATCAACGACGGCAAGCGGTTAGGCTTCTCAAAGGCAAGCATGCCTTGCAAGCCTTTAAATACTATCTCGTCGTTTTCGTTTACCGTTTCAACGACCTTAGCCGTCTCAGGTATAGAGTTAAGCGGCACACGCTTATCTTCGCCCGTGGAAATCTCGTAAAGCTCATAACGAATAACCGCGTCTCCGCTGTCGTTGGTCGTGTAAATTTCGTCTAAGCGGTATTTAAGGTTTCCTAAGCCTGTGTTCTGTCCTTTCTCTTTTTCATACCATGTTTTGAAGATAATCGCGACGGTAATACCGCGCTCTTTAACTACTTCGGTTGACATGATATCCGAAGCTTCGATAATAGGATAATTCGACAGCTCCGTATCGTATGAAAACTTTATAAACGAGTGACCGCCCCAACTTTCGTTCGTTGCGCATTCGGTCAATACGTCGCGTAAATTAACCTTATCGATAAGCTGTAACGCGTAATCGGTTGCCGTCTTAGTCTTCGTTTTATCCACGTCGCCGTTGTCCTTGTAAACGGAAACCGTAGGAGCTATGCCGTTGCCGAATAGCACTCTCGGCATTTTCGAGCAGATAAGCCCAGGCAAACCGCTGTGAAGCATGCGATAATAAAGCGGCGCACGCGTCCAAAAGTAATTACATGTGCCGTACTCCTGCACCGCGCCGAGAAAAAACCGCCGCAAAATGTAAGCGTTCCCCATGCTCCAAACACGGTATTCTGTTATTTTTTCCGAAAAGGCTTTATCCGTCTCGTTATCGGTTATTGTTATCGCATACGGATTAAATTTTATAGTATTCCTTAACATTTCTAAATCCCTTTGCAAGCGGTTTAACCGCCGCCTTGTAAAAAAATCTCTTAAACCCATTTTATTTACGCTCCGTTGCCGCTTTTAAAAGGGCATTCATGTGTCTTGTTATAGCGTACTCTACGCTGTCCATGATATCGTTTTGCGGCTCGTTGTTATCTTCTCTCTCTTCGCCTTTCTTGTCTTCCGCCCACTTAGCAATTTTATACGCTTGTAACGCTCGCTTCCCGCCCGCATTGTCGTTAAATTTCAAACGTTTAAGCGAGAACAAGATTATAAGCAAATCGATTCTTGCCTTAATTGTAGCCTTGTACGACCCTGCAACAGGCGGAAGATGTTCGGCATTGAAAGCCGTCTTCATATCTGTTATGTAATTTTGTTCTGCGCTGTCGATAAATACGCCCTCGATATAGATTCCGTGTTCTTTCCAACCGTCCACAATGCTCTTTATGCGTTCTGTTTTCTCTTTGTAGCCGCATAAATCGAACGCTTGACAGTCAATAACAGCCGCCGCCGAAAAGTCTCGTTTAAAGCCTATTAGCGACACGGAGTTTTTAGCTCTCGTTGCGCCTATATCTATGCCGACGGTGTAAATGTCAAAATCGGTATATTCGAAATGCTGTACAATATCATCCGTCAGATAGTCAAGAAAGATGAGTTCGCCGGGCGCGCCACGCTCGCCGAGTATTTTTATCGTGTAGTAATACGAGCCTATCGGATAGAGTGCTTTCGCTCTTTCTATCTTTTCGGGGGTCATTACGGGATTGTCTTCAAAAGTCCAATGCATATAGTAACGCCCTTTGACCTTTTCGACTTTTGCCATATCAGCTATAATCGAAGCGGGGGCATTACCTATAATTGTTGAAGTATTGATATAGTCTGTATAACACCAATGCGTCGGTATATCGCCGTTAAGCGTGAAGATAGTAAAAGGGTGGTCGAACGATACTTGACGAGAAAAGCACTCATCAACGAACTGCTTGTCTGCGATATTGACTTCGTCCACAAAAACGCATTCGATAGACGAGCCGAGGACTTTTTTCCACTGCGATATATTCGAGTAATTGACGAGCATAATCTTCTTGTTTATCCGCCCGACCGTGACCTTAACGTAATAACTGCCGATTTTATCTTTATCGAGCTTGCAGTATGGCTCAAACTGCGGTAAAAGCCCCAAACCGTCCGCTTCAAGTACGTTGTTTTTTATCGTGTCGAAGTCTCGCCCTGCGATAAGGTGAAGAAAGCCGTCCGATTGTATTACTCTATAAAAAAACGCTTGAACGGCTGTAACGGTCTTTGATGACCTTACAGTACCCTCAAACGTCAATAAATTAACTTGCGGTTTTAACGCCACAGAAACGGCGTCAAGCATTTTATTTGTAAATTTTATATTACTCACCGTCTGCCTCGCTTTCCGTCATATCGTCGGTTGTAGGCTCTTCTACGCCCTCAATCGTGCGGGCTTTGAGTTTATCGGTAAGAGCTATAACACTGTTACACTGTCCTTGCTTTGTCTCCGATGTCTCTCCGTCTGTTAAAAGCTTACGCTTATCCATTGCTATGCCATAGGTTGTTATAAGCTCTTTTGTCGGAAAAGCTTCGGGGTGAGCTGTAAGCCGTCTTATCAGTTCGTTTGCCGAACGGTTAAGAATCTCATCGTTAAGCCTGCTTATTTCTTCTTTTTTTAACTGTCGTAGTTCGTTGAAAGCTTTTTTTGCTTCGGGATTCTTCTCAATCTTATTTTTGAGGTTGTATACACTGCCCCGCGAAAACTGATATCCATGAGCCTTAACCTCTCTTTCAACTTCTGAGGGTGTTCTTCCTTCCGCAAGAAGCTGATAAGCGAGTTCCATTGCCCTGCTATCGTTCTTTTTGCCTCTCACGGTTACTCCTTACAAGAAAAAAACGCCGACCTCTCGGACGACGTTTATAAATTTTTATGCTACCATTATAGCACGTGAAAAGTAACTTTAGGTAATTTTCGGTAATTGATTTATGAAAATTTCTTTCACAAACGGGCTTCTTCTTTAACTTCGGCGATTAACTTTCTCGCCGTCCAGATTTGAGCCAGGCGAACGCATGCAAGCGAAGTTATGTTCTTCGGAACTCCCCACGCATAGCCGCCTTTCTTCTCGATTTCGGTGTAGGTCATATTTTTTATGTAGAAGTCAAACAGTATGTTTTCCCAGTCAGAATTATTAAGCGCGCGGATAAACTGCTCGATTTCCTCTTTTATAGCGTCTTTCTTTTCCCCGAGTTTGTTAAGCTGTTTTGAAAGCTTTTCGGACTTATCCATAAGCCCCTCTAAACGGTCTTTAACGCCGTTTCCGCCTTGTACGGGTATTTTATCGTACTTCGTGACTTGTAAGCCGTAAAGGTCATTATTGACGGTATAGAGATTATATTTAACTCTTTCGTAATCCGAGCATGCTCTCTTATATCTTCTCAAGTACTGTTTGACTTCTGCTCTGTTCATTGTTTCACCTCGGTTAATTGTTTGTGTCTTTCAATTCCCAAGAATAATTTAATTTATGAGCTTCCGTGGCTCTTTTGTTTAAGTGCTTTAATTTGGTTATGATAACCTTACTTTTGTTTTTTTATGATATTACTGTATCTGTGCTTATTTTTTAAGAGCCGCTTTGGCAGAATCTACCAGTTTAGCAAAAGCTTGGGGCTCTTTCAAAGCGATATCAGCGAGAACTTTACGG
>ERZ1035037.226-NODE-226-length-20624-cov-20.978171_pt1 | contig 20624 bp, 32 predicted proteins | sample MGYA00520618_ERZ1035037 | MGnify/ENA primary metagenome ERZ1035037 (study PRJEB33766, sample SAMN09781741) | gut metagenome | biome: gut microbiome | host: Homo sapiens | place: Madagascar | study: EMG produced TPA metagenomics assembly of the PRJNA485056 data...
TCACAAAACCCTTGACAAATAATCAAAAGTATGATATACATGAGATTGAAGTTAAGGAATTCCTAATAAAGTCCTGTGTTTAACAGGCAAAAACATTATTTATAAAAAATAAATTAAAAGATTTAAAGGTTTTAAAGGAGATTATTAATATGATTAAGAAGGCAGAATACATTCAGAAGATTAAGGATACTGAGGCTTGCGCCGATATGACTAAGAAGGATATTGAGGCTGTTCTGAAGGCTCAGAGCGAGGTTTTGCTTGATATTATCAGTCAGAACGAAAGCGTTAAGATTGGTGACGTTGTTACCGTGGGTGGTAAGCATCGTGATGCTCGTACTGGTCGCAATCCCGCTACTGGTGCAGCTTTGGACATTCCCGCTAAGGACGGCGTTCCTTACGCTAAGTTCTCTTCTACCGCTAAGGCTTAAGATAAAGACAAATAAGGGGTCGGTTGGATACTGGCCCCATTAAAATAAATAGAACCCACTACGCTTAATCGTAAAAAGCGCAACCCGGTGGGACTTTTATATAGTAGGTGTAACACCGTATGCCCCGGAGTTCGATGAAAGTCGGCTCCGGGTATTATTTTTATTATTTTATATTGTTGTAGGTGACGTATGACTCGTAATCAACTTGTTAAAAGTATTGTTGAGGAAACGGGCTATGATAAAGAGATGGTTGCTAATGTGCTCGAAAGTTTTGAATATAAAGTAATGGACGCTATTGCTACAGAAGATACTTTGCAATTTGCCTTTGGTAAGTTTTGGGGTGAAACTAAAGACCCATATAAGATTACCGGGTTTTATTCTACTTTTGAAAAAATTAGAGCACTTGAGGGATGGAGTCAGGCTAAGTTGGGCTACCCTCATTTTAAATTCTCTAAACAAGCATTAATTTGCTTGAAGGTTAGACCGAGAGAATACTTTGAGCAACCTGAGAACCGCTACACTTCTCTTGCAAGAAAGTTTAGAAAAGATTTGAATATTCCAGAAATTGCAGAATATAAAGATTTGCCAGAAGAAAAAATTGAAGAATTATGTAAACAGGCAGATGTTGAAAAACATGGAGAAATTAGTAGTTCAAGAGCTCGGTTCCTTCGTAGACATAATAACTGGAATAAAAAACGTGATGCCGCAAGAGACGAGATTAAAGCAAAGATTCTTATTGATGAAGATTTGCAAAAACAACGTGATAATGGTGTGGCAGAAGAAGATTTAATCATTCGTCCAATTGAAGAAATCAAAGCCGATAAAGAAAAAGAATGGATTGCTATTAATGAGCAGTTTAAAAAAGATAACGCTGATTGGCTTAGAGAAAGAGAAGAACGTTATAAAAAACATTATTATAAGGTTCAGGAACGTGAAGCTCAAAAGACCGCTGAGCGTGAAGAACGATTCTCTCAGCTTAGAAAAGAAAATCTTGGTGAAGATTATCTTGACGAATTGGATGATGATTACGAAGATTTAAATTGATTTTAATAAAGGTAAAGAGGTGATAAGGTTGACAGAGAAGCAATTAAGGGAATATGTTGTGAATGAATTCCTTAAATGGGAAGGCTATAATAAGACAAATGGCGGTCACACCAAGATTGTGAACCTGTATAATTCTTTGTCTCCTTTGCCTTCTGGTTATTCCTTGAAAAAGAGTGATGCTTGGTGTCAAGCAACGATAGGAGCTTTAGCCAAACAATTAAATTTAGAAAAAACCTTGTTGCCAGAGTGCAGTTGTAATAGAGCTATTGCTCTTTATAAGAAAGCTAAAAGATGGGAAGAGAATGATTCTTATGTTCCGTCTATTGGTGATTTGGTTTATTATGACTGGCAAGACTCTGGTGTTGGAGATAACAAAGGTGTTGCAGACCATGTTGGCATGGTTGTTTCTGTAACAGGTAAGACTTCTTTCACTGTTCTTGAAGGTAATTATTCTAATTCTGTTAAAAAGAGAACAATGAAAGTTAATGGTAGATACATTAGAGGTTTTGCTTTGCCCGATTACAAGACTGCGGCTAAGACTTATAAGATTACTACATCCATTAATACAAATACAAGCACTAACAACAAAGTAAATACTTCTAACAAATTGAAGATTACTGGGTGTTCTTGTTATTTGCCCAAACTTAAAAAAGGTCATGTGGATGATTCTGTAAAAGTGCTTCAAACTATCCTTAATTATTTAGGGTATAATTGCGGTGATATTGATGGGAGTTTTGGCTCAGATACAGATACCGCTGTTAAAAAGTATCAAAAGACTCAAGGCTTGTCTGTTGATGGAGTTGTTGGCAAAGATACTTGGAAAGCACTTGTTTATGGTAAAAAGTGAGGAGGTATAATCTATGGCAAGTAGAAGGCCAAATATTACGCTAACAGATGTTGTGGTAGGATTGGCAAGCCTCTTTCGCACTACCATTAATGCTAACAATAGAAAAATTGAAGAGGCTATTAATAGTTTACCCGATGTGGTTGTTTCTAAAGAACAGCCTACTGGTCAAAAAGCTGGAGATTTCTGGCTTCAAATTATTGATGATGACCAGACTTAATAAAAGCAATATTCGTTAAGTTAGCAAAGGTTTAAAAGGTTTAAGAGGTGTAAAATGGCTATCCAAAGTAATCAAAGGGTAAAGGCCGATATTGCAAAAGAAAAACGAAAGCTTAACGCAATTCAACGTAAAATGGAATTACAAGAGAAAAAAGAAGAATTCGGAGAAGCTTGGAAACGTTCTTTAAAAGAAGAACAAAAAAAAGCCCTTGAAGATGTTATTGGTGACATTGATACTCCGAAGATTAAGGATTCCATTGACTATAATGCCTTTTTCGACCCCATTAATTTTTATAAAGATGAAAACGGCAAAGTAAGAGATTTTGATTATTAGAAATATCTTGATGCCGAAGAAGCTTATCAGTCTGGTATTGACGAATGTGATAGAAAAATCGCAAATGAAGCATCGGATGAAAAGGCTTCAACAAAAACTAAACTGCAAAATCAACTTGCAAAGGAAGAAAAAAAGAAGAAGAGCGAACCTAAAATTCCTAATTATTTGCAAAAGTATTATCAAAATTGGGTGAAATATCTTCACAGATATGTTCCTTTGTATGATAAATATGTATGCACCTGTTGCGGTAAGCCAAAAATTCAAGATGAATATTTTTTGATTTACGCAGAAACCGATATGGGGAGAATTGCTCCTGATGGTAAAATGTATTCTCATATCTGTAAAGATTGTTGTAAAAAACTTTACGAATATCTTTATTATGAGAAGGCAAACAAAGATGGTGAAGAAGCTATGAAATGGCTTTGTAGTTATCTTAACATATATTTTGATGATATTACTTATTTCAAAGCTAAAGACGCTATGGATAAGAATGATAAGAAGAATCATATTGTCGAAGAGTATATGAATGTTATTAGTAGAAGCGCAACTTTAAAAGGAAAAACCTTTTTAGAGTCTCCTAATATTGGAAGTGTAAATTCTGGTTCTGGTGGTTCAAGCGAAAAAGCTGAGAAAATTATAAAGAGTGTTGACGGAAGTGTATCAAATGATACCGAAAGTACATGGTCAAAAGAAGACCTTAATGCTAAGAGATTGGTATTAAAAATGGTTGGTTATGACCCGTTTTATTATGAGGATGAAGAAACTCGTAAAATTCTTTATAAAGACTTGCTTGGTATGCTTGAACAAGGTATGGAACTTGACGGCATGAAGGTTCAGGGTGCTATTCAAATTGTTCTTGGTTTTAAAAATATTCGTGACTTAAGCGAAAAATATAAACAAAAGACCATGGCAGATGCTCCTGTTAAAGAACTTAAGGAAATTGCCGATTTGAAGAAGAAAGAGCTTGATACTATTACAGATTTTAGTAAAAACAACGGTTTTGGTGAACGCTTTGCTATTAGTAAAGCCAAAGGTGAAAATACCTTTACTGGAATTATGGCTAAAATGAATGAAATGAAATACGAAGATGCTATTCTTAATATGTATGACATTGAAACAAGTAAAAGTATTAATCAAGCTGCTGAAGCAAGTTTTGCGGCAATTTTTAGTCAGCTTAATATGAGTGAAGCCGAGGTTTATAAAACTTGTCAAGACCAACTTAAAAAACTTGTTGAAATGCAACGTGAAAATACCACTCTTAAAGAAAATTTAAGATTGGCAAAGCGTGAAATTGCGGAGATGAAGTTGGAAAAAGAAAAAGAACAATATGAAAAAGAAAATGGTTCTCAAGATGATTGGGGTGGTTATTAATGATAAATGTAATATTTAAAGATTTCTCATATGAAATTTTACCCAAAAGGCTTGAGATTTTTGAAAAATATACTAAAATTATTTAGTGGGGCAGGGCAAACCCTACAAGATTTATTGAAGATTTTTTTAAGATTCAATTAACCGATATGCAAAAATATGTATTAATGAGTAGCTGGGTTCCTGCGAATTGCGTCTGGCTTATGGGCCGTAACTCACGGAAGTTACTGCCTTTGTATCAAACTGTTCCAGTCATAAATGAAAAAGATGGGATACAAGAGATAGTTCAAAAAAAGATTGAAGATTTGAAAGTGGGGGATACTTTAATTGGAAGTAATGGAAAACCCACCAAAATTCTTCAATTGCATCCAGTTATATATGAAAATATATGGAATATTACACTGGAAGATGGACAAATTTTAGAGGCTGGCCCAGAACATTTATGGACTGTTTATGATTTTGGAAGAAAAACAAATCTTCCAAAAGAAGAGCAAATGAAAACTAAATATGTTTACGAAACTCAACAATTAACATATCATACAAGATTAAAGCCCAATAAACCTGAATATAGATATGGTATTCCTATAGCTGAACCTTTTGTTGGAGAAGAAAAAGATTTTTTAATTGAACCTTATCTTCTTGGTTTGTGGCTTGGAGATGGATATAAAAGAAGACGAGAAATCGCTTGTGATATAAAAGATATTGATGAAGAGATAAATATTCTTGAATCTATTAGTAAAAACGGGTGGATATATACAAAAGTTAATTTAAAAGAAACTTTTGGATATATACGAATCAGTCATAAAAAAGATATAGAAGGGTATACTGCGCCAAAATATTTTACTGAATGTTTAAAAGCCCTTAATGTATATGATAACAAACATATTCCAGAAGAGTATTTTTGGGGAAGTTTTGAACAAAAGCTGGAACTTTTACAAGGATTAATGGATTCTGATGGATATTGTAGCAAACGGGGAAACGCACAATTTGCTCAAAAAGATGACAATTTAGCTAAATAGGTTAACCGTTTAATAAAAGAATTGGGAATAAAAAGTTCTTTGACCTCTAAAAATCAACATAACAAAAGAAGAAACAAAGATTTTTATAGTAATAGTATTTATATGAAGAATTTAGAAAAAACTCCACTTTTTAAATTAAAAAGAAAAAATTGTTTTTCTAAAGAGGTATGTAAATTAAAGTATAAAGGAATTCACAATGTTGAAAAGACAGAAAAGAAGACTTTTATGCGCTGTATAACCGTTGATAACGAAGATGGGACTTTTTTAATTGGTGATAATTATGTAGTAACACATAATTCATTTTTAGCGGCTCCTTTTATGATGGCAAGGGCCATGTTGCTTCCTAATACTAATACTTATATTATGGGGCCATCTGGTCGGCAAAGCCAAGAGACATTTCAAAAAATGGAAGATATTGCAAAAGGTAACATTGCTTCTTTGCTTGGAACGAGTTCGGTATTTTTAGATGAATGTGTAAGACAAAATGCTGCGGCAGACCCATTTACGCATCCTAAGAGTGGTTATTCAGTAACTTTATATAACGGTAGTACAATTAACACATTAAACAGTGTTATTAAAAATATCGTTGGTATTCGTAGCAATTTTAGTGTTTATGACGAACGGGGCAAGATAGATAGGACGTTCTACGCACTTTCTCGACCTTTTACAGCACAGGATACGAACTTTATAACTGGTGATGGTATTAATACGGATATATATCCATTGCAATTACCAAACAAAAAATTGATTCTTAGTTCTGCCGAAGGAATTGATAGTGAATTATATGACCAATATAAAATGGCTTTTCAAAAGATGCTTCTTGGAGACCCCAATTATTTTGTATGTGATATAAGTTGTGAATTTTCGCTTCATCCTATGATGAATGGTAAGCCAATGAAACCATTAATTAGCCAAGATGAAGTTGATAACGCATTTGCGACCAATCCTTATAAAGCAGAGAGAGAATATAAAAATCGTTTCGATAGAGACGGTGGCGAAGATGTTTTCGTTAAGCGCTCGGTAATTTTGAAGAATAGTTTTTCTTATTATCCAGAATATGAGAATGACGGGACAAAAAAATATATAATAGCTTACGACCCGGCTTCGAAGCTCGATAACAGTATTGTAATGATAGCTGAACTCTTTAGAGATGAATCTAAAGGGTTAATGGTAAAAATTGTAAATTGTGTAAACTTAATTGAATTGTTGCCAAGTGGCGAAAAAGCTATTATTCAAAAACCAGAACAAATTGAAATGATAAAGCAAATTCTATTAGATTATAATAGAGGAGCTTTAGATTATGACAATATTAATCTTCTTCAAATTGATGCTGGTGCTGGCGGTGGCGGCTTTGACATTTCTGCTTTCCTACTTAATGAGTGGGTTGATAGAGAGGGAAAGCGCCATTTAGGTTTAATTGATGAAGAAGACCCATATATGAAGCTTCGTATGGATGATTATCCAGCGAATATAAATAAGCTTCAATTGTTTAACTTTAAACGTGATAAAGTTCAAGCTTATGAAAGAACGCAAGCGGCGATAAATCAAGGCTTAGTAATGTTCCCAAAGAGTTTGAATGTGCGAAATGAAATGGAGATTGAAGAAACGGCATCAGATGGAACAGTATCGTTAAGATATGAAAAAGTTTCTTTTGATGAAATGAATTCTCTTGTGCAGATTGATTTAGCGAAGGAAGAAATAGTAGCAATGCAAAAGCAGAAGCGTCCCAATGGAACGATAGTTTTTGAACTTTCTCCCGATGCAAAGCAAAAGAATATGCACGATGACCGAGTGGACTGTGTGGCGATGATATGCAACAGGCTCATGGAGTTAAGGGCGCAAGAAGCGTTAACCTTAGAAGAGAAACCGCACACAGCGTTTAAAGATATGTTAGAGAAGAAGATAGCCCAAGGTGGTAAGAACAATAACACATTTGGTAAAGCTGGTGGAGCGAATCCATTTGCGACAAAGTATGGTTCTTTAGGTGGGCCAAGATTTAATAGGTAATATATCACTAAAAAATTATGAAAGGAGGAGTAGCATAAATGTTCAAGATAGATGGCAGTAAGATAACATTAACTCGTGGAGATGATGCGGTTATTGAATTATCTGTGTTTACTCCTGATAACAAGCCCTACAAAGTACAAGAGGGTGAAAAGGCGAGATTTACGGTACGAAAGAGACCGTTATATAACAATTCTACTCCTCCTTTAATCGAAAAAGATTTTGCTTTTGCGACTTATGGTGAAGGAGAGGGTAGTGAAAGCAAGACCTCTTTTGAAATTAAGTTAAATTCCATAGACACGAAGTTTATGGAACAAGGCGAATATTTATATGACGTACAATTTTGTGATTTGCAAGGAAATTTAAGTACGTTGTGTAATGGCAAATTTGAGCTAACCTATGAAGTAGGGTAACTGAAAAGTTATAATTATAGGAGGTTAGGAATGATTGTAAGAAATTATAATAACACGACTGTAATAACACCTACTTTAAATAGGGGTGTATTGTATGGGGTACTAAATTGTGGAGTGACTGAGGTTCCAGAGAAAGACATTAGTTTAAAAGACTTAAAAGATGTAAGTTTGGGTGAGATTGAGAATGATGATGCTTTGATGTATAATAAAGATACGGAGAAGTGGGAGAACACAGATTTAGAGAAACCTGTAGGCGAAAGTGTTAACAAGTATTTAAATGAAGCTGTAATAGATGGTGGTAGTGCTCCTACTCCGTGATGCGGTGGAATTTAAATAGTGTTAAATATAAATTTTTTTGCAAAGAGATTTAAATTTATTCTAAACGTAAGGAGGTGTTTTGGTAAAAATGCCTAATGAGAACGTTAATGTTCTGCAAACGTTGATTCAATTTCGTAGAGGCACAGAAGAGCAGTGGAATTTGGTAAAAGACAGCTATATTCCTCGTGCTGGTGAGCCTTGCACAACGATTGACGGAGAAAATGCAGGACAAATTAAAGTTGGTGACGGAGTACATACATGGGGACAACTCAAGTATGTAGGAGTCGGTGATTTAAAAGTTATTAAGATTTATGGAGAAACTGTTGAAAGCACTGAGACTACTGTTGATGGCAAGACGTATGCAACTGTTGAAGAAGCTATTGCAGATGCACCCGCTGGTAGTGAAGTAATTCTTAGTGGAAGTTTAGGAGACAACACTGTAAATATTGATAAGGAACTTACTGTTAATATGAATGGTGTTGAGGTAGTAAACAACGAAAAGACTCCGATGGAAGTTGGAGTTAATGGTAAAGCCACGTTAAAAGATGGTGGTTTAGAGTGCAATAAAAATGCTGAACCTTCTCTTGAAAACAGTGGAGAAGTAGTCATTGATGGCTGTAATTTAACGAGAACTGTTGATGAAGCGGGAAATGGTTATTATACTGGTGTAAACCATGGCAAGATGACTATTAACAGTGGTGTGTTTAGTGCTCCCGGTGGGTTGTCTTCTCTTATTGAGAATGGGTATCAAAACTATAGTTCTGGCAATGCTGATACCGGATATGTAGCTGGAAAGAATCAGCAATATCCAGAGCTTATTGTTAATGGTGGTACTTTCATTAGCCCATTCTACGTTATTAAGAATGACGATAATGGTAAGTTAACGGTTAATGATGGTATGTTCTACGGAACGATTCTGCACAATGGTCTTGAAATGGTCATTAATGGTGGTCATTTCACAACGACTGATGGTTTCTATCCTTTAAGTATTAGAAATTTGAGCGATGATTTGAATCCTGCCAAGACTGTGATTAATGGTGGGGTATTTGATGGAAACTGCAAGACCATTATTTACAATTGTGGCGAAAAGGAATTGAGTGTTGAAGTCAAGGGCGGTAAGTTTATTATTGCTGTTGATGAAAAATACATTGCGGCTGGTTATGAACAAAAGAAAGTTGATGGCTGGTACATAGTAAGCAAGAAAGGAGAATGATAAATGAGCTTTAATGTTGCTTATTCTGATAAAGACAAGATTAAAAATAGTGTAGCTCAAGGAGTCATTCCCGAAGAAAGTTTTATTATAACTAATAATGAGGCGAAAGATGCTGAAGCTTACTATTATGATGAAAAGGGCAATCTCAAGCAGTTAGTAAGAAGGACTAAGTTTGAGAGTGAGACCGAAGCGAGAACATGGATAGCTAAATATGGTAATTATGAAGGTGAGACGATTAGCATAAAAGATGCTAATGGCAACTGGAATAGTTATAATGTTGGGGCTAATGGTGAGATGAATCAAGTACCCGATACGGGGAGTCTCACTGAAATATTAAATGGTTTAATTATTGATGGTGGCAGAGCTCCAACTGCCTAAGATAAAGGTAGGAAGGAGGAAAGCTGATAAATGACAAAGGTAATTAATACCGTAATTAAGTTGCGTAGAGACAATGATTACAACTATCAAAAAGTTGGTCAAAAGTTTGTTCCTGCGTTTGGTGAAGTTTGTTTTGTAGATACTGCAAGAAGCGGTTTAAGAGCGGTAGTTGGCGATGGTGTAACTGTTTTTGACAATCTTAAATTTGCCGATGACATTTTTGTGAAGGCGTATTTCAACAAGGCAGACGGTAAATTTTATAAGAGTGCTGATTTCGTTGAAGAAGAAATTGGAAACACTAATAGAATTTATATTGATTTAAACAATCCTAATCACATTTATTATTATAATGGTGTAGATTATGTTGTAGTAGGTGCTGGAGAACTTCCCACGGCATCTGCTGAAGTACCGGGCATTATGAAACTTTATAATACTAAGGGAGATAATGTTGATGGTGCAATTTCACAGTTTGCGTTTACACAAGAAATCAATAAAAAGATTGAAATGGATATAGATGTGGGAAAAGAGACTGTGATTTTTGGATACGATTTAGAGAATCGTGTATAAGTAAATTTAATAATAACTCAACTTGATATAAGTTCATGTAATAAAACATGAATTTTATATAATATATTTAATTAAATGATTTTAAACTATAATTATTTTCATGAAAATAAGGAGGTATTATAATATGGCTATTTTTGACCCCAAGAATGTACCTGTTATTAGCAAGCTGACAATTGGTGAGAAGACTTATTATCTGAAGGATGCTGAGGCTCGTGAGCTGCTTGCTACTCTTGGTACTGCTGCTAAGAAGGATGTTGCTGCTGGTGTTTCTGCTGAGGAGCAGGGTCTTGTTACTGGTGCTCAGGTGCAGGCTGCAATTGCTGGCATTTCTGGTTCCATGCACTTCCGTGGTGTGTTTGATTCTCTTGATGCTGTTACAGACCCTGCTGCTGGTGATGTAGTCATCGTTGGCGTTAAGGAGTATGTGTATGGTGGTGAACCCGCAGCTTGGCATGAGCTTGGTGATGAAACTATCTATGCTCTGAAGACCGTTACCATTGGTACTCAGAACCTGTCTGCTAACATCAATCTTGACACTCTTGCTACCGATATGGGTCTTGGCAAGCTTGCTAAGAAGGATTCTGCTACAGGAGAAGTGGCAGGGCAAACTATTACTGGTTTGAAGGCCAAGGGTAATACTGCTGGTACTATTGCTGTTGGCTTGACTCAGACCTCTACTGCTGCTACTTTAACTAAGAGCGACTACGTTCCCTCCGGTGATGTAGCGGGTACGGTTGTAGCAAATGGTTCTGTTTCTATTGCCAAGGATGCTGAGAATGGTACTCAGATTTCTGGTTCTGTGTCTGCTCCTACTGTGACTGTAACTCCTGCTACTGATACCATTAAGAAGGTTACTTCTGTTGGTACTCTGCCCACTAAGGCTGCTGATACCTTTACTCCTAATGGCGATGATACTTTTACTGCTGGTTCTCAGGCTGCTTGGAGTGCCAATGTTGATGACGCTTCCGAGACTTTGAGCTTTAGCTTTACCGCTAATACTCTGCCCACCTTTACTCAGGGTGCTAAGGCTTCTTATGAAGAGGGTGCCTTTAATGCTGGTACGCTTCCTGAACTGGCTGCTGCTGGTACTACCGTTGTTACTGGTATTACCAAGGCTGAAGCTACTGCTCCTACCTTTACTGGTGACAAGTTTGCCGCTTCCTTTACTGGTGCTTCTGCCGATATTACTGCTACCTTCACTGGCGAAAAGACTTCTGTTATTTCTGATGTTAAGTACGACAAGGCTACTATTGATACTACTGCTACTAAGTTCACTGGTGCTGCCGTTGAACTCGACGTGGACGATGTGGTTGTTGCTCCCAAGACTGTTACTGTTCAGTAATTTTAATTGTACCATTAAAAAATAAATAATTATTGGGAGAGAGTGAAATATCTCTCTCCCGTTTAAAAAAGGTGGTGATAAGATGTCAGAAAGTCAAATATAGAAGGGAATTAATACTGTATAGTCTTTAAATCCAAATATAAAATTGATAAAATATAAAAATAGCAAAACAAAAGTTAAATTTTAGTGTTTAAAATGTGGAGAAATATTTGAAATAACCCCCGATTCTTTAAAAAGGAGAAAAGGTAGATGTCCTTGCTGTGAAAATTTAATCGTAAATAATAAAAAAGCAAGCATTTGTGAAATTCAACCAGATTTAGAAAAATGGTTTGTTAACAAAGATGATTTTTATAATTGTGGGATTAATTCAAAAAGAGTTGTTCAATTAAAATGTTCAGATTGCGGATATGAATTTGAAGAAAAGATTTTTAATTTTGTTAAGAGAGTAAAACTTTGTCCAAAGTGCAATCTTGATGGCATTTCTCGTCCCAATAAATTCTTAAGAGCTCTTTTAGAAGAAATTAAAGATTAGTTGCAGGGAAAGAATTTTGAATGGAATCCGATATGGGGAGAATAGTATGTATGGGATGGGCATATAATTACTAAAGATAATGTTGAGGTTGTTATAGAGATGCAAGGTGAACAGCATTATCACGAAACTAATTGGGGAAGATATGATTATCAATTAAAACGAGATTCAGATAAAAAAATATTGGCTTAGAAAGCAGGGGTAGAGCAAATAGAAATAGATTGCAGTAATACTCAATATTCTTTTATGAAAGAACAAGTTTTAAAAAGTCGTTTATCAGAAATTTTAGACTTAACTAAGATTAATTGGGAAAATGTGTTCGTCAATTCCTCTAAAAACTATGTAAAAGTAGTTGCTGAATATTATAATAATGGTTTAACATCTGGAGAAATTGGTAAAATTTTAGATATAGATAGGCATACCATTTAGAAAATGTTAATTGATGCAAAAGAAATTGGATGGGTTGATTACACTCCAATTCCTGCTACAGAGTTGTATAAAAAAGATACTAAAATAACTGATATACAAACAGGAGAGACGGTAGTTATTCATGGAGTAACAGAAGCTTGTAAATGGTTTAAAGGAAAATATAACATATCCGTTGATAGGCATACGATAAAAGATTATATTTGTGGAGAGCGAACTCTTTATTATGGTGGCAAACATACAGAATCTTTAAAGCGGAAGTTGTACAAAAACAGGTTTAAATTTGAATATATAGAAGAAAAAGACAAAGCAAACGGTTAGCAGCGTCCAAGTTAATTGTTTGCAAGCAATGGACGAGTTTACAAATGATTACGGCTGAGAGAGTCTGAAATATGGCTCTCTCTGTTTTAAAATTAATAAAAGTTCTTGACAAAATTCTCTTTTTGTGATATTGTGTAAATATCTTAGAAAGGGGAGAAAAATATGGATTATACAACTTTAACTAAAAAAGAAGTAAAAAAGCTACAAGAACTTTCAGAAGCTTTGCAAGACAGGATAGCCCCGGTTGTTCATATTACTAAACCAGATGGAGAAAAATACGATATAGTTTACCCTAAAAAATATTGTGGATTCTGGGAAGATTTAGATAAAGATTTTTCATTTAAAGAAAAGAAATCTTTTGTTGGAAAAATTTTAGGATTTCAAATTGGTTTGCCTTGGTATAAAGATTCTCGATATGAAAAAATAGGATGGAATAATCCATGTCCTTTTTCTAAAATTGAACCGAGCATGATAGATTTTGTTTTGGAGCAGAGGAGATGTCAAATAGATAACAATAAAAGAAATTTAATTGTTAGTGGTATAATTGGATTTTTTGCTTCAGGGTTGTTAGAACTAATTCTTATGCTTGCTCAAATAATTAACAACACCTAAGTTTTTTATTTGCGGGTAATAGGTGAATCCACAACTGAAAACTGAAAATAAAACCCACTTTTTATCTCATGATAAGGAGTGGGTTTTTAATAATTTGGTTACGAAGCGCTGATAACCAAATTAGCGAAGACAATAAAGAAAAGGAGGTTAGCTATGGCAAAAAATATTAAAAAGATTCAAGTACCCGGTGTAACTGAACCTTACGATGTGGTTGATGCAACTGCAATTCACAGTGGAGACGTAGCTACTTCTACGAAAGCTGGTATTGTAAAGATTGGTTCTGGAATTACAGTTGCGGCGGATGGAACGATTAGTGTAAATGCAACCGCTCCCGTAACGAGTGTTAACGGTAAGACGGGTACAATTGTGCTTACAGCTTAGGACGTTGGGGCTTTACCGAGTGATACTGTAATTCCATCTGTACCTGATAATATTGTTAAATATACAGCTATTAGTAATGTTGAGGCAACGAACCCATTGGATGCTGATAGTCTTCAAGGTCACACTGCGGATTATTTTGCGACAGCAACGGGTTTGGCGGGTGTCAACTCTAAGGTTTCTGCAATGCAAAGTGATATTACAACAGCGAAAACTGATATTACTAATTTGAAAACCGATAAAATGAATGTTTCTGGCGGCACAATGACTGGAGTTTTGGTGGCTCAAAACAATACTAATTATACGACAAAACAAGTTCGTAATGTTTTTATTTCTACTTCTGACCCAAGTGGAGGAGAATCTGGGGATATTTGGATAAAATATGCCAATTAAGAGGGATTAAATGAGAAAATTTGAAGTTCCGTATAATTTTGATATGAAATTAATTGATAAATTAAAAGAAACCGATTTTCGAAAAAATATTTCCTGTGTATATCTTCCTTGTTTTTATTTAGATGGAGATAACTCAAGGAAGAATTTAATTTTTGAAGAAAAACATCCAAAAGATTGGGAAGAATATAAAAAACATTTATTAAAAATTAAAGAACTTTCTTACCCAATGGTCTTATTTCAAGAGGGGACTTCCTTTAATACGATAAAGAAGTATTATAGTTTAGGTGTAAGGAAGTTTTGTTTAACAGATGATAAATTAGCTAAAGAGATAAAAAGCAATTATAAAGATGTAGAACTTATTTTATCAATAACTCGTTGTATAAAAGACGATGAATTACAAAAAGGTGATTTATCAATGTATGATAAGATAGTTTTGCCATTTAGATACTGTAGAGCGATTTAGCTTTTTAAGGATTTACCGAAAGATAAAAAATATATCCTTTTGGTAAATTCACATTGTCTTTACAATTGTAATCGTTGTAAAACTCATTGGCACTTGAGAGCCGACAGTTTAGAAGAATTTTTAAAAAAAGAAAAAGATTTAATTAACGGGTATTGTTGTAATGTTTATTCTGAGGAAAGGGCGTATATTCCTCCTTGTGATTTAAAATATTTTGATGAATATATTTCTGAGTATAAATTAGTTGATAGATTAGAAGACACAGAGATAATAATGGAATATTTTATTAATTACAATACAGACAATCATAATACAACAGGAAAAGATAAATCTTGGTATGAATTACAAATAAGCGCTCCTCAAATGCGTTTTATAGGAGGAGAAAAATGAGTATTAAAACAGGTGATATTTTAAACTATAATTATACTGGTGCAGTATAGAGTGTAACTCTTCCTAAAGGTCAATATAAATTTGAATGCTGGGGAGCCCAAGGTGGGTATCGTTCAAGTGCGTCTTATGGCGGTTTAGGAGGGTATTCTGTTGGCACTATTACTTTAACAGACAAGACCAATATTTTTATTTATGTTGGCGGCTCTGGTAACACTGGAAAGACTTCTGGTGGTTTTAATGGCGGCGGAAGTCGTGATAGCTATAATGGTGGTGGCGGTGGTTCTGATATTCGTATTGGACAAGACAGCTTGTATGCTCGTGTAATAGTTGCTGGTGGTGGCGGTTCAGATGGAGCCACAAATAAAACAGGTATGTATGGTGGTGGTACTTCCGGTGGTACAGCCACTCAAAGTTTCGGTTCTGGTGGTGGAGGAGGTACACAAACTGCTGGTGGAGCGGGAGGTAGCGGTAATAGCGGGTCGTTTGGCGCTGGTGGTAAAGGTTTGTCACGAAGCTCTGGATATGGCGGTGCTGGTGGTGGAGGTTGGTATGGTGGCGGAGGCTCATATCCTGACGGGTCAGGAGACGATGACCGTGGCGGCGGTGGAGGCTCTGGCTATGTATACACGGCTTCTACGGCTTCAAATTATCCATCTGGATGTTTGCTTAATTCCACCCATTATTTAGAAAGTGCTTCTACAACTGCTGGCAACGCCTCTATGCCGAGTACCACTGGTTCAACTGAAACAGGACATTCTGGAGATGGACATATTAGAATAACTGTTATTAAAGCGCAATCTCTTAATATCCCAGTTAATATTGGGAATTCTTGGAAAAGCGGAGATGTAATTTCTGCGAATATTGGCGGAACATGGAAACAATGTGAAAGTGCTTATGTCAATATTAATGGAACATGGAAAGAATTATCGTAAGAAAGGGTAATAAACAATGGCTATAAAAGTTACATTAACAGATAGCACAACTGGTGAAATTGTTTATCCTCAAACCCTGATTGATTCTGTTTAGGATTTAGAGGGGAAATTTCTAAAGGATTTGGTGCTTCTTTTAAATAATACAAAAGAATTTACCCCAACCGCTGACTATCAACCCGCTACAAAAAAATATGTGGATGATAAAATGAGTGCTGGTGGTAGTGGGCCAGATATTGTTGTTTCAAGAGAACAACCTACTGGACAAAAAGCTGGAGATTTTTGGTTCCAGATTGTTGATTAATTAATAGTTGTTAGCTGTTAATTTGTGAATTAGATAGTAAAAAAATAATATAAAGTAATAACAGAAAGGGAACGGCTTAATATGACAATCAAGAAGGAAAAGGTAGTGTTTACTGCCGCTGGAGAAAGAGAATTTCATGTTCCAGCTAATGCTTCTTTAATTAAGTTGCAAGTCAAATCTGGAAGTGTTATTGTCGAAGGGAAACTTACCAAAGACAGTGACTATATCAAGATTTCTGGTGTAAAGGCCGATTTAACAAAATCAACCGTTGCTCCTGTTGGTATTACTTCTTTTGACGTAGCTGGATATTATCAAGTAAAATTAACGTATACTGGTTCTGATGATGTTATCAGTGTAATGATGTAAGGAGGGCTGAATTATGGCAAACGAAGCTCTTACTAACATTGCGCTGTTATATAGCATGGCAGCAATCAGTGGTAGTGGTGGAGGCGATACTCCCACTCCACGGGGTTCTGTTAGTGTAACAGTTGGTACTGTATATACTGTTGGGCCAAATGAACAAGCAAAAGTAATAAACATTGGTGACGAGCAAAATGTTATACTTGATTTTTATATTCCTCAAGGGGTAGCTGGTCAAGGCTCTCAATGGTATATTTCCGATGCGATTCCGGGCACTTTGGTAGAAGGTGCTGTAGATGGAGATTTAATCCTTTATACAACTGGAGAAGTTTATAAAATTATAGATGGAAAAGCGGTAGACCAAGGTTTAACAATTGGTGGGACTAACAATTCTCCATATGATTATGCTGTAAAAGCGGGTTTTAAAGGAAGTGAAACGAAGTTCCAAGAATTATGGTTAGCTTCTTTGAATTCTGGTTTTACGAATACGATATTAGACGGTGGAAAATCTGATTCTTAGGTTCACACTGTTCAAAACGATGCTGGTTTAAGTAGCACTACAAAGTATGATATACTTGTAAGTGGCGATAACGAATTAGACGAGTAATAGTTTTGGTTTAATTAATAGTATAAAATCAAACTCTTAAGAGGTAAATTAAATATGTATATTATTAGTAAAGAAAAGAATGGTAGCGGGGCTTATTCTGCATTGCAGAGTTGGAGTTCTCCAAATTGTCCTGATACTCACTGGTTTTATCCAGACGAATTTTTTGGTGTTTTCTATCCCGCTGACAAGCGTTTTGCTGGTTTTGTAGATATAGAAGTAGATGAAAGCAAAAAGATGGTTACTAAGGTAACGTGGAATGAGGAACTTTATGCAAAGTTTGCAGAAGAGCATCCAGAACCTGAACCTGTAGAGCCCGAACCCTCTGAAGAAGAGGATGTAAATGCGATGCTTGTTGACCAAGAGATGCGTTTAACTGCTCTGGAAGCTGCTGTTAATGCTAATAGTGCGAACTAATAGGAGGGATAGGTATGCTTTTTAGAACTTTACGCAGAATGATTGAAAGAAATCAGATTGAAGGTTTAGAGGAAAAGATTGTGTTTTTCCACGACCACAAGAAACTGAGTGATGAAGATTATGAAACACTCATGAGAATGTTGAAGGAAAAACAGTAAGCGAAAAAACTGTTAAAAATTAAAAAATTTTAGTGTTTTTAAAACACTTTTAAATTAAAGTGTGCGTATCTGATACGCAGAGGAGATTATTATGGCTAAGTTTAGTGAGATTATTTTGAACGGTAAGAAAGACGGCAAGACTCTTGAGGAGATTAACAAGGAGCTTAAGGAAGCTGGTGCTACTTTCTCTCTGAAGAGCATGAGCGAGGCTGAGGCAAAGGCTAAGGCTTTGAAGGAGCAGGAGGAAGGCTTTAAGAAGGGCGAAGAGCCCCTGATGGTTGATGGCGTTCTGGCTATCATGGCTTCTGATGGTAAGCCCATTAAGATGACCAGTGGTGTTCTGGCTAAGGGTACTAAGGCTTCTGTGAAGACTCCTTCTATGGAGCGTGATATTTCTCGTGCTGGTACTACCATTGAAGCTGGTGGTTTCCGCCTGACTTATGATAGTGAGGGTTATTGCAAGAGCAAGGCTCGTATTAAGTAATTAGACCAAAGCTCTAATTAATTAAGGGATATTAAGTTTTAACATAAATGGGAGGGCCCTTTTAGCCGAGGGCTCTCCTCTAAAAACAAAGTGAGGTGAGTGAATGGAGATTTACGAGAAAATTCCTCTCTCAAAGATTGAAAAGATTCAACTTTACAATAACACGAAGAAGAAAAGCATTGTACAGGTAAAGAAAGAAACAGGGGCTGATTATGCTATCAATGGTGGTATTTTTAGCTTTAAGACTTTTAAGCCTTTTTGTAATGTAAAAAGCGATGGTGTGGTTTTGTGTTCTCCGGGCTATTCTGAATATGGATATAGTTTTAATAACGGCCCTGATATTGCTTATGAGGTTCTTCCATCAAAAGATAAAAACTATCTTGGCTGTGTTGGAATGATTCTCAATGGAGCAAAACAATCTTTGCATTACAATTCTGATATGGGTGGAACTCGTCAAAGAAGTGCGATTGCTCTTGACAAGAATGGTAATTTCATTATGTATGCTTGCAATGGTTCTAATAACAAGACTATTGAAAAGTTGCAATCATATGGAATTAATCAAGGTTGGTATTCTGCTTTATGCCTTGATGGTGGCGGCTCCACGAGCTTGCTCACCAATTCTAAAAAGTTGGTGTCTGAGGGTTCGAATGGACGAATTGTTTCAAACTATATTCTTGTATTTTTGAAGAAAGACAATTCTTCTTTTACTGTTACAACTACCAAGGACAATCCTTACAAAAAACCGATACGCACCATTCGAATTTGGCGTACTGGAAATGATGTAAAGTGGGTTCAGTACGCATTAAATCGTGAAGGATTTAATTGTGGTGAAGTTGATGGTATTTTTGGAAAAGGCACAAAGAAAGCGGTAATAGCTTTCCAAAAAGCTAAAGGACTGGGCGTTGATGGAGTAGTAGGGCCCAAAACAAGGGAGGCGTTAGTATGAATAATACGAGAGCTTCTAAGAAAGTCTCTGCAAGTAAGAAAGGCTTAATTGTAATTTTTGGTTCTGCCATTTTAACGACAATTACTATTGTTGTGCTTACAATTCAAGGCACTTCTGATTTAACGGTATTAGGTGATGTTTGTACGGCATTGTGGACAGCCGCAGGAGCCTATTCAGCATTTTATCTTTGGAAGGCTAAGACTGAGAATAAGAGCAAATATGCCCAAGCCTTTATTAATGATATGGCTGATAAATATGGTATTGAGAATATCACTCCGATTGTGCAGAGTATTCTCGAAGATTAATACTTGTGAGGGTAGTGAGAGAGCTATCCTCACTTTTTAAATATAGTTCTTAATAGAAAATGTATAAACTCTTTTTATTATCTAAATAAAAGGAGAGTTTTATGAGTGAAACTAAGAACGTTGTTATTCAACAGAATAACGGAACTGATTATGATATACTTTATCCTGATAGTAACAGTTGGAAAAAAGACCAAGTAGCTGTATTAGAAACTTTTCAAAAATACGGTTTAGATGCTAATGCTGTACCAAAAGATTTGTTTGATTATTTAATTAAACAAATAAAAGCTGAATATGGAAAAACATATTGGTGGAATAGATGGAAATATACTTATACAATTGATATGACAGCTACAGATTCGATAAGAAATACAGATATTTCTGGGTCTTATACAGGAACTTTATATGTAGCTCAATTTGATTCGGTATAGGTAACAAGAGATGGTACTTATATTGGTAATTTAAAACAGGTTCTGACTTTGAAGAAATATGATGAACTTCCTTATGGATATTATTATAGCAATGTTTACACATCAAAAGCTACTGCTTAGTCATCAAAGCCCGTATGCTATGCTAACTGGGATTCTTCTAAAGGTGAGTATTATACTTGTATATCTACATTTAGTGAGGGCAGATATATGGGGATTTCTACTGCGTGTGTTTTAGCAAATGTTACTAAGAAAACAGATGAATCCAAAGTATCTTCGATTAATCCAAACGCTTATTCAGAAACACAGCTTCCTGACTCAGAGCGGTATTTTTATGGGTTAGCGGAAGTTGTAGATTCTCCTGTTTTTGGATAGGTTTAGAGGTCTTTTTATACTGGAACAGGAACTTATGGAAGAGATAACCCTAATACCATAACATTTACTGGAAAACCTCAATTAATATTTATTTAGCTGGGTAATTATAACTCATAGTTTTTAAATCCTGCTGGGGCGTGGGCGATGTCTGGGAATGATAAATAGGATTTATCCGTGACATGGGGAGATAATTAGGTTTCTTGGTATAGCTCAGATGGAGCTGCCATGCAAGGCAACAAAGAGAATTACACCTATGATTTTATAGTAATACAAACGATTTAAAGATTTAAATTTTAATTTAATCTTGCTTTTATTTA
>ERZ1035037.227-NODE-227-length-20516-cov-8.018963_pt1 | contig 20516 bp, 26 predicted proteins | sample MGYA00520618_ERZ1035037 | MGnify/ENA primary metagenome ERZ1035037 (study PRJEB33766, sample SAMN09781741) | gut metagenome | biome: gut microbiome | host: Homo sapiens | place: Madagascar | study: EMG produced TPA metagenomics assembly of the PRJNA485056 data set...
GTATCGTAATGTGTGCGCGGCCATCGGGCAGTTCCCGGTGCTGCGGGATCGGATTGACGACCGTGGGCGGCAAAGCGTCACGGCGTCGGTAAGCGGGATGCCGCACGGATCGGGCGTGGGCAGGCCAGCTGAAGCTGCTGCACTGCGGGCGGTGTGCGCGCGGGAGTACGACGATTACATTGCAGTCCAGCGCGCGATTGATACGGCCAAGGGGTGGCCGGACGGGGATCTAGTGCTGGACATTGTAAGCATGTGGCATTGGATGCGGGTTAAAAATTTTGATTATATCGCGGACAGCCTCCACGTGGGTAGGAATACCGCAAAGCGCAAAAACGCGCGGTTTGTGTATGAGGTTGCGCGGAATATGGGGTACTATGCAGGTTAAGCGCCTTGTCGAACACGAATAAATGCAACGACTTTAATTTTTGTGACATTTAACGAATTGAGCCTTGCTTTTTGATGGGAGCAGAGCGAAAATGTGTGTGCAAAAGTAAGGAGGCAACTTAAATGGTACAAATCAACTCGTTCTGGTTAGCGATTTCCCTTCTGGAGTCGACCCTTGGCGTGGATGGGATCCCACTGGAACTGCATGGCCGGATTGCTACGGCACTGGCGCTTCTTGATCAGCAGGATGGGGAGGATATTTTTGCGGCAGTAAGCGACGCGCAGGAATATATCGCGGATGACACGGAAAAACTGCAATCCGTCGTCGACGGTATGGGATGAGGCACGGAGCAACACAAGTTGGGCTAACAGAGCCATGTCAATAGGCTATAATACTATTATCGAGAGCGCTGTGGGAGACCCGCGGCGCTCTTACTTTATAAGCGAGGGGCGCACGGAATGGAAATCACGATGAAAAACCTGAACGATGTTATCCCATACGCGGGAAATGCGAAAAAGCATGACAAAAAGCAAATTGCAAACGTCGCCGAGAGCATCCGGCAGTATGGATTTGTGCAGCCGGTCGTGGTAGATCGTGATGGCGTGATCGTCATCGGCCACTGCCGAGTGCTTGCCGCGGAGAAGCTCGGGCTGAAAGAGGTTCCATGCGTGTGCGTTGATGATCTGACGCCGGAGCAGGCAAACGCCCTGCGGCTTGTGGATAACAAGAGCAACGAGAGCGACTGGGACTTTGACCTGCTGGCCGATGAGCTGCCGAGGCTTGACCTGTCGGCGTTTGACTTTGACTGGGGATTGCCAGAAACTGCGATGGAGGAAGTTACCGAGGACGATGCGCCGGAGATTGACGAGACCCAGCCTCCGGTCTCCAAGCGAGGAGACGTCTGGAAGTGCGGGCGGCATCGGATTATGTGCGGCGATAGCACCGATCCGGAATGCGTGCAGAAGCTCATGGGCGGCGCACTGGCAGACCTCCTGCTTACTGACCCGCCATATGGGGTGGATTATGTCGGCAAGACGAAGGAAGCACTCAAGATCGAAAATGATGCGAAAACAGACGAGGAGTTTATCGATTTTCTTCGGAACGCGTTTGAAGCAGCCGACTCTGTGATGAAGCCGGGTGCGGTATTCTACATCTGGCACGCCATCCTGAAGACATATGCCTTCGAATCGGCGTGCCAGATGTGCGGCTGGGAAGTTCGGCAGGTGCTGATCTGGGTGAAAAATACCATGGTGCTCGGACGGCAGGACTACCAGTGGAAGCATGAACCGTGCCTTTACGGCTGGAAGGGCGGCGCAGGTCATCTTTGGGCATCCGATCGGAAGCAAACGACCGTGCTCGAGTTTGATAAGCCGACGAGAAACGGCGATCATCCGACGATGAAGCCAGTTGCGCTTTTTGATTACCAGATCAAAAATAACACCAAAGGCGGCGACATCGTCCTCGACCTCTTCGCGGGATCCGGAACGACGGTCGCTGCGTGCGAGCAGAATGGCCGCGTGGCTTACTGCATGGAGTATGATCCGAAGTACTGCGACGTCATTGTAAAACGATGGGAAAACCTGACGGGCGAAAAGGCGGTGCTTGCGGATGACTAATGCACAGTTTACGGCTCGGAAGCTATTAAAGAAGCATCAGCAGTATTTGACATCCCAGCAGGTTAAGACGCTAAACGGCCCGATCAAAGCCGGAAATATCGAGGGCGCGCTCAACGGTCTCCATACGATCATGGTGCGCTCTTTTCATGAGAGGAGGGGCGCGAATGGCTCGGACAGGAAGGCCGCCAAAGGAGATAAACCAAAAACTCTTCGAGAATTTGTGCGGGATCCAGTGCACGGAGACAGAGATATGCGGAGTGCTTGAATGCAGCGAGGATACGCTAAACCGCTGGTGCAAGCGGACGTATGGAGCAACTTTTGAGGATACATATAAAAGCAAAAGTCAGGTTGGTAAGTCGAGCCTGCGCAGAAGCCAGTGGAAACTTGCTGAAAAAAGCGCAACCATGGCAATCTGGCTCGGGAAACAGTACCTTGGCCAGAAGGACATCGTAGAGGCCAAAGTCGACGCGGACGTTGTACAGGTGGTCGTCGATGTCTAAGGTTTTGCTGTCGCAGATCATTGGCCCGGCCTTTTACAGCGTGGCGCGCGACGTTGTCCAGCACGATCACACCCACTACGACTTCAGCGGCGGGCGCGGATCGTTGAAATCCTCCACGGTGTCTATCCTCGTGCCTCTTCTGTTGATGCAAAAGGATAACCGCAACTGTCACGCTTTGGTTTTGCGTAAGGTCGCAAATACTATCCGCGACAGCGTGTATGCGCAATACATCTGGGCAATCGGCGAGCTGGGCGTGGCAGCGTACTGGGAGGCGAAGGTCTCCCCGATGGAGCTGATTTATAAGCCGACCGGGCAGAAAATCATGTTCCGCGGCGCGGATGACCCGATGAAGATCAAGTCGATCAAGGTGCCGTTTGGCTATATCGCCGTGACGCACTTTGAAGAAAAAGACCAATTCGCCGGTCGCGCGGAAATCCGAACTATTTTGCAATCGACGATGCGCGGCGGGGAAAGATATTGGAATTTTGAAAGCTACAACCCGCCGATCTCGCGTGACAACTGGGCAAACAAAGACAGTTTAGAGGAGCGCGCTGACCGGCTTTGCCACAGCTCGACTTACCTTGATGCACCGCGTGAGTGGCTGGGCGAGCAGTTTATCACAGAGGCCGAGCACCTTAAAGCGACGGACGAGCGAGCTTACCAGCACGAGTATCTCGGCATTCCGGTCGGCACGGGTGGGAATGTGTTTGAGAATCTAGAGCTGCGCGAGATCACGGACGAGGAGATCGGGAGGTTCGACCGAGTATACAACGGCGTCGACTGGGGGTATTTCCCAGATCCGTGGGCGTTCAACCGCAGTTACTACGACGCTGCGCGCAGAACGCTATATATATTTGACGAGTTGACCGCGGTAAAGAAGCGCAACGAAGAGACGGCCGCTTTGATCTCTGATCGAGGGCTGACACGGAGCGACCTAATCACGGCGGATGGAGCGGAGCCTAAAAGCGTGGCAGATTATCAAAAATACGGGCTGCGCTGTATTTCTGCGCAAAAGGGTCCCGGAAGCATCGACCGCTCGATGCAATGGCTTCAAAGGCTTTCAGCAATCGTGATCGACCCGAAACGCTGCCCGGATACGGCAAACGAATTTATCGGGTATGAGTATGAGCGGAGCCGAGATGGGGAGATCGTCAGCGGATACCCGGACAAAAACAACCACCACATCGACGCCGTCCGGTATAGCACAGAATCTATCTGGCAGAGACCCGGACAGACGCAGTCGACAAAATATACCCCTATTTGGAGTTAGGAGGGGCGCATGAAAACATACCAAGACCTCATCGCAGCAGGAGAAAGTGACGAGCTGCGAATCGAGTTTGTAAAAAGTGTGATTGCAGAGCATCGCGGCTCCGCGGCATACAAAATGGCGCTGGATGCGGAGGCGTACTACGACGGGCTAAATCCGACGATTGCACGCTATGAAAAGATCGTATACGACATGCAGGGCCGCGCGCATGCGGACATGTGGACGGCAAACCACAAGCTCGCAAGTCGGTTCTTCGGCCTTGCCGTGGATCAGGAAGTGTCGTACTTGCTCGGAAACGGGATCACGTTTTCCGACGACGCGACAAAGAAAAAGCTCTGCCCTGATTTCGATCAGGAGGTCATGGAAGCGGCACGCATGGCGAAAATTGCTGGCGTGTCGTTCGGCTTCTGGGACTTGGAGCGCCTGCGCGTATTCTCATTTCTCGAGTTCGCGCCGCTTTACGACGAGGAGAACGGCGCGCTTATGGCCGGCGTTAGATTTTGGCAGGTCGCCGCAGACAAGCCGTTGCGCGCGACGCTGTACGAGCCGGACGGGTTTACGGAGTATTTTCAACCGAAAGACAGCAGCATGAAAGTCATGCAGGAAAAACGCAGTTACAAAATCGTCGTTCGGTCGGCGGACGTCGGAGAGACTGAAATTTTCGACGGCGGCAATTACCCAAGCTTCCCAATTGTGCCTTTAAAAAATGGGAAGCGCGGGCTTTCTGAAATCGCCGGAAAGAGAAACACCATTGACGCCCTTGATCTCGCATCCTCGAACATGGTAAACAACGTGGACGAGGGAAATCTTATCTATTGGGTGCTATCCGGGTGCGACGGAATGGACGATCTCGACGATGCGAAATTCGTCGAGCGGCTAAAAACAACGCACGTAGCGCACGCAAACGGGAGCAACGACGCCAAAGTCGAAAGCAAGACGATCGAAGCCCCATACGAGGGCACAAACACCACGATCGACATGCTGAAGAAAAAACTCTACGAGGATTTTCAGTGCTTTGACGCATCCGCCATCTCGGCCGGGAACCAGACTGCGACCGCAATTAAGGCAAGCTACGTTCCGCTCGACCTTAAAACAGATAAGTTCGAGGCCGACGTGACGCGGTTCGTCGCGGAGATCTTGCGGCTTGCGGGGATTGACGACCAGCCGAGCTACACGCGCAACCAGATCATCAACAAATCTGAGGAGACGCAAAATATCCTGCTCGGCGCGCAGTATTATGACGACGAGTACATAACAAAAAAGCTCCTGACGATCAACGGCGACATCGACCAGTATGAGGATATGGAGAAACGCAAAACCACTGGCGAGCTCTCACGGTTTGCGGTTCCTGCGGTAAATGATGAATGAAGCGAGACGCAGGGCACGCGGCGACCGACGCGGCGCTTCAGGAGCTCGAAAACAGAATAGCTGAGATTTACGCCGAAGCTGCGCGGGAGACGCAAAAAACGATCGACGAGTATTTTCAGAGTTTCGAAAAGCGCGATGCGGAGATGAAATCTCTGATTGGCTCGATTCAAAACGGGAAAGAGTGGACGGAAGAAGATTACCAGCGCTGGCGGTTAAATCAAATCGGGCGCGGGGAGCGGTATCAGGCGCTGAGAGAAAAACTCTCAAGCCGGATGACCGACGCGAACGCCACGGCGGTAGCATACACAAATGATGCGACGCCCGGAGTTTATAGCCTGAACCGCAATTTCTCTGCTTATACCATCGAACAGGTTGCGGGAAATGTTGGCTTCGACATGTACGACGAGCAGACGGTTAAAAAGCTCATTTTAGAGCGGCCGGACCTGATGCCAAATTACCCGGCCGACAAGGCGCTTAACCGCGGGATTGATCTTGCGTGGGGGAAAAAACAGATCACGGCAAGCGTGACAAGTTCCATCTTGCAGGGCAAAAGCATAAAAGGGATGGCGGACGACCTGCAAAATCGGATCATAACGATGAACCGCGACAGTGCAATCCGGACGGCGCGAACCGCCGTTACCGGAGCGCAGAACGCCGGACGCATGGACAGCTACGCAGCGGCAGAGAAAATGGGGATCAAGCTTAAAAAGCAGTGGGTCGCCACGCTGGACGGCAGGACGCGCCATTCTCACGCAATGCTGGACGGCGAGCAGATCGATCAGGATAAAAAATTCTCCAACGGCTGCCGGTTCCCGGGCGACCCGCAGGGGCCGCCATGGGAAGTGTATAACTGCCGCTGCACGCTGATCGCTGCTGTGAGCGGGGTTGATACATCAAATGGCTTGCGACGCACGCGGGACGGCCCAATCCCAGACATGACTTATGCGCAGTGGGAAGCGTCCAAGCAGGGATATGCAGGGAAGCAGCTTTCTAAGCGCCATACAGAAGCCGGAAACCGTGCGCAAGATGTGAGCAGGGACTATTTGAAAAGCACGACGCCTCGCACGGGAAAAGTCCGATATGAAAACGGATACAAACTGAAAGACCATAAGGTGGAGGTTGAGGTTGCGAATCAAATTCACGACCAGTTTGGCGGGAAAATCATACTGCTAAAAGAAGCAGCCTCTCAAGGAGTAAAAACGCCGGACTATTTATGGCACGGGAAACAATGGGAGCTGAAGAGTATTTCAACCGAAAAAGCGGCTGACTCGGCGGTGCGGAGCGCGATCAAACAAATTCAGGGAAATCCGGGCGGCGTTATTTTGCAATGCGCAGATGGCACGGACACCAGCAAAATAATTGAAGCCGTCGACGCAAGAGCGATGCGAAATCTAAAATTTGACTTTGACGTTGTCGCACTAAGCCCAGACGGGGCGCTGCTGTTTGCAAGAAGGTACAAAAAATGAGCCGCCCCCCCGCCAGTTCTGGGCAGAGGTTCGGCTCGAAAAACGGAAACCTAAGTTTCCTCATCTACAGTATATGCGCCTACGGCGAAATAGTCAAGAGGTAACTTCGATGAACATTGACTTTACTGATAATTCCGACGCCTTCCGCGACGCGCTTAAGCAGGCGGAGCTAAAAGCCCTTGAGACTGTCGGGCTTGTGGCTGAGGGATACGCAAAAAAGCTCTGCCCGGTCGACACCGGAAATCTGCGAAATAGCATCACGCACACCGTGGATGAAGGAGAAAACTCAGCGTACATCGGCACAAATACCGAGTATGCGGCTTACGTTGAGCTTGGGACAGGCATTTACGCTGACGGAGGCCGGCCAACGCCATGGGCGTATCAGGATGCGAAAGGAAACTGGCATTGGACGCGAGGAAACCGCGCGCAGCCGTTTTTGAAGCCTGCCGCGGCCGACCACGCAAGGGAATATCGGGACATAATTGACAGTACGATACGAAATGCATGAAAGCGTCACCACCCATTTGGGTGGCGGCGCTTTTTAATATTCAGGTAAAATCCGCGAAGCACCGCGGCTTTTATATACTATCGTCCGCGAAGAAACGCGGCCAAAGAAAGGGAGATAGTGTCATGGCACTTACACGCAAACTCTTAAAAGGCATGGGCCTCGCCGACGAGCAGGTCGATACCATCATCGAGGCACACACAGACACCGTGGACGGCCTGAAGGCGGACGTTGCCCGCTATAAGGCCGACGCGGAGAAGCTTCCAGACGTCCAGAAGCAGTTGGACGACCTTAAGGAGGCAGGCGACGGCGGCTATAAGGAGAAATACGAGAAAGAACACTCGGATTTTGAAGCCTACAAGTCCGACATCGCCGAAAAAGCGAGCAAGGCAGCGAAAGAAAAGGCTGTCCGCGCTTACTTTGAAAGCAAAAACATCACCGGCGCGAATCTCGACCTTGCGATGCGAGGTTGCGGCGAAGAAATGGCCGGATTGGAGCTAGACGGCGACAAAATCAAGGACACAAAGAGCCTTGATGCGTTGCTCGAAGGCACCTATAAAGGCCTCGTTTCGACCACGCAGACAAAGGGCGCAAATCCCGCCACTCCCCCGGCCAACACCGGAGGCGCTAAGACGAGATCGGACATCTACAAAAAGGACGACAAGGGTCGTTACGTCATGTCCACGTCTGAGCGGCAGCAGGCGCTTGCCGAGCTTATGGCAAGCGAAAACACTTAAAAAAAGAAAGGAGCCATTTCAATGGCAGCAAAAACGAATGTCACCACTTCTTCGCAGTTCACGACCTCCGTGCGCGAAGTCGATTTTGTCACCCGCTTTGCGGATAACTGGGACGCCCTGAGAAACATCCTCGGCATCATGCGCCCCATCCGCAAGACTCCCGGCACGAAGCTCGTCTCTTACAAGGCGAGCGTGGACGGCACTCTCGCGGGCGGCACCACTGTCGCCGAGGGCGACGAGATCCCGTTCACCAAAATGAAGGTCGAGCCGGTGTCCTACGCTGACATCGAGGTCGCCAAGTACGCAAAGAGCGTCACGCTTGAGTCGGTCGCTAAGTACGGCGCAGACGTCGCAGTTGAAAAGACTGACGACGCTTTCCTCGTCGCCCTTCAGAACAAGGTTCTGACCGACTTTTACACCTTCCTTGGCACTGGCACGCTGACGCTGACTGAAACCACGTGGCAGCGCGCACTTGCGATGGCAAAGGGCAAGGTGCTTGACAAATTCGCGGGCATCGACAAGGACGTCACCGAGGTTGTCGGCTTTGCAAACATCCTTGACGCGTACAGCTATCTTGGCGACAAGGAGATCACCATGCAGACGGCGTTCGGCCTGAACTACGTCGAGAACTTCATGGGCTATCGCACGCTTTTCCTGCTCCCGGCGAAGTACATCGCCTCGAATAAGGTCATTGCGCTGCCGGTCGAGAACATCGACCTGTATTACGTCGATCCGAGCGACAGCGATTTTGCGAAGCTCGGCCTTGACTACACGGTGCAGGGCGAGACGAACCTTATCGGCGTCCATGTCGAGGGCGACTATTCCCGCGCGACTGGCGACATGTACGCGATTATGGGCATGAAACTCTGGGCAGAGTATCTCGATGGCATCGCTGTTGCGACTGTGACGCCCGCGGAAGCCAGCGCCTCGGCGAAGGGCTAATAAGGGGGAAGCGCAATGCTTGAAGAAGTACTGCGGTATTTGCACAACTTTTTCCTCGTGGAAATCCACGAGGGAACGTTTGCCGTGGAAAAAGGAAGCATTGCGCTTCCTTTTCTCCAAAACGGGCAATATTTCCGCGTTGTTGGCTCCGTGTTTAACGACGGCGTATATCAGTACCCCAAATCCGACCTGACGGATGAAACATTCGACGGGGCAATTTGGTCGCTCGCCGTCCCGCCCTCGGTAGTTTCGCTGGTGTCAGAAATTGCGGAGTGGCAGGCAAGGAACGCAGAGACCATCTCGAGCCCATACGTCAGCGAATCATTCGGCGGATATTCATACACAAAGCGCAGCGGAAGCGGGGATGACCTGGTGCCAAGTTGGCAGGACGTTTTCGGTGCGCGGCTGAGCGGATGGCGCAAAATCAAGGGGGTAGAGCCGTGAGTCTGCTGAACGACTTTGCACGAAAGTGCGTGCTGCTGGATAAATCACGAGTTCCAGATGGCGCTGGAGGGTATGTCGTCACATGGTCGGACGGGGCGGAGTTCCTTAACTACCAGTCCGTCGACACGTCGATGGAGGCGCGGCGCGCAGAAAAAGAGGGCGTCACGAGCGTATACTCTGCGCTTGTTGACAAATCCGTCCCCATTGAGTACGGCGACTATTACAAGGATGTGGAGAGCGGAGAGACATACCGCGTGACATCAGACCCGGAAGCGAAACGCGCGCCGCGGTCATCTTCGTTTGAACTAAAATACTTCACGTCCGAAAGAAAGGCGCTGCCGTCATGACAAAAGACAAGGCTTTGCACGCGTGGTTTTCCTCGTTTCTCCCGGCATACCCCGCATCCAGCGTGCCGCAGGACGCTACTTTCCCATGGCTAACGTATGAGCTTTCTATGGGCGCGTTTGACAGCGGGGAAATCGGGCTGACAGTAAACCTTTGGTACTACACAGAGGGAGAAGCTGCCCCGAATGCAAAAGCGCAGGAAATGTCGGACGCGATCGGCCTGGGCGGCGTGGTACTTCCGTGCGACGGAGGGTATATCTGGGTCAAGCGCGGCACGCCCTGGTGCCAAAGCATCGTGGACGAGAGCGACAGTAATATCAAACGCAGGTATATCAACGTAACAGTTGAATACTTGACGGAAAACTGAAAGGAGTTTGCAATGGGTAAATTTACTGTAATCCCGCAGGACACTTTTGAGAGCCTCCAGCTCGACGCCGGTGTCCTGCTTAAAACATTTGACCCGACGGCCGTGGCGGCCCCGGATGACAGCGCAATCATCTGCGCGACAACTGGTGGAATCAACGCGTCGTGCGTCCCGACCTACTCGGACATGGGCGACGACGTGGACAACTGCCCCAACAATATGAAAGAGCTGAAGCACCTTGATGGGTGGGAGTGCAAAATGAGCTTTACGTCGCTTGGCACGTCTCCGGCAAACATCAAGATGGCGCTCGGCGCGGCAGACATCGACACTGTGACGACCAGCAAAATTACCCCACGACACGACCTTAAACAGACGGACTTTTCCGATGTTTGGTGGGTCGGCGACCGCGCGGATGGCGGTGTCGTCGCAATCCAGCTCAAAAATGCGCTTTCGACGGGCGGTTTCACGCTTCAGACGACGAAAAACGGCAAGGGCCAGATCTCCGTGGAACTGACCGGCCATGTGTCCATCGAGGCGCAGGACACGATGCCGATGCTTTTTTACAGCATCGACCCGTCGTAAAAAAAGGAGCAGAGAATGAGGCTTTCTGAAATCAAGGGTGAGCGCGTTTTTGACGTGATTGCAGACATCGTCGAGCCGATCTCTAATATTGCAGAGGACGGCGAAGCAATGAAGCTTTTCCAGCGTGAGCGGCTTCCGGATGGCATGACGGCAAAGAAATTTCTTGCAGATCGCGCAAAACGCGCGCTCCCTGCACTTCTGAAAAATCACAAGTCGGACATCGTTGCAATCCTGTCCGCAATCGCTGGCACCACGCCAGACGAGTACGCCAAGACGCTCACGATGGCGAAACTCATGAAAGACGTGGCGGAGCTTTTGACGGACGAGGCGCTTGGAGAGCTTTTTATCTCTGCGCAGAGCCAGACGGAAGAAGAACCGTCTGGCTCTGCGCCGGAGAGTACAGAGGCCAAGCAAAAGCCCAGCCATTCTTAATGTACTGCTTGTCGCGGTACGAAAAAGCGCAGTTTGACAAAGCATACCGAGTATATGTAACCGACTCTCTTCGGCAGATCACAGAAAATACGGCTCGGGCATCCGGTGGCGGGTACATCAAAAAGAGATTTTTTGATGTTATCACTCCACGGAAAATTGAGACGCGAACCGGCGAAGAAGTGGTCGACCATATGAAATCCGTTCTTGGAAGACTGGCGGTGAAAGATGAACCTATTTGAACTTTTTGCAAAAATCACGCTTGACGACAGCGAGTATACCGACGGCTTGGAGAAGGCGAGCGGGAAGACAAGCAAATTCGCCGAGTCGATGAAAAACGGCCTTGAGACCGCCGCGAAGGTTGGAGCGGCCGCAACCGCCGCTGCTGCTGCGGGCGTAACAGCGCTTGTGAAATCCGCGGTGGAATCTTATGGTGAGTATGAGCAGCTTGTCGGTGGTGTTGAGACGCTTTTTAAGTCGTCGGCGGACGCTGTTATGGGCTACGCTTCAAACGCCTACAAAACAGCCGGCCTGTCGGCCAACGAGTACATGGAAACGGCGACCAGCTTTTCGGCGTCGTTGCTGCAATCGCTTGACAATGATACTGCCGCCGCCGCGCAAAAAGCCGACCTTGCGATTACGGACATGTCCGATAACGCCAACAAGATGGGCACGAGTATGGAATCCATACAAAACGCCTATCAAGGGTTCGCGAAGCAAAATTATACAATGCTCGACAACCTGAAGCTCGGCTATGGCGGCACAAAGGAAGAAATGCAGCGCCTTATCGACGACGCAAACGCGCTAAATGCCGCGCAGGGCGTGTACACCGAGTACTCCATCGACAGTTACGCGGATATTGTCGACGCTATACATGTTGTACAGACAGAAATCGGCATCACGGGTACAACGTCGAAAGAGGCGGCAACGACCATCCAAGGCTCTTTATCGTCTGCGAAAGCGGCATGGCAAAACCTTGTCGTCGGCGTTGCGGACGACACACAAGATTTTGATGTTCTCGTTGACAACTTTGTCGATTCCGTCGCAGCTGCCGGGAATAACATCCTCCCCCGCATTACGACGGCGCTTAACGGCGCGTCAAAGCTTATCACGAAATTAGTGCCTCCTATCGTCGAAAAAATCCCGAAGCTCATAAGCGATGTGCTCCCGCAACTGACGCAAGCGTCCGTTGACATCGTAAGCGCGCTTGCGACGGGGCTTGTGGACAACGCAGGAGATTTGATCGACGCGCTATTCGAGGCGGTGTCGATCCTCTCTGAGTCGGTCGGCGACCTCCTCCCAGATTTGGTTGTCAGTTTTAGCGAGCTTGCGGTAAATATCGCGGCCGCTGTCGCCGCAAACCTCCCTGAAATTATCCAAAACCTTATGGCGCAGCTTCCGGCAATTATCGAGGCGGCCGCCGAGGCAAGCATGAATTTGGCGACTGCCGCAATCACAATCGTGACTGCGCTTGCGCTTGCACTTGGAGAGGCAGCTCCACAGCTCTTGGAGGCTGGCGCGGATATGATCGGGAGGCTTATAGACGGCATTACGTCAAAACTGCCGGATTTCGCCGCGGCGCTTCCACAATTTGTACAGAAATTCCTGAACTACATCACGGAAAATCTGCCGAGCGTGCTTTCCAAAGGCACGGAGCTCATAAAGTCACTGATTGACGGAATCGTGGGAGCAATCCCTGATTTTGTGGCGGCGCTCCCTGATATTATACGCTCTCTGGTTACGTTTTTTACAGAGAACGCCCCTCAAATTATTCAGGCCGGCATGGATATTTTGGGTAGCATCATTGAAGGCGTCATTAAAGCAATCCCCGAGCTTGTCGCAGCGCTTCCCGAGATCATCGCCGCTATCTTAGACGGCATCGCGGCGCTTGCAGAGTCGATTTGGGACATCGGCAAGTGCATCGTCGAGGGCATTTGGCAGGGAATCAAAAACTCTGCAAACTGGCTCAAAGACCAGGTCACAGGGTTCTTTTCAAACCTGATCGGCGGAGTCAAAGATTTTCTCGGGATTGCATCCCCCTCTAAAGTTTTTGCTGAGATCGGCGGCTTTATGGCGGCCGGACTCGGGAAAGGATGGGACTCCGAGTTTGGCGGGATCAAAAAGCAGATCGAGGGCGACATGGATTTCGGCAGCCAGTCCATCGACTTTTCGACAAGCGCGTCCGGGAAGTCGAGCAGCGGAATCATAAACGGCATTCTGCAAGCGGCCGGAAATTCTTCTGGGGAGTACAACATCAACGTTGTGCTTGATGGGGCGACTCTTGCAAGCATCATGTTCGACCCGCTGCTCGCGGTATCAAAGCAAAGGGGTGAGGCGCTTGCGTAAAATTTCCATAACGGACGGGGCAAGAACCGTTGAGCTTATGCCTGACCTGCGATTTACGATCGCGCCGGAGACGGTGGCGGTTGAGGCGACAATGGCGAGCGGGAAGACGGTAATGGATAAAATCGGCGTCAAGGACGTCCTTGAAATCCCGACCGGATGGCTCTCCGTAGACGACCTCGCCAAGCTTCGCGCGATGATTAAGGCGTCCCCAGCTCTTACGGTCAGTTATCCGACAGTCGGCGGCGACAAAACAGATGTTTTTATCGTCGACCAACCGGAATGCAAATCCTTCTCCTATGGTGACGATGGCGTCACGCAATGGTACGGCGTCACGCTTACAATGCGGCAGCAGGGGGTTGACAAATGAGAACGCAGTCTGCTGGCTACAACCCTTTCCGGGGCGTGCGTGAGGTCGATTTTCACGTCAGATTTGATTTGATCGACCCAGGCGCAAAGGAGGACGCAACGGCATCCGCGAGTTCGACCGCCCCTGTGTCAGATGCCGAGAACGTGCTTAACGGAAACGAGGAAGTGGCCGGGAAGTGGCTGACACTCGAAAAGAATCTGTGGGCGCTCGACGGGACGATGGGCATCATGCCGCGCGACGGCTCTGCTGACAACGGATGGTGGAGCGCGGAGCTTTCAAGCGACAACGCGGAATTTTCGGGCAGCCTCCCGACGATCACGTTTTCGTTTACAAAGCCCGTCTCCACCATCGGCTTTACGCTTTACTTCGACGACAAGGTTGGCCAGTACCCGGAAGAAATTCTTGCCCAGACATACGGAGATGACGGCTCCCTTATAGCAGAAACAACGATGCACCCGAGTGGGAGCAAAACGGTAGTCAACCTTCTCGCGCAAAACTACTATTCTGCGAAAATTACAGTCAAAAAAACGTTTCTCCCAAACAGGCGCGTAAAATTGCAGGAGATTATTTTCGGGATCATACAGGAGTTTGATGCAGACAGCATGTCGTCTGCATCAATTACGTATGGGGCTGATATTGCGGCGGCAAAGCTTCCAAGCCGCGAGCTGAAATTTACCATCGACAACTCCGACCGAAAATACAATCTGCTTAACCCCACAGGCATCTACGACTACCTGCAGGATGGGCAGAAAATCGCAGCAACAGCGGTCATTGACGGTGAAAAAGTGGACTGCGGGACGTTTTACTTTACGAGTGCAAAGGCGAAAGACGAGGCGGTCACGGCGCAGATCACGGCAAATGACTTGCTATATGCGCTTGACAGCGACATCTTTACCGGCGGCTCGGCCGAAACAAAGCCTCTGTCGGAAGCGATCGCGGCAGTGCTTGACGGGTACGACATTCCGACGAACTTCGGCGGGTACAACGGGCAGGTCGGCCAGCTGACTGTTGCGATGGCAGTTCCGGAGGGGAAATCAAAGCGCGAGGCAATCCGCCTCCTTGCGCAGGCGGCAATGTGCACGGCGTGGATCGACCGTGATGGTGTCATGCAATTTACGCCGCTGTCCGTGGCCGACGAAGCGGCCGGCGCGCTGACACCGGACGAGCTGTATGACTACGGCGGCGTCTCCGTGAGCGACAAGGTCGCAGGAATCGTGCTTAAAGTAAAAAACGAGTATGCCGACACAGAGGCGACATATTACGCAGGGCTTGGCGCTCCAGTAAAGACCGTAAACAACCCGTGCGTCGTATCCGTGAGCGGCCAAAACGTCGCAAACTGGCTTCTCGCTTGCTACAAGCGGCGAAAAAACTACAAAGTTAAAAACCGCTGCGATCCTGCAACTGAAATTGCAGACACGCTGCAAATCGCAGACGCCTTTGGGCAGAACGCAAATGCGGTCGTGACGAACATCTCAATTAAATACGACGGCGGGCTCTCTGCGACGACAGCGGCGGTGGGGCCATGAGCACTGTAACAAACTACGCCTACGCCGGAGCAAAGCAGACCGTTACCCTCAAACCCGGCCGCTACAAGTTAGAATGCTGGGGCGCGCAGGGCGGCTATCGCAGCAGCTCGTCATACGGCGGTCTCGGCGGGTACAGTGTGGGCGAAATCTCGCTAGAGAAGCAAACCACTCTGTATGTCTACGTCGGCGGCTCCGGCAATACCGGCAAGACAAACGGCGGCTTTAACGGCGGCGGCAAACGCTCGACGTACAACGGCGGCGGCGGCGCGACGGATATACGCGTCGGCACGGACAGCTTGTATGCGCGTGTCATCGTGGCAGGCGGCGGCGGCTCGGACGGCGCGACCAACAGAAACGGTATGTACGGCGGCGGCGAGACGGGCGGCACCGCGACGCAGAACTACGGCTCCGGTGGTGGCGGTGGAACGCAGACTGCTGGCGGCACAGGCGGCAACAGCAACTCCGGCACATTCGGCCAAGGCGGCGAAGGCAAATCCGCAAGCAGCGGCTACGCTGGTGCAGGCGGCGGCGGATGGTACGGCGGCGGCGGCTCTTACCCGGACGGCTCCGGCGATGACGACCGCGGCGGCGGTGGCGGCTCCGGCTTTGCCTGGACAGGCAAAAACGCCCCGAGCGGCTATCTGCTCGGCTCGGCGTATTATCTGACCAACGCCAGCACAAAGGCGGGCAACACGTCGTTTACCGCGCCCGGCGGGTCGACTGAGACCGGCCACTCCGGCGACGGCTACGCGCGCATTACCTGCCTCGAGCTGTACAAGCAGGTTCCTGACACGCCGGCGAGCTTCCGGCAGACGGCAAAGGACTACTTTAGCATTTCCCTTGCGTGGGGCGCGGTCGAGTGTACGGGCTACAAGCTGTACAGGGACGGGACGCTTATCTCCACGCAGACCGGCACGACGTACACGGACACGAGCGTCGAGCCAAACAACACATACACCTACAAGCTCGTCGCCTACAACGCCGAAGGCGACAGCGACCCGACGACGCTCTCGGCAAAGACAAGTGAGGGCTTCGTCGTTAAGATCTTTGAGATAGCATCGGCGGTTTTTGCCCCGAATCCGGTCAACATCAACAGCACAACTAAATTATCCGTAGAGGTCACGGAGACGGTCAAGATCCTTGAGCCGTACTATTACTACTCCGGCGACCTTTACGCTGGCGAGGTGTAATTATGGCAATCAAAACAGTTCGCGCGCAGATCGATGGCACATGGCATACCCTGACGCTCAACGCGTCAACCGGCAAGTACGAGGCGTCGATCACAGCACCCGGCAAAACGTCGTACAACCAAAGCGGCGGGTATTACAACGTCAAAGTCGAGGCCACCAACACGGCAGGCACGACCGCGTCGGCAGATGCGTCGACGGTATCCGGCTTAAAGCTCTACGTCAAGGAGCGCGTCGCTCCGGTCATCACAATCGTCTCCCCGTCGTCCGGGGCGTATGTGTCCAACAACAAGCAGCCGGTCGTGTTTACAATCACGGACGAGGCAGAAGGCTCCGGCGTTGATCTGACGTCGCTTGTCGTCAAGCTCGACGGCACGGCGGTCGCAGCGGCGACGCTGACCAACACGGCCATCACCAACGGCTACAGCGTGACTTATACGCCTGCTTCCGCCCTTGGCGACGGCTCCCACACCGTCACGGTCGACTGCAAAGACCACGACGGCAACAGCGCAACCCAGAAGTCCACGACGTACACGGTCGACACCGTCCCGCCGACGCTCAACATCACGGCTCCGGTGGACAACCTTATCACAAACAACTCGTCGCTCACGGTCGCTGGTACGACAAACGACGCGACCTCGTCTCCGGTTACGATCAAGGTCAAGCTCAACGGCGTCGATCAGGGTGCAGTCACGGTCGGCACGGGCGGCGCGTTTACCAAGGCCGTCACGCTCACCGAAGGGTCGAACACCATCGTTGTCACCGCGACGGACGCGGCGGGCAAGGTGTCCACGGTCACGCGCACGGTCACGCTTGACACCTCCGTGCCTGTTATCAAATCGGCGACGATCACGCCGAACCCGGTCGACGCAGGGAAAACGATGGTCATCTCGGTCACGATCGAATGAGCACGCAGGAGATCACCGTCTCCCTCCCGTCCGATATTGTGTATGTCTCGGGTACGGTAAACGGCAAGGCGTACACATGGACGCTGGTAGGTGCGGCATGGCAGGCAATCGCGGACAGGGCAAGCGACGACACGTACCTCGTCGCCCTGACCGCCATCAACAGCGCCGGGACAAGCGCAAACTACGAGTTTACGCTCTACTACGGCCTGTTGAAGCTCATCACCGACCGAACGCAAGCGGACGTTGACCGCGTCGCGGCGCTCGCCCAAAAAGGCTATGTGGGTATGACCGACGACGAAAAAACGGAGTGGAACGCGGGGCTGAAAGGCGCTTACAACGCCACTGACCTAAACCGCGTCGGCTCTGCGGTGAACTACGTCGCGGGGAGACTTAACACGCAGGGGTATTCCGTCACAGTCGCGCCGAAAATCGACTGGACAATGACGGATATTCCCACGCCCGCGCAGCTTACCGCGTATCTCGCCGACGTTGCCGCAATCCGCGCAGCCCTTGCAGTTTACGCAGACACGCCGGAAACACCGGCAGACATGGAAAAACTGACCTATGCCGAAGCGAACGACATCGAGCGAATCCTGCTCGACGTCGACGCGCTCATCACAAACATGATGGCGACATGGTACTACGCCGGAGAGCTGTACTCCGGGGAAGTTTAGGAGGTTAGCATATGAAAGACAGAGTACCTACTTATCCGGGGCGTGTCACGCTCACGCCCGTCTCCGGACAGGCCAACACATACGACATGGTGCGCGCCGACAGCCCGACGCAGGAAGGAACGCCGCTGAACAAGGACACGCTGCTTAAAGACACCACCGCAGCCTCCCTTGGTCTTTCGGGAGACCCGACGGTGGATGAGGCGTTTGCGGCAATCGCGGCGAAAGCGTCTGTTGATTCACTTGTTATTGAGAAAATCACAAGCAGCTGTAATTGGACTGCACCGAAAGCGGTCGGCCAGAAGTTTAAGGTGTATGCGGTCGGCGGTGGTGGCGGCGCTACATACAGCTATGGGAGCAACGTAAATCACGGTGGTGGTGGCGGCGGCGGACACGTTGCAGTTGGTACCTTCGAAATTCCACAGGGTACAAACGTACCAATCGTGTGCGGAGCAGGAGGCCGTAGTGCAAACGGCACAAGCGATAGCCAGGTAACAGGCGCAACCGGTGGTACAACTACATTTGGGAGTATGCTTTCTGCCGCAGGCGGTAGCGGAGGCAAGAGTTCGGGTTATTTTTCCAGTAAATATGTTGTTGGCGATGGTGGTAGCGGTGGCTCCGGCGGCGGTGGGGGTTATCTCGAGTCAGGATATTATGGCGCCGGGGCGGGCGGTAACGGAGGTACTTATGGCGGAGGCGGAGGCGTCGGGTCGGCTGGTGGCGGCGACCCTGTCACCGGCGGTAACGGAGGTACTTATGGCGGAGGCGGAGGCGGTAGTTATTACCACCCCGGTGGCAAGGGCGGCACGTATGGTGGAGATGGCGCATCTGGCGTTAAATCCACAGTAACAAGCTCCAAGAACACTCCTGCTACGGATGGTACTCAAATCCATAATGTTCCTGTTTCCGAAACATTGCTTAGGCCGTTTAATACCCTTGGGGCAAAAGGCATATCTATGTTGGATACCGCCGGGGATATCGCTGGTTGTGCAGGCGGTGGTGGCTACGGCGGCAACGGCGGTAGCATAGTAAATCTACTTACTAACGGCAGTACATGGATATACGCGTCTGGTGCAGGCGGTGGTGGCTACGGCGGCAACGGCGGGAATGTGTTAGTTGCCAATAGTTCTAACGGAGGTGGTGGCGGCGGAAACTACGGCGGTGACGGCGGTTCCGGCGGTTACGCTGGCGGTGGTGGCGGCGGCGGCCTATTTGCAAACGGTGGTAACGCGAGCGGTGGCTCGAGCGGCACTGTGTCGTACGTCTGGAGCGGAAGCGGAGGCGGCATTGATCCGGGGGACGCGTATAGAGTCAACGTTAGTAATCTAGGCGGCGGCAACGGCGGCTGCTACATCGTCTATGTGAGAGGAGCGTAACTTATGAGATACAACGTATATGACGGCGACAACCTTATCAACACCATCGTTGCCGACCGCGCTTTTGCAATGCTCTACGCCGAAAACACTGGCTACCGAGTAGAGCCGGAAGAACCGCCGGAGATGCAGGAGTTCGTCGACCCGATGAAAGCTTTGGCGGATGAAAACGCCAAGCTTAAAGCCCAGCTCAAGCTTCAATCCGAGCACCATACCTTCCTCGAGGACTGCATCCTCGAAATGGCCGATGTGGTCTATGCGTGACACTCTCGCCGAACTGGCGTTAAGTGTATATATTAAACTGAAAGGAGACTATGTAATGATGGCGATGCTCTATGCCAGCAAGATTTGTATGGGGGCTAAGAACCCCAAAACCGGCGGCGCGTGGTCGTTTGACGACGTGCCGGAGAAACTGAAAGCGCAGGTCGCGGACGTGCTGATTAACGACTGCGGCCTGCCCGAGCTTGTCTCGAGCGAGTACGGCGGGACGTTGGTGTAAAAAAAGCGACGCGACGCCCCAAAACGGGACGCCGCGTCAAACTTCACAATCTGGCTAAAATATAGCAGAGCTGTGAAGAAAAAGCAAGGGGGTTTGGAACAATCCACTTGTAAGGAGCCGACCATGGGAGACATTATCTGCGCGGCGATCACGGCGACGGCATCTATTGTGTGCGCCTTTGCCGCCGCCGCGCTCAAACGGAGAGAGAAGCACGAGGATAGGCGCGCGGAGGCCGAGAAAACGCGCGACGCGAAGATTTTAGCCTTGTGCGAATCGCAGAAGATCGTGATGCTCGACCGCATCCGCTATCTCGGCCAGAAGTACATTGAAGCCGGAGAGATCGACTTTGACGACAGGCGAATCCTGAACGCCATGCACGACAGCTACCACAACGGCCTCGGCGGGAACGGCGACGCGGACGTTGTTATGCAGGAAGTAAATAAACTGCCCCTCAGACGGGCGAATTAAGGAGGATATACCATGGAAAAAAGAAACTACGCGGAGAACAGATTTCACAAAGGCCGCTTCGAGATCGCGAAGATCGGCGACGAAATGAACATGGACATTGGCGACGCTTCTTACGAGTACGCCAACCGCATGGGCTGGGACGTCGGTGAGGGCGGCGCGGAGCTGGAAGAGTATCAGGAGTTTACCGACTTCGTCCGCAGATTGCAGGAAAGCGTGCAGCC
>ERZ1035037.228-NODE-228-length-20390-cov-100.296435_pt1 | contig 20390 bp, 23 predicted proteins | sample MGYA00520618_ERZ1035037 | MGnify/ENA primary metagenome ERZ1035037 (study PRJEB33766, sample SAMN09781741) | gut metagenome | biome: gut microbiome | host: Homo sapiens | place: Madagascar | study: EMG produced TPA metagenomics assembly of the PRJNA485056 data...
GCATTTGCTAGAAAATCATAGCATTTGCTAGAAAATCATAGCATTTGCTAGAAAACAGAATCTTTTCGGAGATGCTTCTTTGAATGGTGCGCCACTAGATACCCACAATTTGCGGAAACCCCGTTTCCTCGCTTCCAACGGGTTATTTTCTGTTTGGCTTGTAGTTTATAGTCCGAGCAAAGAAAACCCCTTAGGCGTGAAATCCTAGGGAAATAACTAGATGCACACGAAGAAACGAAGGTAATAGAAATTAATAGGGTTTTTAGCAGGATAATAGCTTAAATATTAAAAATTATTAATGAACTAATAATATCTATTAATTTTCTTGGTGATTTTAATAATTCGCCGTATATTTGCACCCGAAAAGTTATTAATTAATTATTAAAAAGTATAACAAGAATGGTAAAAGAAGCACTAACTTTACACGAAGCCGCCGAGTTTCTTGGCTGGAAGGAGCAAAGTTTAAGAAATGCGATGTGTAGAAAGGTGATACCTTACTACAAATCAAAAACAGGACGCACGTATTTCAATCGTGACGAACTGAAAGAATTTGTGTTTGCGGTACGTGTTCCTACACTCGCAGAAGAACAGAGCAAGGCAGAGGTGCGAAGCCTTCAGTAATTCGCACAAGTAGATAATTTTTGTTTAACGTAAAAAAGGAGATTACAGAATGAGCAAAGAAGAGTTTTCAAAGTTGATGCCAACGCCACACAAGGAAAATGACCCTATGCGTAACGTTTCGTGTCCTTATATTGATGAGATGGAAATGAAGCATACCGTACATATTAATCCACAAGACCTTTATTTATGTATTGATGAAGGTATGGTTTCAATACTCGCACAACTGACAGGCGAGCAAATAAAGGAAGTTTTTATGCGTCTTAATACTTGCGGATTAAACGATATTTACGTAGAGCCTGAGGATAAAGTAAATCCAATGGTTTCTGTAATATTGAATGAAATCTCACGAAGAGGTTTGCAACGTGGAAGATATATTATAGATTGTATAGGTGAAACCATATAAAACGTTTGCGTATGATAAAGTTAAAACCATGTAACTCGATTTACATACCAGATGACTTGCCAGATTTTTTTCGAGTAATGAAAGATGGGCAGCCAAGTAAGGTGTGTTATTGCCTTTATCAGCTATCTAAAGGAAAGCCAATTCCTAAGGATATGGATATAGAGGTTATCCTAGTAGTTATGCACGTTATCTCTTTTCATAATCAATGTTTGGAAGAGGAAGAGAAACAGAGAAAAGAAAGCGAGGTGAAACAATGAGAAAAAAACGTGTAGAAACCGAGTGGATAAAAATTGCAATTGGACTTGATAGTTCAAGCAAGACGGCAATATTTTTAGATACCGTTTTGAAAGTCTTGGACTTTGAGCAGGTTGATATTGAAAACGAAGTGGTAAAAGTAGTTTTTGATACAATAAAAGACGATGTGCAAAAAGAAGCCGAGAAGCAAAAAGAAACAAGTGATAACAGAAGAAAAGCGGGTTCTAAGGGTGGCAAGACGAAATGGGAGAAGGAACGACAGGCACAAGCGGATTATAAACAATCGGATGCGCCGCCCAAATCACCGAAAAATGAGGCAGAATTTTTTGACGCAGAACAGATGGAAGAGTTTCCTTTTGCGGAATTTTATTCTATTTTTCCTAACCATACAGACAGAAAGAGAGCGGAAGAAAAATGGAAGAAAATGACAAACGAAAAGAGAAAATTTGCTTTTGAAGGTGCAAAGAGATATGCCGCTTATATAGAATACAGAAAGAAATACGAAGAGAATGTTAAGGTATTAATGCCTTCCACGTATTTAAACGGAGAACGCTGGGAGGATGAATATGAAATACCAAGTATTAACAATCAAACCGCAAGCAATTATGGAAGTAACAACGGGAAATCATACAAGGAAGCTGAGTTTGAACGAAATGCAAGGACAGCTATCGAAAACTTGCAAGCCGCAGAACGTGGCGAACTCGCATACCTCAGCCCTTTCAATCCGCCAAGCGGACAACATTAGCCGCTTCAAAGCAATTTGGAGCGATGTAACGAAGTTAAAAAATAGCTTCACCCCGATGAAGGCTGGAGCGGTTATCGCAAATATGGGAACGTATATTAATTATCCGCAAATCCATATATCACAGATAAACGAGGCATACGGAGATAACTCGCTTGATATGTACTTTGCGGTAATGATGTTTACCTCGATTTACGCACAAGGAAACGCAAATAGCGTATGTAATTCCGAGGTAATAAATACGAATGCAAGCCTTTTCATTTCTCAGTTTGGACAACAATGCTCAATGTTTGACTTAATGAACTATATGGGGACGTACCGCAGCAAATACAAATCTGAGTTTGCGAATAGTGGCGACCTATCGGACGTTATCAGACAATTCCCAAAATATCTGAAATATAAGGCTTATTTAGAAGAAACAAACAAGCCGAAGCAGGAAGAGCCGAAGCCGACAGAGGGGAAAAAACTCGTAGGGCAGGAAGCACTTGAATATTATCTGATAAAAGCCGCAAAGCGAGGCGATAACCTTCTTGAAGGTGGTTTGGTAGCGGTCGGTGTGGTAAGCAGAAAGCACGCACAAGAAATAATGGATGCTTATGCGCCACAGGCTTTTTAAGATAAGCGAAAAAAGAACTCTATAAAGTGAAAAGTTATATGAAGATAAAGAACGCAATGAACTCAGAAGAGTGTAAAGATATTCGCAAAGTCTTGGCACTCGCAAATGAACTCAAAAAGAATGCTGACAGATTAGCAGCATTTGACAACGCCCCGAGCGAGATGCAAAGTGTTTGCGTGAAACTCGCACAAGTGCAAACATTACTTTGCACGATGTTTGGCGCAAAGTTAGATGAAACTTTGCAATTGGCGCAAGAATGCGAGGCAGAGGACGGACAGGAAATTACCTATATTAGCCGCTCAAAGCCAACGCAGCCACAAGACGAAGAGACAACAGAAACAAGCAAATAAGCGGCTGAACGCTGAAATTTGCGCTCCAAGCGGTTTTCCCGATGTCGGATGATAAATTACACAACCGACAATGGAGAACCGCTTGGAGAGGGTTTCCACAAAAAATAACTCAAACACTGATGCAAGACAATGGAAAAAGAAACTCAAACAAAGATAATACTTGAACGCTTGCAAGACGGCGACAAGGTAACGGCTTTATCAGCTTTTAAGATGTGCGGCAGTTTGCGCCTTTCTTCAATCATTTTCAATCTGAGAGAAAGAGGCTATAACATACATACCGAAATGGTAACAAGAAACAAAAAAAGGATAGCAGAATATTCTTTGATACAGAAAATAAAAACAACGAAGATATGAGAGCAAATAAAGAATCATATATGACAATTAAACTCGATGCGCTAGAACTCAATGACGGGCAGTTACAAGGCGTACCGAAAAATCCTCGTTTTATCAAAGATGAAAAGTTTGAGGACTTGAAACAGAGTATTAGGGAATCACCCGAATTTCTGAGAGCAAACACCTTGAAGGTGTACCAACTCAAAAACAAAAACTATATAGTAATTGGCGGTAATATGCGTCTTAGGGCTTGCCGTGAATTACAGATGAAGGAAGTACCGTGTTACGTGTTCCCTCAGTCCACAACGATGAAGAAGTTACGAGAATACGCAATAAAAGATAATATGGCGTACGGACAAATCGACTGGGAAGCAATCGCAAACGAGTGGGACGAAGAAGAGTTGGACGAATGGGCTTTTGACACGATGCCCGACTTTGAAGAGGAAGACCTTGAACCACTCGACAAAGACAATGAAGAGAGCGAAGAGAAAGAAGAGAAAGCAGACGAAACACGCCCCGAAGTTGAAGAGCTTTTGAACAGAGCAACAAAGGGCGTGGCTTCTGATATTCTAGCCCAATTTGATGCGCTGAGTGGCTTTTCCTTCATTACCCCGAATACCGCATTATTTGACTTTATCAGATTTGCGTATTACGGCAAAGACTATCCACGTTATAACTCGCTTGCCTTCCATCCGCAGCAGTTTAAGACCGTAGGCGACCAATTCAGTACTTATGAAGGGTTGCAGCGAATTTGCAAAGATGAAGCCAAAGCCGAGCGGTTACGTTTCGTGTGCGCTGATAAATTCAAAGCACTTATAAGCGGCTCACTCGCTTTTAGCGGTGCAAAAATGCCACTCGACTTTCCCGCAGACCTTGCAAAATCTTTGATAGATGAATTTTGTCCTATGGGGGGGCGAGTCCTTGACCCGTGCGCAGGTTGGGGCGGTCGTTTGATAGGCTTCTTAGCTTCAATGGCTGGAGAGTACAACGGCACGGACGCTTCACCTTATCAGATAGAAGGCGATAATTTGATATGGAGCACTTTCCGAGGGTTTACAGAGCACGAAAAGGCGGTAACGCTTAATTGCTCACCTTTTGAAAAACAACCGCTCCAAGACGGGTATTTTGACTTTGCGCTTACCTCGCCACCTTACTTTGACACAGAAAAGTATTTGGGCGGTGAACAGAGCCGAGAATCAAACGCAAGCTATGAGGCGTGGCGAGATAACTTTTATCGTGTTTTGATACACAAGGTTTTCCTTGCACTCAAAGAAAACGCTTATTTCTGCTTGCAAGTTGGTTCGCAGCGTTATCCGCTTCTTGAAGACGGAAAGAAGATAGCCACAGAGGTTGGTTTTACCTTTGTAGATGTGCGCTCCGCTGATATGAAGAACAACTTTAACAAGACAGAAGAACAGGACGGAGAGGTCGTTATTGTCTTGCATAAAGCGTAAATTACAGAACTTTAAAAAGAAAGGAGTTTGAAGATATGGCAAAGTTTCAGAAAGGACAATCAGGCAACCCGAAGGGAAGACCGAAGGGAAGCACAAACGACAAAACAAAATATATCAAGGAATGGGCAATTTCTCTTATCGGTTCAAATGCCAAAAAGTTGTCTGATGAGTTTAAATTGCTTCCACTCAAAGAAAGATGGAAAGTTGTTTCCCAACTTATGCCGTATGTGTTGCCGAAGCAGACAGAAAGCAAAATCAAAGCAAACGTGGATTTACACAACTTATCGGATGAACAAATAGATGATATTATCTCCGAGATTACGGGTAATGTAGATACGGGAGGCGATGACAATGGCGAGTAAGAAAATAGAGGTAACAAAGCTAGATAGAGAAAGTAAAATATTGCTTCTTACTATCTTAAAGCAAGGGTACATTACCGCAGAACAGAAACAGGCGTTTTCTTCTTTGCTAGAGGTTAAAAGCACTTATATAAGTTACGTTTCAAGTGTTGATGGCTTGAAGGAGATGCAGGAAATCTTTAAAGAGATTGGAGAAGACTTTGAAAGAAGAAGTTTCTATGGCTTCACAGAGCTTCCAAATCTCGATAGGGAAACAATAAACGAAGCATTAAACAGAAATTAGTGTTATGGACGAAAAGATAGAATCAAGAAACAAGCGGCTAGAGCCGCACAAACTAGCAAGACCGCCACCAGATGGCAGTTTGATAGATAGTAATAAATTAATAGACGTAATAAGTATTTAATGCCGAGGCTCGGCGGCTTCTTCTTTGAAAAGAGTAGGAGACAGAGCCGAGCACTCGGCAACCAAAAAGTTTTAGTAAGATGTCGCAGATAGTAACAAAGAATATAAATGGCGTGGACGTTTCTTTCAAGGTTTCAGACGATAAAAAGCAAGTTTGGATTTTGCTTGATGATAACTTTGCACTAGCAGAGGGATATATTTCTTTGCGTGCGATGATGGCTCATTATATTTGGTGCAAAAATGAAATGGCAAAAGCAGTTGTAAAGACAGAAGCGGAGCAGTTTGCGCCAATAGACGAAAACGGGTTTTTCACGTTTGAAGTTGGCAGACAAAGCAAAGTATTATCTGAGATTTACAAAGAACTTAGAGGATGAAATTATAATCTGAAATATTATGGCAGCAGAACAGAAAGAAGAAACAGAAAAGCGTATCTTTGAACCTATTTTTATGGGTTACAATGAAAGCGCAAAGACGGAACTCATTTATAAGATAGAAAACACTTATAAAGAGGTTTTGGCTATCAAGGAAAAACTTGATGAGAAGGGAATTAAGGTAACAAAGGATATTATTTCCGACTGCCTTTCAATGGTAAGAGCAGAGGTTCCAATCGGTGATGGAATTATAGGTTGCAAGACCGTTTACCGCAATACAGAGCACTTGGACGAAGCCTTTGCAAGACAACTCGCAGAAGAAACAAACGGAGTGCAAGCAAAGTTAATCCGTGATAATATAGAAGAGCATTTCCGACTTGCGGCAATCGCCTTCAAAGATGATATTATCAATTTGAGAGAAAGATTTTGTGAAATTCACTTTGACCTGCAAAAGAGCAAGGAGTGGCTTATTATCTCAGAGGATGGCGAAATCTCGCTACCCGAAGACTTGGAAGAGAGAGCAGCCAAGGAGAGCGGCTTTTGGATTAAGACAGAAGCACAAAACGAGGCATACGAGGCGCACAAGAACGCAGCGCAAGCACTCACAGAGTTTATAAACCACTTTCCACAGAGCGTATGGCCAAGCACTATGGCAGAGATTGGAAACCTTTTCAAGGCTAGTGAAAATGGCGGTTTTGCGCCTGTATTTATTGATTATTCATATTATATTAAATAACTTAATTATAGGAGAATTTATTTATGGCAGACAAGACTTTTAGCGAAATGATGCACGAAAAGTTGGCAGTAGAACGTGAGAAGAGAGCACAGGAGCGAGAGCAACAGAGAAACGAGTTTTTGAACGGTTTTCGCTCAGAATTGGAAGGCTATCAGCAGAAGGCACTGGAGACCGCCAAGACAAGAGAACTTGGCAACCTCAGAACCCTTTATTTTAGCGGCTCACTCGATGAAGCGAAGAAGGCAGAGGTACAAGAGAAGATACTCAATCCTTCTTTGATTACGGCAACGGCAACGGATGCCGACTATGGAACGAACCTTCCAAGAGTAAAGGAATTGCTTGATTTTATAGCAAATCCCGAGAAGGCACAGAAGAAGATAGACCAAGAATCCTTTATCGCAAGGATGAAAGGATTTGCCGAGCGAAACGCAAAGAATTAATAACACAACTTTTTAAAAATTGAACGATTATGGTTAATGTAGGAATGTTTATGAGAAGAACCAAACCCGAGCACATACAAGAGGCGCTTTGGTGGGAGGAAAGATGCGTCCGCAGACAGGGCGGCTATGACTTGGAGATGTGTAATATCCCAGTTAGTTTACGCTTCCTTCCAAAGGGTGTGGTTTATAAACTTAACAAAACAAATGGCAAGGCAACGGTATTGAAGTCTTGCAAGGTTTTGACTGAGGCGGAGAGTGGAGCAACAAGTTTGGAGGTATCTCCAAATCATTTGCTTAAAGTTGGTGATAGTTTGGCAGGATTTACAATTACGAGTATTTCGTATGGCTCAAACAAAGACACCTTGACCGTTTCAAGTCTTCCCGAAGCAATCAAGGCGAACACCGTAATTTCAGACCTTAAAGAAACAGACGTGGTATTGGGTTTCGGTTACGAAACTTTGGACTTGCTTGACCGTGAAAGCTACCAGAGTGTAGCACCGACTTTGAGCGTGGAAGAAGTCTATGAGGAGACTTTGCCTTATTTCATCAATGAAGAGATAAAGGCAGCTATCAACAAATATGGATACGCACGTTTCCGTATTCAGTAGTATTGGTTAATCATAGGACGCAAGGAAATGCACTCGCAAAGTATTTGCGCCCCTTAGAACAAAGAAAAATGAGTTATTAAGTAAATTCTAAAAAACGCAGATTATGGCAAAAGCAAGCGGAACGACAAGAAAAAAAACGCTCCCACACAAAGATGGAGAGGTATTTTCAGAAGGGCAAAAGATAGCGTTACAAAATTACGTTGAAAAAGGTAACGCTAACTATTTTGCACGCAACGGCGAAACAACAGACGATATAAAGAACTTGGATAGCTTGATGAAAGCAACAAACAAGGCTATGACGGTTTTTCGTGGTGTTGATATAGATGAGAATGAGGACTGGGGAAAAGCCATGCTAAATGCAAAAAGCGGAGATATTCTTTCAGATAAAGGCTATCTTTCCACTTCAATCTCTAAAGAGAGTGCCGAACAGAATGTTAATGAATCATACAAAGCGGCAGTGTTCCAGATAGATGTACCGAAGGGCGCAAAGATGATAAACGTAAACAATGCTTTTAAATCAGTACTTAACAAAAAGAACGTACACAGCGCAGAAAAGGAATATCTATTACACAGAAACACACGTTTGAAGGTGATAAATACGACAACAAAGAACGGTACGAAGTATATTCGTGCTAAATTATTAAATAAATAGAATCAATATGGCACAGATATTAAAATTCGTGGTCGTGCAATGTACGATAAAGAACACGAAACTAACAATACGCAGATGGCTTGAAGATGGCAAAGAAGAAATCCAAGTGGACGATAACTTTGCTCGTTTGATGGGTTTCCCTTCAAAGGAAGAACTCATTAAAACAATGCTTAAAGATACCGAAATCGACTACAAAGAGGGCGACACGTTATGGATGTGTTTCGATGAATCGACACAGAAGATAACAAGCGTTTCGGTTTCAAAGCTAGAGAAAGGGACGCACGTATGAAGAAAAAGGTTATTTTCAGTTGGGTGAATGGTTTCTATGGTTTTTCTTTATTCTCAGATATGAAGGAAACAGACGTAGAAAAAGACGCAATCCTGACGCAAGAAGATGCAACGGCTTTTGGTTACGGAAACGTTGAACAACTTGCAAGGGCAATCGTAGGGGATGACCCTAGAAACGTTTGGCGAGAAGGAAACCAAATTGATACGAGCGTTGAACTAGATGGTAACGACAAAAACGAAGTTATCAGACAGCTTTTGGAGAAGAAAGGCGCAAGCGTTTAAACGTTTTCGTCTTCTTATTATGTATTACAGGATAACAAAATATATAACTTAAACTTTGATATTATGGCAGATGATATTTTGGGTATATCAGCGCATTTTGACGCAGACGATATTTTGCAAACATTTGATACGCTGACAAAACGAATTGACAAGCTAGGTATTGATACAACAAACTTGCAAAACAAGTTAAATGGTGCGTGGAACGAAATTACAACAAGCACAAACTTGAATAGCGAGAAAACGCAAAAAGCGTATAAGGTGATAGCTGACGCAATGGCTACCTATCAGAAGCAAATGGAGAACACTCAGCAAGCCATAAAACGTGTAAATGAAGAAATAGCCAATGCGATGTCTTCAATCGAAGGCTTGAAATCTCGCATTTCTAAAACTCAGACGGGTACGGCAGAGTGGAATGACTTAAACAAGACGTTAGAGATGCACGAGAAAACACTCGGACGCTTAACTAGCACTTATAACAATTTGCAATCCACCTTCTCCGAAACTCAGCAGATGGTTTCGACACTTAATTCGGTTTTTGACCTTTCAAACGCTGGCAGAAGCATTTCAAACGTAGCCACGGGCGTTAATGCTGGAGCGCACGCAGCAGCAGCCGCAGCGATAGGCACAGAATCAGCCGCACACGGCGAGAACGCAACGAAGATAGGCGAGGAAACGCAGAAGGTGCAAGAGAACACCGCAGCAGTACAACAAGCCGCAGAAGCTAGCAAGCAACGTGTTTCAAACTCAGATGCCGAGGCAGAAGCCATAAAGCGAGTTACAGAACGCTTGCAAGAGGGAAAGGTTTCTGAGGATGAGTATTTACGCACGAAAGAGGCAGCAGAAAAGTATTTGAACCAACTCAGCCAAGAACGTATTGAGCTATATGAGAAGCAACAACGAGCATACGAAAGATACCAAGACGCATTTAATGAAGGTATTGGTGCAGATGATGCAACAAAAGCCGCAGCAGATGCGAAAGCTCACACGTATTTTTCTGCTTACAATAACCTTGGAGGACAGGTTAAGGACACAGATGCACAAATCAGAGCAATACAAGAGAGTTTGACCTCATTAAATAGCGCATACGAGAAACTCAACCAGACGAAGCAACAACAGGCACAAGCAACCTCGCAGACGCAGCAACAGGAGAAGGAGCAGACAGATAAGGAAGCCGATGCCATCAAGGCAAAGACCGAGGAGATAAAACGCTTGAAATCTGAATACGAGAAACTTTCAGAGCAACGTCCGAATTTTTGGGGACTTGGCACAGATATAAAGGAACAGAAATTTCCTTTTGAAACTCTTATAGAGTGGAACAAACAGACGGGCGAGGCTAGACAGAAGATTTATGAGGCAGAGGCAGAACTTGCAAAGATGAAGCTGACCGCAGCCGATGTAAAGAACGAAACTGCCGATATGTGGGCAGGAATGACAAAGGAAGATATAGCCAACGTTATAAAGGAGAATATCGACCAGTTGAAAATCTTGAAAGGCGAATATCAGAACATAACCGAAGTGTACGGCAAAAATTCTGATGAAGCAAAGAAGAATAAGCAGCAGCAGGAAGAGATAACAAAGGAAATTCTCAATGGCAAGGAGAAACTTAAAGGTATGGGAACGTCTTACGAAGACGTAACGAAGAAAGCAAAAGAGACTGCAAAAGCCACGAAAGAAGTTGGTAAAGAGGCGGAGAAGTCTTCTGGGAAGATTAAACGTATCTTTGACAAGTTGAAGTCCTTTGTATCAAAGGGCTTGAATCCCGAGAACCTTCTTTCCTTAGTTTTCTCGCCAAAGGGTGCGACAATGGCAGGTATTACCGCCGTGGCAGCAGGCTTAAAAAACCTTACGCTGATTAATCAGCAGTTAACCGAATCCATGATGGGTTTAAAGGCTTATGTTGATGCTGGAACGCTTGAATCACTCAGAGCGCAATTTGTAGCACTTGAATATGATAGCACCCACTCAGCAGAAGAAATGGCGAAGGCTGGCACAAAGTGGGTGAAGTACTTTGAAGGCTTGCGTGGAAATTCTGATGCAATCGCAGACGTTACGAAGTCTTCAAACGACTTTGCAACGGTACTTGGAAAGACCTCAGACGAGGCGGCAGGTTATCAGTTGAAAATTGCTGGAGCATACCACCAGACGGCACTCCAAGCGAAAGAAAATAGCACGATTATTATTAATGCTACAAAAAAGAGCACGACAACGTATGACGAAATGGCGCAAGCCTTGGCACAGACGGCTAACAGAGCACAAAACGCTGGCGTTTCTTTTAAAGAACTCGCAGCCGCCACAAGCTATGGCACAAGCACGTTTGGCAGCGCAAGCGAGGCGGCAAGCGCATACGTTATGATGATGACCCGACTTTCCGCACAATCAAAGAACGAGTACAACCCTAGCGTAGTGGGTGCGACAAAAGCACTGCAAAACTTGGCGAAATCTCACGAAATGAATGCACTCCTTACAAGTCTCCTTGGTAAAAGACAGGCTTCCCTTGCAAAGGTATTCGTGCAAGGTGCGGCTGATATAAAGCAGATGCAAGGCGGCTTGGATGATGAAGCGAGCGCAGCGAAAACGCTTGCAGGCGCAGAAAGCAAGTTGGAGAATCAGGAGAAACGCCTTGCGAATGCAAAGCGAGCACTGGCGCACGAGGTGAACGTGAATCTTACCCCAGCCTATGCGAATTTCCTAGAAAGTTGTAGTGGCGCAATTAAGGGTATCGGCAATTTTAGTACAACTATTAAGAACTCGCTTAAATCTGCCCTTCAATGGATAAATAACGTGGATAATGCAATCAAGGAAAGCACTATTTACAAGTTATTCGGAAGCCCAAACAGGCAGAGCGCACAACAGAACGGAAAGGGCGGTGGAAAGACGTTGAACCTTAACAACGTTATGAACGGCTTGAATGAAAATTCTTGGTGGGATAATCACTTTAACGGAATGGGCATTTCTGTAAAGGATTACAATGACAAAAGAAGAAAGAACATACAAGACCGCTTGCAAGCTATCTATAAAGAGAGCTTGAAGAAATACGGCTCAAACTCAGCGGGCAAGGCTATGATGGCAACCTTGAATGCTTACAATCATAACTCCGAGTTTGACGGAAACCGTGGCTTATATACGGGTAAAGAGGTTCGTTTGATGGTTGCAAAGATGATGAACACGACAAGAGCACTTGACAAGGCGAAGACAACGGGCGAAGCACTTGCAATCGGAAACCTTAACTCTATAGATGATGGCAGCGGCAAAAACAAGTTGAAGCAGTTACAGGAGCAACAGAGAAATTTCCGTGAAACAGAAGCCGAGCAAGAGGCAAAGAAATTGGCAGCTGCCGAAAAGGTAAAGTGGGATTTGTATATAGCGGAAAAAGAGGCTGGCATTTCACGACTTGAAAGCGCAAGCGAAAAGGAAGCGGCTCAGCATAAACTAGATTACGAGAAACAGAAACACGCAATCGAGGAAGAGCAAAAGAGTTTGCTTCAAACGAATATCGCAGCAGCCAAACAAGCATACGACAAGAATCCCGCCAACAAGAAAAAGGAGGGTTTCTATGCTAGCGGCTTGGATAAGAAAGTAACACTCACAAACGACCAGAAGGCACTCATAAACGCAAAATATGAAGCCTTGGAAGCAAAGGAGAACGCTTACGACTTGGCGCAGTTGAAGCAGAAGACACAAAGCCTTTATGACTATCTGAAGGAATACGGAACTTTCAAGGAGCAACAACTTGCAATCGCTAGGGAATACGATGCGAAGATAAAGGAGGCAGAATCACAGGGCGACACCTACAAGGTGAAGACTTTGCAAGCTGAGAAGGCGAAGCAAATTGGAAATGTTAGAGCCAACGAGATAGAAAGTAAAATTGACTATGCAAAGGTATTTGGCGAATTTGGTGTAATACTCAAAGACCAAATGACCGATATTTTGAAGACAATGAAGGACTTTTCAAAAACTGATACCTTCAAAGCAAAGCCACTCACAGAGCAAAAGGACTTTCTTTCCCGTATGAATGAGTTATCCAATCAGTACGGCACAAGCAAGTGGAAAGATATTAATTTCTCACAACTTGGCAAACTGATTAATGACTACAATCAGAAGCTAGAGAAGAGAAACGAGGCAGAGGAAAAACTTAATGTATCAAGTAAGAATTTAGCAGAAGCACAGGAAGCCTATGAAAAGGCGATGAAGAGCGGAAACGATATGCAAAAACTTGATGCAAAGGGAAAACTCGGAAATGCGCAGATAGAGAACGACAACAACAGAAAAGCCTTGGCAGATGCTGATGCCAACCTCGTAGGCGCACAAAGCAACGTTACCGACTCAGCGCAGAAACTTAGCGGTACTTTAACCTCGCTTGATACGCTTTTGAACAATATGAAAAGTGGCTCAATTTCGAGTGTTTGGAACTCGTTTGTGGACTTTGACCAGAAGGTTAATGGCGGCAAGGCAACGCAAGCAGTTACAGACACGATAGGAAAGGTACTTGGCAAAGCGTTTGCAGGTAAATCGGATTTGATTTCACAGATTATTGGAGCAATTCTTACTTTGCTTGATACAATCGCAGAGCAAGGAATCGGTGGAATCGCTGGAGGCTTAATTGATACCGTATTAAGTGCAATAAACGGGCTGATAGATAACATTTTCAGCGGCAAGTTTATTGAACAGATTGGAGGCTCACTTATAAACGGAATCGGTGGTATTCTTGATAATATCACGGGCAAACTCGGAAGCGTCCTTTCTCTTGGTGCGCTTTCTTCAAAGGGTATGAGCCAATGGTTTACGAACTCAAATGCCGAGAAAGTAGAGGAAGCAATCAATAACCTTTCAGACAGAAACAAGAGTTTGCAACAATCAATCGAAGATTTAAACGACACGATGAAGAACTCAAGTGGAGCGAAGTCCGTTGAAGCGTACAAAGAGGCGTACAAATTGCAAGAAGAGCAAAACGAGAACTATAAAAAGATAGCACAAGAACAGGCTGGTTACCACGGTTCTCACCACTCCTGGAGCTATTATTGGAATGGTTTCTCAGATGATGAGATAAGCCGCATAAAGAAGATTACTGGCAATGATAATTTTGGCGGCAATCTTTGGGACTTGACACCCGAGGAGATGAAGAAACTCCGTGGCGGTGCGGTTGATATTTGGGAACGTATCAAAGACACGGGCAAGGGCGGTTATGGTAATTCAGTTGCCGACAAATTGGATGATTATATCGACCAAGCCGACAAGTTGGAAGAACTCACTCAGCAGATAAACGAGAGTTTGACACAAATCTCCTTCTCCTCAATGAGGGACGATTTCGTTTCAAAACTTATGGATATGCAAAGTACGGCAAAGGACTTTTCTAACGACTTTGCCGAAATGATGCAAAAATCGGTTATTAGATATGGCTTGGAAAAGTTGATTAATACCGACCTTAAAAAGCTATATGAGAAGTGGGGAAAGCAGATGCAAGAGGGAACGCTCACAAAGGACGATATAGACAAGTTGAAGGAGGAATATGATAAGATAGTTCAGCAAGGTATTGAGGAACGAGATTATTGGTCACAGATTACGGGCTACACGGGCGAAAACTCGCAATCTCAGCAGACGGCAACAGGCAAGGCAATCGAAGCAATTACCGCAGACCAAGCAAGCAGCCTTATTGGTATATGTTATGCGATACAAATTTCCCAAGAGCAACAGAAAGCCATTTCCGAAGTAACGATGAACACTTGCAATGTTATTTCGGTGGATGTTTCTTCAATACGTGTTTGCACAGAACAGATGGCTAACAATATTTCAGAAATGAGAGATATCCAATTTCAAGGTTTGCAGCAGTTGGAAGCAATCAACAGGAACACGGCGAATTTGTTTGCCATCAAGGATGATATTGCCGACCTAAGAAAGATAGCAAAAGATTATTGGCGATAATGTGCGTCTTTCTGTAAATATCAGATAAAAAACAGATGATAGAGTGGTATTTCCGTTTGCTGCCATAAACGAAGATACAGATATATAAGAAGACGAGCCACCAAGGATAATGAATATCCGAGGTGGCTTTTCTTTTGCAAATAAAATACTTGAAAATTACGTAGTTACGTAAAAAGAAGAGGCTTGAAACGTGGTACTATTATTCGCACGTCCTCATGGCAAGCGAGAAACAACGCCCCTTCTTTTCGTTTGCAAAGGTACTCATTTTCTTTCAATCAGAAAACAGAAACAGAAACAAAGTGTAAACAGAATAAGAGCACGGCACGAAGCAGACGAAGAACGCTGGAGCGGTATTTCCTTTGCTGGAGCGGTTTTCTCTTTTCAGATGATAAGTTATAAGGTTTTCGAGGGATAACCCGTTAGGCGTGAAATTCGCTAAAAATAACTATTTTCGGTTACTTTTATTCACGTTTTTTGCACACGGAAAGTGGTTAAATGTTATAAATATCTGATATATAAGAAGATATGGAAAAATAAATATTTAGGCGTGCCAAAATAATTCCCTAATTTTGAAATATTATAGTATATTATATAAAAGGATAATTATTAGGATTTTAGGCTAGTTTACTGACAGATACGAGAACGGCACAATATCATTTAATATAACTAAAATATAACCTTTTATTGCTCATAAATTGCACACGTTTCAAAAATAAGTTGTATCTTTGCACACGAAACAGAACATATAAAATAGAAGTTATGGCAAAAAAGAAGTTATTCAAGACGGCGAAAGACCTTATCAAAGGTTATGGACTGCCCGAACCTTCACAGAAAAGAGGGCGCAAGGCTGGCGCAAGTGATAACAGAAAGGTAACACTCAGAGCGAGAGAGTTACCGAGTGGTAACGTGCAATTATATCTTTATTCAAGTTATAAGGGCAAGGCTACACGTTTTTCTGTAGGTGTATTGAATCCCGAAGAAGACGAAGCCGCAAAGGTGCGTAATACCGAAATCGTGCGCACGGCAGAAGCAGAGGCAGGAATCAGAAATGCCGATGCAATCAGACAAGGGCACGGCTTAGAGCCGAAGAAGAAGAGAAACGTCCTTCTTTCTGATTATATCGAGCACTTAATCAAAGCAAAGACTTTTTCAAAGCAGACAAACGTCTCACTTGAAATGCTAGCTTACCACGTAGGCGAATACCGCACGGCACAGATTAAAATTGCCGTTATTGACAAGTCTTGGCTTGATGGCTTTATCTCGTATTTACGACACGATGCAATTTCGAGAGTAACAACGAAGAAGCACAAGCAGATAACACAGAACACGCAGGCACGACTTTTTGAAATGCTTGATATAGTTTTGACTAGAGCGGTGACAGATGGAATAATCGAGAAATCACCCGTAGGCGAGTTGAAGGGAACAGAAAAGCCGAAGTACAACAAAGAAGCTAGGGAGTACCTTTCAATCGAAGAGGTGGAAGCGTTGATTAATACACGATGCACAAACGAGAATGTGAAAAGAGCGTTTTTGGTTTCAGTCTTCACGGGCTTGCGATGGAGCGATATTACAAGCCTTAGATGGAATGAAATGCGAGAGGATGACAACGGCAAGTATTTCGCCATAACAATGAAGAAGACGAAACAACAGATAAGGGCATACCTTTCTGAGGTCGGGGCTTCTTTCTTACCAGAGCGCAAGGGCGAAGCCGATGCACTCGTATTTGACGGAATGCCGAACAACACGAACACAAACAAGCATTTGAGAAGTTGGGCGAAGGATGCTGGCATAACTGATAAGTGGATTTGCTTCCACGTAGCAAGGCACACGTTTGCCACGATGATGCTTAACTCAGAAGTACCTTTGGAAATGGTTGCAAAGATGTTAGGACACGCAAGACTGGCAACGACCGAAATATATGCAAAGATACTCAACCGCTCAATAGCGGTGGCAACGTTGAAGCAGGATGAAATCTTTCTTAATGGAAAGAAGTAACTCGCAGAAAGAGAGAATGAAGTGAAACAATGAAGAATCAAAGGGAGCGAGCTGCCTAAATGGCTGAGATAAATATTTTGTAGTGTTATTACGCACACACAGAATGAAAAGAAAATATTTCAGAACACAAACACACCCTTAAAAGTTTGGCAGCCGCTCCCTCATTTCTTCACCGCTTATGAAAGAAACACCTTGTATCCGTATGGAGTTGGAACTCGTTATATATCTTTATTTTGCTTGCTTAGAACGCTTTTTAAATGTTATCCTTGAAAACAATCTTTATTACCTTGTAGAACTTAATACCTATCTTTCTTGACTTTTTAAAGCTAATAATTTAAAACGAATAGAGTTATAAATCAAGTCTTATTTTCTAATAATTATTATATAGTAAAGTTACGGAATCGGAGAATCTTAAAGCGAGGGCGTTTTATGGGTACTATTATTCGCCATTATCCGTGCTAGCAATAACACGACCGCCCACGCACAAGACCACACAAGGTTTTTTGTCCGAGTGCAAAGGTACGACTTTTCAGACGAAGAAGCAAGAAAAAACGAAGTACTGAGTAAACAGAAAGAAAAAAGGGAGCAATCTCGGAAAAAAGACCGCTCCCTATAAGCTATCTCACCGTAGTGAATAACTTTCCGAACTTAATCGGCTTTTGCCCGATGATGTGCCGACAATAACACCAAAGGAACTGAGTAAGGGCGATGTGCGCACCAACGCCCTTATGATGCAAGCCAAATGTGCAACCAGTTGGCGAGCACTCGCACCTATATGTTTAAGGGGATGCGGTATTGCAATCTGATAGGCTTCTTTGAGTTTGCTCCGAATAATGCGAAACAGAACACACAAACAGAGGCTTTTTGGAAGCTGGCACAGAACCGCACGAAACTACAAAGGCACGTTTGCAATGTTACAGAGCACTAGCGAACACACGAGAGCCGCAGCGCAAAGCACCATTACCGAGTGCAAAGATACGACAAAGTTTTGAGATAGCACCAAGTTTTATTGAAAAAGTTTCTAATTTTAGAGAAAACAGGCTATCAGAGTGCAAGAAACAAGCGAAAAGAGAGAATGAAGACACGAAAAGAGCGGGAACGTGGTTTTTCTTAGCTTGGAGGGGTTTTCTTTCCTCAGATGATAAATTGCACTACTTTGCGAGGATAACCCCTTAGAAGCGAAATCCCGAGAAAATAACTATCTTTTTGCTCACCTTACAGATGAGGCGAGCACAAGCAGAACGAAGCAGAACACACGCACGCACACGCACACGAAGGAAGAAGACGAACACGCAAGCAGATGCAAACGAAGAAGAGCCGAAGCACTTGCAACACGATGCGCCCAAGGCTAGAGCACAAGCAGAACGCAAAGAAGGACGAAGCGGTAACAAGCCGCCACGCCCTTCTTTAAACGCTGATAACTTTTGCTATCACTTATCTCGCTTATTTGCTTACCGAGATTTTAATCTTTTCGCCACAATGTGGGCAAATAATGAAGGTTTCTTTGCCTTCTGTTTCGTCTGCCACCAACTCAGAAACAGAAACACCGATAATGTTTGCAATCTCCTGGAGTTTTAAATAACTAGGATTACCACCACTTATAATTTGGGATAATGTACTCAGCGAAACGCCTTTCTCTTTTCCGCTTTTGCCTTGCATTTGTTTTGCAACACTAGCAAGAGTGAAACCTTTACTTTGAATTACTTTCTTGATGTCCATACCTTATATATATTTAGTTGTATCTTTATCTTTTCGCTTGCAAAGATAAGCAAAAGAAATGAATCTACCAAATAATAAGCTAAAATAATTCGCTTTTATCGAAATATAGCAAATATTTATTTAGATATACCCTATTTTTGTTAATATTCATTAAAATTAGGGAGAAACCTAATAATTTATTTGGTGGTTAGGTTAGAACTTAATATCTTTGCAATCGAAAACAAGAAACAAGAAGTTTAACAATTAAAACAGAAACGAAATGAAAGAGAATTTGAACTATACAACAAGACAGATAAACGCTAATTTCAGAATCAAGGTAAATGGCGTTTTCAATGGCAAGAAAATCAATAAGTTAGTTGGTGTTGCTGGAGCACTCGCATTAATCGGAGTTGAAATGCTTAACAAGTTATTGAAAAGAGCATTTTCTTCACTCGCTGATAAATGCGTTTGCAAGTTGAGAAGAGGGTTGCAATTTTCTTTTTATTGCAAGTAATACACAGAGAATTAAATAACAAGAATTAAAGTAACAATTTAAAGTAATAAGACAATGAAACAGAACGTAACAAACACTATCGAAGTAAGCAGTATCTCAGAAGTACAGGTTTTGAACCTGATGAAGAACGTAGCCAATTTGGTTACAGAATTGGAAATCAACTTTGGCGACCTCGAAGATGGTGACAGACGCAAGAAGGAGGTGGATATCGCTAGAGAGAGCTTGCACAACGCAATGAGAGCACTTGGAGTTATGCACGCATACGAAGTGGAGACCAACGCAAAGATAAAAGCAGATACAACAAAGGAGATAGAGAAGAACGCAAAGAAGTAAGACGATGCGAGGTGTAAATAATTAGATTTTAGGAGAACATTAAAAGCAAGTTATCTGAAACGAGATAGCTTGCTTTTTTCGTTTCTGTAATACTCAAACTTTGAAATGCTAGATAGAAAGCAGATAGAAACATTTGGTTTTTGCGTATTGTTTGCGCACACAAAACGGATTTCTTGCGTTTTGCGATAACTTATGTATCTTTTGGAAAATAACCGCTAGGTGCGCTTTTATTTGCGTTTTTAAGAAATTCGGTGAAAACATATAGGCAGTTTCTTTCACTCGCTGAGGCTTCACGATTTTAGATGTCGCTTTCCCGATATGTGGCACAACAGAAGAGAGCCGAGCGGAAATTTCCGTTTGGGTGAATCGTAATTGCACGACCTCGATTTAATCTATACCGAAGACCTCACCCAAAGAATGTTTGCACGAGGTATGCCGAAAAGATGGCCAACCCAACAGAAAGCACTATTTTTGAGTTATTACAGAGTAACAGATAACAAAGAAATCTTTCCACGCTTATTTGTGTACGCACACAACGAGTTTAAATGCTTCAAATGATAACCTATAAGGTTTAATCAAAAATAACCGCTTATAGCGCAAAGAAACCGCTTTTCCGTCTTTTCTCACTTACTAGATGCAAAAGAAGTGTTTCAGACAGAGCCGCCCGACTTGATGCACAAGCGCACACGATGCACACGCATACGCATACGCACGTGGATGCACTCAGACGCAACACAAGCAGACAGAGAAAAACTAAATAGGGGGAAATCCCCTAAAAACTAGATAGGGGGAAATCCCCTTATGTACCCCGAAATCTCTGCTTCCCTTTCTGTAAGCCTTCCCGAATCTGATGCAAGACACAAAACCACGAAAAATGTTTCAAAAACTTTCTTTTTATTATTTTCTTTTTAAATAAAAAGATTAATTTATTAATCTTATATAAATAGGTGTAGCATTTGCTATCATTTGCTAGAAAATCATAGCATTTGCTAGAAAATCATAGCATTTGCTAGAAAAT
>ERZ1035037.233-NODE-233-length-20186-cov-12.754508_pt1 | contig 20186 bp, 30 predicted proteins | sample MGYA00520618_ERZ1035037 | MGnify/ENA primary metagenome ERZ1035037 (study PRJEB33766, sample SAMN09781741) | gut metagenome | biome: gut microbiome | host: Homo sapiens | place: Madagascar | study: EMG produced TPA metagenomics assembly of the PRJNA485056 data...
ACTCTTTATACCATTCTACACCATAACCATAGTGACCTTTGAGAATATCATTTATCTGATACCATAGGTCAGAAGGCATTTTGGTGTGTGTTCTTGCATACCACGAAGGGTGCTTTATCTTGATAATATGGTTATACTTTGAATTGATGTAAGATTCAAAGCTCTGAGCTTCAGAATCCATCAGTATATAGACAATACCACTGTCATAGTTAGAGAGATTAGTGAGAAAGGATTTAATGAAAGGTCTCCACATAAGAGCATGAGAACCTATTTTACCTGCCTGACAGGAGAGTGCTGAATTTAACAACAGCACTCCCTGAGCTTCCCACTTCTCCAAACTGGGGTCAAAGATAATATTTCCATGTGGGCGAGTGAAGTCAATAACTGACTCCATAAGAACATCTAAGGACTGTGAATAATTACATTCAAGAGTATCATTAGAGTTTCCAAAGGCTATTCCTGTGGCTGTAGGCTTACCATTCTTTATATCTGGGTAAGGGTCTTGACCTATGATGACAGTCTTCAAGTCATGCAATGAACAGAGTGTAAAGGCTTTGAATATATCTTTTATCTTAGGGCATATTACTTGTTTTGAATCTATTAATCTCTTGATTATTCTTTCAGCCTCTACTATGTCTACAACCTTACACCAATCTCCAAAGTATTCCTGTATAGTCATTCTATCACTTCATCTATATAGTTTAATACAGTTCCAACTAACTCTTCATTGGTAGTAGAGATAGATGGAACATCAGTTTCTTTTATAACAAAAGGACAGTCTTCTACTAATACCTTTGCCTTCAAATTACAATCACCATTATTAGTCTCATATATTTTACTTCTATAGATAGGAGAATAAATACGAGTTAATGACAAAGTTGTAGGAATAAGTTTATTAATAATAAATCGTTCTACAGTATTACTTTTGTTTATAAATACTTCTGGAGCTACCCTAAGTATAGGTTTGATAAACTTATATCTAAAAGGATCCTGTTCATCATCCCTATATATCTTCTTTAATTCCCATGAGAGCATAACTACAGGCTTGAAGTTTTCATCAAAGATTGCTCCATAAGTTCCATAATAGGCTTTTTCAGGGTTACTTACAGTAATGAGTTTTCTTAAACGAGCACTTTTATATGATGTTATACAAGTATCTCTAAAACAAGCCTCTACAGATTTATATGAAGTATAACTTCCTGTATTCTCCAAGTTTATTACTATTGCATCTATAGGTTTTTTATTTAGAATTTTTTCTGCTACTGTAGAAAGAGAATACATAGCCATTGTTGGAATTTCAATATTATCTCCTGTTACAGGGATTAGCATGTAAGAAGATTTGCTTGTAAAACTTATTCCTCGATTTTGACTATAACTAGGAGAATCGAAGGCTTCAAAACAATAAGAAATTGTTGCTTTTAAATCTCTCATTAGCTTTCAGTTTTAAATATCATATTCTGTGCATCATACTCTGTAAAGAAAGGCAAATCATAAGGAATGATTGGATTTAAAGTGTTAGCTATGAAGTTCGTAAAGAGATTAACCATTAGTGAGCCAATCATGCAAGCAAGATATGTAGTTTGCTTCATAGAACATACTGTAGCATCAGCCATAGAATCAGAGAATAAAAATTCTTTCTTATACCTATCAATATTATACTGATCATCTCCTGTAATACAGAGTATTTGTAAGGTGTCAATACTTAATCTACCATCGAGATATAAGCATTTTTTTCTTTCCTCTTCTGTCTTATCTTTAAGATGCCCAACCCAAGAACTGAAGAATGTAGCTCTTGCTCTCATGTTATCAAAGCCACAAATCATGATGTCTCCTGCTTCTTTATCTGAGGTAAACTTATCTTTAATAGTAAATACTTGCCTCATAGAAGTATAGTTATAAATCATATTGGTTATAGCATTTACTTTAGCTTCTCCTATATCCTTACTACTAAATAGCTGACCAGCCATATTTACCATCTCTACAGTATCATCATCATAGAGAGTAAGATTAGCAGGAATCATTCTTGCTAACTGGAAAGCTACATTACTACCAATACCTCCAATACCAGCAACAATAATTCTTGCTTTCTGGATTTCATTAAACCATTCTGCACCAGAGAATCTGGTAGTGGATTCATCAACAAGAAGAGTAGGGGAGTTTAGAGGAATCTTTGCATCATCAGAGGTATTATTCTCTGTAATAGCTATAGATGCTTCTACTTCTTCATCCTCACTTTCTTCTATATTAGTATCATTCTCTTCTCCTTGATTTTCATCATAAGATTCTTCATCCTCAGATACACCATTATCTTCTATAATCTCATTAAGTTCTTCATCAGAAAGAGACATGTTTGTTTCTTCTGTTGAAGTAGAATCTTGAGAGCTATTAGAATCCTCTACTGGTATTTCTAAATTCTGAAGAATATCATCAATATCATCCATATTTATACTCATAATTATTCTATAATATTTAAAACAAGAGCTTCATTGTAAGCTTCAATAAACGGATTTACATCTATAAACTCCATAAGTTCATCACTCATAGCCTGTGCTACCCTACTTTGAATAATTTCATAGGTTTCAAATAGAGCATCAGGAACATCGGAAGTATCAAAATAATCTAATGTATATTGAATGATGAAGTCTCTCCACTCGCTGAAAGCCCCACAAGCATCATGCTCACATTCATAGATACTTGATTCTCCAAATATCTTTATATAAACATTCTTCATGTGCTTAGTAATCCATTGCTTGAGGTCAAACTTCTCAGGATTAATAATCAGATTACATGTAATCATGTGGACTACAGCAGCATGAATCATCTTAGGGTCTGGCTGCCAATCATCAGTAATTGTCTGATTGAACATGTGGTCATCCTTAATATAAGAAATCTTTTTGGGTTCTTTATCAGGTATATCACTAAAGAGATTCTGTTCCTTAGGTACTGGCTTATAGTTCATCCAATCAAAGAAATGACCTGTAGGAGCTATATTAGATGAATCATAATTATCTTTTTTTTCAATTGCTTTCTTTTTGGTAATCTCATCAAATCTAGCATCGAGATATTCTAAAGTATTAGGTACTTCATGCCTTTCTACTTCAAGGTCAAAGTATTCAATGACTTCTTTTTCTACAACCTTAGTAGTTTCTGTACTATCATGCTCCAGTTCTTTAGAACCTTCACCAAAGAATTCATAAGATGTACCTAACTTTTTGATTGTTACTTCTGATTTTGTCTGCACCTTTCTTGTAATGGCTGCATAGTATTTTCCTGCATTGTTTACAATAAGAGATACAAAACAGTTCCTTTCATTGCCTTCTTCTTTCAATGTGTTTAAATCTGTACCACTTGGCTGAGTTGACATCTGATGATGTGAATGAATTAACTGCAAATCACAGTCAAACAACTCTATATTTTCAGACATATAAGCAGCAACATCCTCACTCATCTTAAATTCAGTAAAGGTAGCATTGCCTAAATCCATAGGATAAATGTCCTTACAGGTAATCACCAAGTCATTGTTCTCAAAGGAACCTTCATGAGTTACAAACAATACTCCAGACCATTCTGTAGTAGGGAATTTTCTGAGTAGGTATCTAATTTTCTCTTCTACATTCTCAGGAACAATGAGTTTATAGGTAGATGACCCTTTCACAAGCAGGGGTAGCTTCTTGGTTTCTTCTGTTTTTATTGTGTTCATTTTTGTATCTGAAATTAATTGTTCTAAGAATTTTTTGCAGTATGTACATTGCTAAACGACTGCTAATAACTGTAGTTAGTGTTGATTCACTATCCTGTTTGTTATCAATAATGGTAGTACATATTTCCTTACCTTTGAATGTTAATACCCGTTTACCTTGGTAGCTATCAAGATTGCTAATATTGAAGTCACTATTTTCACTTTCATTATAAAATTTTCCGTTAGCAACCACAACTTGCCTTAATAAACCCCTTGTAAAGCAATTATTTAAATTTTGAGCAGTAGTGCTGAAGTATTTATTATAGAAGTCAATAAATGAGTTGCTAATATCAATAATATATTCATAATAAGGCATTCCCCAAGTGAATGTATTATTTATATATCTTAATGATAGATGACCATGTTTCAAGTAGTACTGAATAAACTCTTTCAAATTATCATCTGTAAATAGAGAAAGAAATTCATTCTTATTTACAAGACTAAAGTCATAATTCCTATATGAAGAAATTTGAGATTTATTTCCTATCGTTTCCATTCTGTGGTATGGACCCCCTGAGATTGATTCTACAGTTACATACATACTGAGTTCCTGGCAGAATAACATCCAAGTAGCTTCATCATAATCATTTTTCAATGTTCCAATAGTACTGCGTATTGGTCCTCCACCTAAACATGGTCTTTTGAATTCTGTGAAGTTATTCTTTGGTATTGAATTAATGTGACTATGCATGTAATTACTCAAGAATTGTTCTCTTGTATAAGTTGCTCTATTAAGTTTAAAGCCATGATATTCATAAGGAATAGTGCCGTCATTTTGTATTTCAATCTCAGCATATAGGTCTTGTATATTTACAGACTTATCATATTCATTAGTAACTGTTACATGTGGCCACCAAACATAGATAAGAAATCTCCTGTTTTCTAAAGTTTCTTCTAATTCTTCTAGTTGTTTAGCAGAAACTTCAAAAGAAATGTTAAAGTCTTCTTCTGTGTTTCCTTTTTTAATAGAAGCTTCATTACATATCTTAGCAAATAGAAATTCTTTAATTGAAGATAGATTTTCAAGTTGCATATCAACAAAATCTTCACCAAAGAATCCCTTAAATATATCATAGATATTTAAAGGTTTCTCAAAGAGATATTGATATAATTGATTTACTGTGAATTTCATAACTTTACTTTAGTTAATTGAAAAAATAAAGGGAGCAGAGACTTATTCTCCACTCCCTAATACAATTAAATGGCAAACAGTTATGTGTTATACTCCAAGTTCATTAAGCATATTGTCAATATCATTATCTGTGATACTACCATCAGAAGTACTTACTGAAGGCTTTGGTGCAGTTTTCACTTTAGATGTACCTTTCTCCTTCTTAGCAACCTTAATGAGATAATCAATATCATTCTTCAAGTTTTCAAGGTCTTCTACAGAGAGTACATCATTATTTACCAACATGGCAATATGAGCATACAAGGAATCTTCTGGAGTATTTATATCTAGATCTGTAATGATGTCTTCAATATAGTCTGGAAGATTCTCATTCATATCTTCTTCCTCTTCCTCTTTAAGTTCATCAGCTACAATATCTTCATCTTCTACCTCTGTAGGCTCTTCATTAAGTGTTTTAGTTGTTTCTGAAACACCATTTTGAGCAATGAATACCAGCAAATCACTAGTAGGAACCTGTGTAAAGTTTCTACCAAACTTTTTCTTTACTGCATCTTGAAGATTATTATCCTTAATAGCCTGATATGCTTCCTTTCTAGTCATAGCACCTGAAGAAATGTTTTTCTTGGTATTGGTAAGCAGAATAACCAAGTTATTGGTAGGCTGACCCTTATACATTACATTCTGTGGCAACTGTGTAGCATCATTGAGAAGCTGAGTTTTAGAAATACCTTCAGTAAAGGTCATATTACTATAGTCAATACCAGCAGCTTGCAAGTCTGCCTTCAATTCTCCAAGTGTTGTAGCACTGGTAGTTATCTTACTTCTCTTCTGAGTCTTTGTATTTGCAATTAAAATTTCTCTTTCCATAATCTTTGTTTTGTTAATTGAATAATTGTTGTAATTGTTTGAATTGTGTTTTATCTTCCAAGGCTTTATAGTGGTCACTAAAGTCTTTCTGACTGCCTAAGTTGGGAACTATATTAGTAAAGCCAGTATGCTTAGCTAACTTTTCTCCATCTATTCTACCTGCTTCGTCAGTATCAAAACTGATAAATATTTTCTTGTATCTTCTTTTTAGTTCATTAATGGCAGTATCAGACATAGAGTATCCTTCGCCCTGTAGACAAATGGTAGGTATATGTAACTGACAAGAGATAACCAATGCATCTTTTAATGAAGAACAAATTACAACTCTATCACCATATTCAGGAATCTTTGTCCATAATCCTATAACAGATGCATCCATCTTGGAGCACCATTTATAGCCTTTGGTATTATAGGGCTGATATAACTTTAGTTGTAATTGTCCTTCCTTTCTTTCTACATAACAATAAGCATACTTATCTGTAGGGAAAATATACTGTTTACTCTTACCAGTTATAGAATCTTTTTTAGTAATAATCTTATAGGAGACAGGATATATCTCTGCATACTTAAGCCATTGCTTTGAGATGCCATAAGATGCCCAGTACTCATAATCATACTCTCTCCAAGGTCTGACCTTAACTTCTAACTTAGTGAGTTGATTAGCCTCCTTTCTTGTGAGAGTCTTTATCTGCTTGGGCTTAATTGTTACATTGTCATCTTTAATCATCAACTTGCAGATTTTATCTAAAGTCTGATTAAAAGTACAGTTCCAATACTCACACAGCAAATCAATCAATCCTCCTTGAACATTAGTATCTCCAAAGTCCTTATACATGATATGGTTAGTATTACTCATATAGATGCTGAAGGATGGGTGATTGTCAGTTCTTAAAGGAGAGTTGATTACACAAGGGATTTCAGTAATCTCTGGAAACACAGTACATAATACCTGTGTTTCACTGAATTTACTAAATATCTCTGTTTTTGATATACTGGAAGAAGTTTTACCTACTACCATAAGATTATTACTTTAAAAGGGTTAATTTTAGGATTTAATCCCAAGGCATGTCACCACTACCAGAAGCAGTACCTGTCTCTACAGGAGCAGCATTGAGATTAGTTGCCTGTACATTATACTCTGTAAGTTCCTGTACTGCAAACTCTGTTGAAGCATAAGAACCATTATCCTTAGCATTAGCAAGGTCTTTCTCCAAGCGTGCAAGAGCCTTAGAGCCTGCATAGTTAGGAAGAATCATGCCATTACGTGTAGCAATAGCCTGATACTGCTTACCATCATCTGTAGTGCGTACACCATAGAGAAGCTTTACCTTATTGTTAGGCTGAAGAGCAATAGCCTCCTTAATTTCAGAGAAGTCTCCCTTGAAATAGTCCTTGATATGCTCAAGACCAAATACAAAGTCATCAGTATTCTCCTTCAATACCCAAGAACCATTAACATAGTTAAAGGCATCACCTACACAGAGATAAGGCTTCAAGAAGCCAATAAGGTCAGCTTCACCTACACAGGCAATACGATAGTCAGGAGCAATCTTTGCAGGATTTCCATTCTTTGTAAAGAGGGGCTTACCTGCCTTTGCATCCCCAGCATTAGCCCAAGTAGCATTACCAAACTTATCAATAACCTGTGCCTTAGTCTGGTCTTGATTATATGCAGGAGCATTACGCAAGGTAAACATTACTCTATTAATCATTTCTACACCATTGCAGGTATCTGGGTCTGTCTTTACAATAAATGTAATACGTGCTTCTTTACCATTATCAGTATCTACAACATACTCTGGATCATTAGCAATCTCATGCCCATAGATTTCTTCAAGTTCCTTCTTTGTAGGATTTACTGCTACTACAAAAGAAGAACCTACACCTACATACTTCTTGAACTCCTGAGCCTCTTTTGACTCCTGTGTCTTGCCAATAGCAAGGAAACTGTAACTATTATTAATCATCATAACTGTTTGTATTTAAAAATATTGTTTATTATTATTGTTTACTATTTGTTTGTTTATATTATAATTACTCAAAGATTGGAGCATCAGTAGGAACATTTTCTGTTTCCATAGCCTGTGCATCTTCATTGTTTATTTCTGTGTCAGTATTAGAAATCTCTGTTGAGGTTTCCATATTATTCTCTTCACTTGTGGCTGTTGTTTCTTCACTTTCAGAAAAAGACTCTGATTCCCCTTCTGTGTTATCATCAGGAATGTGGATTACATATTGTTTATGCTGCTCATCATAGGTAACAATATCTGTAGGAAGATACTTTGTTGTCTTCTTAGGTTGACCATTGGCATCTACACCAGGCTCAATAACCTTCTTTACAAGTTCCTCTACACGGAAACCTACTACCTGCTTGATACCTGCTTCCAATGAAGCAATCTGAGTATCATAGTCTTTGTGTTCTTTAGCAAGAGCTTTAATCTTTGCTTTAATTTTTTCACGCTTTACCATAAGTGGATTACAAGCCTGTGCTACACGCTTAACTGACTGAAACTGATCAAATGAAATTCTTTTTTCCATTGTTTTTTGATTTTAAATTGTTATTTATGAATTGAATGTTTATTGTTTAATTTGCTGTATCAAGGAAAATTTGACTCATATCTACCTTGATATTACCTTTATCATCAGATTCTGCAACCTGAAATACCTTTTCTCTAAGATGTAATGGTCTTGAACCTCTAATGGCATTGTCTCCTCCAACAAAAGAAATTAGAGTTTTATTATCTTTTCGGTAAACATAACCAATAGCATCTGCTTCACCACAGACAATATCTCCTGTCTTTCCTGCAAGATCTACAGCCATTTCTGTTGTCTCTTCATCATTCTTCTTAATCTGCTTATCCTTAACATGACATACAAGAATAAGTGTGTCACATAAAGGCTTGAACATATTAATCATCTCTTTAAGAGCAGAACGAAGATAAGTATAGCCTGCTCCATTAGGTAATTGCCGAACATCAGCCTTAGGATCAACAATCTTATTGCCTGTCTTGTCTTTAAGAATATTACCAATTTTATCTTTCTTATATCCATAATTAGCACCCATAGGTGTTTTACGGTATAAAGCTGCTGCATAGACTAATGACATCTCTTCCAACCTAGTTGCATTATCAATGGTGATAAAGCGGTAGAAAGGCTTACCACCATTTTCTTCATTCTTCTGTGCAATAAGATTCTTGATTTCAAAGATGTCATTGGCACTTCTTGCCTGTACTGCCATTACATCTAATGCACGATAGCCATCTTCCAAATCAATGATAAGATTGTTATTAAGACTAGCCATAATAGTGCTTTTTCCATTTTTAGGCTTTCCGTAAAGGACTATCAACCTTGGGTTGTAGTCTGTAGCTTTCCTACGCTCTGTAGGTAAAACAATGTTACTCATTTTTAACTTCTACTTTTTTATTAAATTATTGGACTGCAAATATACCTATGCAAAAATGTATAGGCAATATGCTTTTAATTATACTATGAAAAATGAAAAGAATCACTTAGATGTACTCTCTTGATTCCTTTGAATTAGTTGATATACTTTATTAAGCTCTGGGATATTATCATATTTTGGCAGTGGAGCATAATAGCCTGTGGCACCATCAAAATACATTCCTAAGATAGCATTACTTTCTCCATCTCTGCCTAATACAATTTCCAAGAACTTGCTATACCCTCTAAGTTTAGTTATGTCATACTTTAGATATTCCTTTAATTCCCAAGAGAATGGAGAAGTAATACCCAGCATGACATCACAATCCTTACCTGGATCCTGACTATCAGCCAATCCTTTCTGTGTAGGTCTAATCTTATTAGCCTTAAATGCTTCAAGGGATAGACTCTCACTATTCTGCTGTTGTACAACCACAGGAATGTAGTTATACTTATTACGTACAATCTTGAGATATTCAGATAGTTTCTTGATAGAGTTACGTAAGTCCATACCTCTTTCACAACTTATAAGAGAGATATGATCTATGATACAAAGAACATATTCATCAGGGTCATTTGGTTCATAATAATCAAAGATTTCCTTTTCATATCCTTCAACCTTTTTCCTATGAATAGTACCATTTGCTTCTGCATATTTCTCTAAGGTATGATACACTCCTGTTGGATTTCTGTCTGGAATAAAGACTACATGTTCTTCAAAGAATCTAAGTATAGACTGATACTCCAGTGTTCCTAATAACTGTAATATCTCAGGAGAGAGAATCCTATCTTCATCTACAGATTTGAATGTCTTTATATCAATTCTTATCCTCTTATCAGAGAGTATATACAACAGATAGCAGATAAATTTACCAGTAATATTCTCTGCTTTCTCTTCTAACAAAGCATAAAAAACTTTTAACCTGACTAATTCAGGATGATAATAAGCATATAGAATACTATTAAACAGAAACAGGAAGTTTGTTATCTTAGACTTACTGCTCTTTGCTCCACCTGACACTAGATAATATGTACCTAACTCTACTCCAGGAAAGTCATATCTGAAAGTCTTAAAGGGAGATGGAATACAATTAACCTTTCCACTAAGTATTTTTTCTCTTCGTTCTTTAGCATTTTCCAGTACTCTTTGAATTAAACTCATAATGAAAATGTTACTTTATACTCATAACTGTATTTTTTTAATTTCTACTATTCATTAACCAATCATCACCATCTACAATATCAGATGGTGTATCTTCTGTCTTATTCTCCAGGAATGTTGCCAAGTCTGAGATTTCCTCTACATGTACTTCATCATCAGCCATCAGCTTTCTGTCATCTTTCATGATGAAGTATTTTGATAGACGCATGCCTCTATAACCCTTAGGTGCATAAGAAGCTACATATCTCTTGGTAGCATCAATAATATCCTCATCAGCAACATCACCATAGATAGTAAGGAATTTCTTGAGTTTATTCTTAATCTCTGTTTTATTACATCTGAAATAGAATGGAGATGCTATACCATTTGGGTATATCATTTTTTGCTTAGGAAAACAATTCTGAAGCTTAACAGCCAAGGAGTCTAATCTTTCATCACTAAGGTTTGTAGTACCCTTAGATTCATCTGAATTTAATTTCTTGATGATGCTTTTCCAATCAGAAAGAACTTCTGTGTGAGTATCATTGACAATACCTCTTAGAATCATATTGTTTATGGTTTCATTATAACCTCCTAAGCTTATTGCAGTAGCAATAAGTGCTTCCTGTAAGGTTAGCTTATTCTTCAAACATTGTGTTTCATTTAATACTATTTTCATATTATTTAAAGTTTGATGTTATCTGTTATTTTCTATAATAGTCATAAACATGGAGTCTATGCTTTTATCATTATGTGTTTTAAGAATAAAATATTTGAGTAATTGCATTTTTTCTTTATCTCCACTAAAAGAATCTACATATTCCTTAGTAGCTTTGAGGGCTTCTTCTTCTGTGAAGGAGAAATGGTGTATTACAACTAAAGCTCTTAGCTTTTGAGCTATAGTTTCTGTTTTATCTCTCCATGAGTATGTTGTACCAGATCTACATCCTTGGGGAAAGATGTCTTGCAACTTCTTGGCTAACTCTGTAAAATCTATAGTACTCTCTTTTATTCTATTATCAGATTTCAGGAGAATACTTGTTATTAAGTTTTTTGTGTTATTGGATAATATCATAGAGTCTTTGTCAAAGAGGTCTTTGTAGATAATACCTTTCTCAATAAGTTTATCAAAGTTTTCTTTGTACTTGACATTACAATATCCAAACAACATTACAAGAAATTCACCAAGGGTGAGATTACTCCTTTGCAGTATTTCTGTATCTATTGTTATTTTCATGTTTCATACTTTTATAAACGCAAAAAGCACAACCCAATGAAGGATTGTGCTCTTAATTTAATTACTTTTCTTTTTTCTTTGCTTTCGCTAATATCCATCTAAGGTAGATTTTACCTATAAAAGGAAAATGGTACGTTAGCAGTAGGAGTATTCTATTTTTCTTTAGAAATTTCTCATAAGAATTATGCCACCAAGGAGCTTTCAAAGATTTTATTTTCTCTTTTAGCTCTTCTTTAGAAAATTTATATAGTTCTTTAGGATGCAAGTTAATATTATAATGTGTATATCCTAAATCCATTGCTATCCTACTTCCCAAGGAAAGGTTATATAAAAAATTATATAAAGTATATGTACTTACTAAAGAGTCCTTTTGACTTAGCTCTTGTTGAGCTATGAATTTTGGGTGTTTAGAAACATTGCCTTCATACTTTAAGTATTCTTTCCAGTCTTTGAAGACAGTGTAATCTTCATCACCTGAGAAAACTTTATCCCAAGCTTCTATGCTAATAAGAAGATTTATTGAACCTTCTGAGCCTAACCAGCAATAACCTTTGTAAATTCTATCATATAAATCTTTACTGCTAATGCTAGGAAACTTGTCTTGAAAGTGCTGAAATATGCTTTCAATTTTATTTAAGTCTTTTTGCGATGGTTTATTAATCATTATTATTATTTTGTTGATTGATTATTATTTATAAGACCCAACGGTATAATACCTGTAGAATACTTTGTCATCCATTTTGCTAAAGGCTCCCATTCTTTAACACTTTGAAATAACTCAGTCATGTTATTGTCTACTCCAGTATCTTTAACATAGTTATCTTTCGCATATTGTAATTTATCAACAGTTAAAGGCTCTGTCCCCGTATGACCAAAATAATCATGTAATTGACTTCCTCTTGCAGATACTTCTGTATTATTATATTTCACGAAATAATTGTCAGGATTTACCAGAGTTCCTTTAGGCAATGGTTCATCTGGGACATGCAATGCATGATCCATTTCATGTGATATATAGACATTTGGATGAGCAAGTTTATTATCCTTGATTATGTTTCCTGTACCAATAATGGCAGCAGCATGACCACTATCATTTAAGTAATTTAACAAATAATCCTTTGTAAATTCATAAGTCCAACCATTCTTTTGGGCAATGTCTTGTATAAGTAAAGTATTATTGGGAGAATCTTCTGATAAGTTATACTCCTTTAAAATTGATGGATCATATTCTCCTTTTGCTTTAATTCTTTGAATATGCATGTCAATAGGGTTTTGCTTAAAACTAAAAGGTTTATTTCTTGGTTTAATTAACCCTGTGAGAGACCTTGAAGCAGGATATAATCCTATAAAGTCCATAGCAGTTTCAGGAGTGAATTTACCTTGTGATATATTATACACTCCTTTACCTGCAAATCCAAGCCCAATAGCATTGTTAGCTAACTCTACAAGTGGATTAGATAATACTTTAGTCACTCCACTTTTAACAGCTTGACCTGCTGCTGTACCTAATAATGTTTGACCAGTACTTGCTACCAATGGAATAGATGCTACACCAAATGGTATAGCTCCTGCTACCTCTCCCCATGCTGTAAGGTTAGGATGCTCCTTTTCCCATAAGGCATGTTCCTTGGCACCCTTTTCTGCATTTTCCTTCAAATGAGTATTGTATTCCCTATGAGGAAGATTATTCACCTGAGTGTTATCATTACTCATTGTAAGATATCTACTGAAAGCATTTGCTGAGACATCCTGTTTCTTTGGTGCAGTAACTGTAACTTCATCTAAATTATGAAAAGGCATTACAGGAATAGCAGAACCATTATTATCTAAAGTATAATAGCTGCCATTGGCATCAGCAAATACTGTAGTAGGATTAACTTCTCCAGTATCACTCTGTATATTCCATTCTGCTGTAGGATAGTAAGAACCTTGGGACATTATGGGATTAGTATAGCTAAATCTTCTGGTCTTTGTTTTATTTCTAGCCATAGTAATATATTTTATGGCAAAGTTAACAAAAGTAGAAGAAAATACAAAGGATTATAGTAAATCTCTTATATTTCCTCTACTTTTTTATTATCATTTATGGTCAGAAAGAAAAGTTGACAGTTCTTGGATAGAGTGTATTGTAGAAATAAACTTCTTATTGAAATCTTTAATCATTTCCTGGACTATCTCTTCCTCTCTTGTATTTTCATAGTAAGGCATGATGATAATAGGAGATTTATGACGAAGACTTCTACCTATTCTTTGTGGGCCTATAGATTCTGAAGCTGAATAATTGGCAAATATTGCATACTTACAATCTACAAGGTTAGCACCTTCATTGAGAACATTGACAGATACTATATGATTAACCTTCTTGACATTGAAGTTATCATAGATTATTTCTGAATCTTTGTTCTTTGAATGAATGCAATACTGACCTAAGCATTCTGCCTGCTCTATGGTTTTACAGAAAGTGATGGTTCTTTCTTTCTCTAACCTTTGAAGAATAGATAGCACAATATTATTCTTCAAATTAGCAAGGTACTTGATTCTCTCACCACAGTCAAAAAGCCATTTATTCTTTAGAAATTCATGTCTGGTTCTTCTGTATCTGTTCTTTTCATAGAGTATCAGAGAATTATATTCATTTACTTTTTGCCTGGGAGTGCAGGATATAATGGCATGGACTTTCATCTTTTTGTATTTCCAAAGTTCATTATAGTTGCCATAATGAATTTTTCCCTTTGCTTTAGGATTGAGTTCTATAGATTCTGTAGGATGAACATTATCAAGCTGAAGAGGGTAGAGAATAATCTGAGGTTCAGGAAGAACTTCATCTTCAATGGCATCAACTATACTACAGGTTACTACTTCTGCATGATACTCATATTGAAAATACTGCTTGAGTTTCTTAGGAATAGTAGCACTAAGACCAATGACATTATCATAAGTAAGAGTATTAAAAAGATCCAGACGCTTATCACTATTAAGATGGTGACATTCATCCATCACCACAAAATCAAAAGATTCATACTCATGCTTCTTCAAGGACTCATAGCACTCAATGGTAAGGTCATCAACATTGATGCCTCCCCATTTCTTAAACTCATCTTTCCAAGTTTGCTTATGTACTATCTTTGCTACCAAGAGAAGCATTGATGTATGCTTCCCTTGATATTTAGTTTCTATAAGATGATTTACTAATGAAATTGCTAATGCTGTTTTTCCAAAACCTGTTGCCAACTCCAATAATAGAAAATTAGACTTTTTTAGTTTAGTCAAACATTCAGAATAAATTTCTTGTCTTGTCATTATTTAAATGATTAACTGATTATGCCACTGACTCATGAGCATCCATTCTTGAAAGTTCCTCATCAGCTTCAAGATTCATAAGATAATCCTCTGTCTCTTTTGAAGGAAGATGAGCTATAGCCTCCATAAGATTTATTTCCTCTTCTTCCTTGATTTTATCGAGGGTTATCATTAGGTCATATATACACTCCTTAAGAGCACATTGATATTCATCAGTGTATTTAGTATTTATTCTATCTTTCCATCGAGAAAGAAGATTATTAATATTTTTCTCTGCAATCATAAGACTTATAAATTACGGATTATTTGCATTAAACGCTGCCAGATGCTTCTAGTGCTCTCTACACCTTCACCATTTTTTCTATTACGAGAAACATGCTTTGGTGATGCTGTAAAGAAACAGGTAGAATTTGGTTTTTTAGATACTACAGTATACCAATGATTAGCAACTGCTTGAGGAGTTCTACCAATGCTTTCTGATACAATGAGAAAGCACTGTGTCAAGTTTTGAGGGAAAGTTCTCACTTGCTGAAGAAGTCTATTTTCTTCTTCAACAGTCCATTTTTTGTTTGTTCTGTTCATTATTTAAAGAATTAAATTATGTGATATGTATATCCAAGCGACATACAGACTATTACAAACTAAAAAGTCTCCCTTGTTATCACAACAAAGGAGACTTGTCTAATTTTTACAATTATATATGACTAAAACCAAAACATTATTTATAATACCGCTGTATTATCTACAATTAACTAATAACTAATAACTATTAACAACTTGTGACTGATGAGGGATTCTAACCCTCAACCTATGGTGTAGGAGACCATTGCTCTATACAGTTGAGCTAATCAGCCAAATGCTTCTACTGTCTTCACAGATGGTAGAAGCTAACATTTTCAATCATTTGTTGCTTTAATCAATGACAAATTTACATATTATATGACTTGCTACAAACTATCTAAATTTATATCTAATCTCTTCTTAATGGAAATGTGAAATCTTCTTAGGCTTAACCTTCTCAATAGTAAAGAAGAGAGCTTGACCATGTACAATATGCCTTAGTCCTAACTTCAAGCATTTCCCCCAACTTCTGGTACACATAAGTCCATATTGATATATAGATGGGATAATATGTCTTTTGTGAAGAGTATAGAATGTGATATATCTTTTCTGTCTCACCATAGTTCTTTTTAATTAAAGAGTCTCTTTCTTTTTAGGGTAGGGTAGTAGCTTATGAAGTTTTCAAATACTACTTTACCTGTAGTCTTGTTGAAAGTACATCTTGCCATTAGCTGTGCATTTGTTTTAAGGTGCTGTTCCATATTAATCTTGATTTTCTAATTTATAATTTACTTGTGCTCCTATAGGAATGATAGCAACGCCACATGGAATTTTGAGATGATAGTTTTTATCATCTATTTCGGTTATTGTTGCTTTTTCTAAACCTCTATTAGGATATTTTGTGACTATATTGTCACCTACTTTAAATATTGCTTCCATAGGTCTTTTCCTCCTGAAATTTAGTATAGTTTTTCACTAATTTATCCATGATAGGATTAAGTTTCTTTCTAAATGCCAGGAAGCATTTACTTTCTTTCCTTAGTTCATCCTTGATGTCTAAGGTGGCTTGTTCTTCTGCTGTCATATTGATTTGATTTTAATGAATAGAGAAAAACAGAGGAGCAATAGCCAATCGCCATTACTCTCTGTTTAACTTATTTCAACCTTTTAAATAATAATAGTGAACCTTGAAGGATTTGAACCTCCAATCTTCTGATTATGAGTCAGTTACATTTCCAAATATAATTGTTTTATTTTGTTCTTTCTTAGTTATCTTTTTTCTTATCACAAAGCAGTCTTCCTCAAATTCACTATATAAGTAGTATATAAGTTTTAACTTTGTGAGTTTTTCTAACTTTCTTACTACCTGGCTTACAATACGTGGACTTATATAAGCATAAACATAACCTCCATTTAAAAGCTGTTTAGCACTTTCTTTATAGAATAACTTCTTTGCTAACCTAGTTTTCATCGCCTTTATATACTAAGTCAAGTATCTCCTTGAAGTTTGGATTGTTTATTACAGCTCTAGCATCTTCTTCTCTGTTGAACTCTGGAATTAAACCACGTTCAATTTTTGGTCTTGTAAACCTTTGTACAAAGTATTCAGAGTTCCTTCCTTCGAGGCTAATACAATACATAAATTTTTCCTCTTTTAAATGCCTTTTATTGTAGTACTCAGCAATATTCAGAAGCTGATTTAGAGCCAAGAGTCTTTCAAGCTGCTTCTTGTTAGTAGAGTTGTTTTTATCAAGTTGTGAGCCAGATGAACTTACCTCAAAAATTCTGGCATGAATATCTGATGTAAACAGATTTTTAGAGAATAGTTCTTCTGCCACATCTTTATAAGTAAGCTCTTTTTTGATAGGCTTGAGTTTAATGCACTCAAAGGTTGAGTTTTCTTCATCTATCTCATAACCTTCAGGGATATTGATTTTAATTTCTTTTGTTTCCATATTGTTTGTTTTTGGTTCATTAATTACTTGGTCGAACATTTCAAAAGTGTAACAAAAAATATTTTCGGCTACACTATAAGCTTCGAGAGAAGCATCATAGTCTCTAATTGTAACTTCTTTATTTTGCTCCATGCAGCCAACAAAAGTGTGTCGCCCGTATCTTATTCCTTCTTTTAAATCTTCTCTCATCTTAACCTTAGTGCCTGGTGGAAGCGAAGGAAGCTCCTTAAAACAAGTATTTATACTTATTAAAAACAAACAAGACACACCCCCTAAACAAGTTTTTAAGCGAGCCTTATTATAACAGCAATCTATACAACTATTGCCTTCACACACTTGCAATACCTTTCCATCCTTATGACTGATGAATATATCACCTACTTTGTATTTTGCCATAGTTATTTCTCCTTATTTTTTGTTTTATTTAATATTGTCAAAATATCATAACTAGCTAATTCATCTTTAAAACGTATAGGTATATGACCACGAATACCTCTTTCGGGACAGTTTGCAATATTAAGCCTATGATGTATTCTAAGAATTAACTCATATACCTCGTTGTCTGATATACATTTTCGTAACCCATCTTCTATATCTCCTCTAAGAAGGCATGGAACATCGTGAGTTTTTATGTAATTTAAAACGGTTTCTTTAAAACTCATACACTACTTCTTTTTATTCAACCATTGCATCACATTACAATAGGAAGCAGCTTTGTAGCTTTTTAATGACACATCAAAATTGTCATCTTTAAAGTATTCAGACAAATCTCCTCTCCAATAACCATTTATGAGATGCTCTCATATGGTACTTGCAGTTTCTTCAATGCAATGCTTGATGAGTTTCTGCTGTTCTGCATTCTTGTTATAATGAAAGAGTGAGTATGAAGCTCGTTTTAGCCATTCCCACCATTTTGAAGAAATCTTCTTTACTTCTATCTTTTCAGGAAGTTCTTCTCTCATGGTGTGCATATCAAGGAGCTTATTATACTCGTATATACTAATTGTTATTTGTCTTTCCATACGCTACTTCACCTTATCGAATTTGTTGCCAACAACTTTAATGCACTTAGAATTTAAAGGATATGGTATATCATCAACTACAGCAAAGAAACCACTGTTTGTATATTCGATTATTCCTTTTATTTTGATGATGCCTTTATAGAGGTCAATTGTTTCAAACTCTATTATATCTCCTTCCCAAACCTCTTTATCTTCGCAATCTTTCATACCAGTGAACTGACATACTGTAGATGGGTCAACTGGATAATACACAATATCATCCATATCCTTAACAGCTATGCAAGTATCTGTAATACGATGAAGTAAATCACCAACAACCCATGTCCCTGAGTTGAGCGACTTTGCCTTGAACTTAATATTTTCTGTTTTCATACGCTATAATTCTTCTTTTTCAAATTCACTCTTTGGAACACGATAACAAACTGCTTTTCCATAGAATTGCTCTACGCCTTTTAAGGGTATTTCCTTTTCTAAAATATCATGTACCTTCGTGCCTTTTCTAACATTAATAGCTATATAATCATAGCTATTATTTAACATCAATGGCGAGTTATTTGTCATATACACCTTGCCTTTCTTGGAAAGATTACTATGATTGATTGCAGGCTGGTAATACAATCCGCTAGCCTTATGCTTGATTCTGTAAGGTTTAACCATAACTATTCTTCTTTAAGTTCTACAGGCTCATCGTCCCAAGACAATTCCCTTCCAATGAGCTTCTTAATGCTACCACTATAAAGAGAAATTTCAGTAAATGTATCTTTCCAACCATAATAGTTATCTTCATCTGTTACTCTTATTGGCTTACACATTGAGATAAATTCTCTTCCTTGTTTTGTTACTGCTACCCATGCCATAGTTATTCCTCCTTAGTTTTACAATGCTTCTTAATGAACTTAGAGCATCTTATAGCTTTGTTTCTAATAGTTGCTCCTTGGTGAGATACATTGCCACTTGTTAGCTTGCTACTAAGTTCCTCAATGTTCTCAAACCAAGACACTAACATATCTCGCAGCTCTTTGTCTATTATATATTCTTGCTTCATAACTATTTTTTATTTTTTTCATTAGCTTCACCTGTTATAAAACCAATGCAAAAAGACCAAAATGCTATCATGAAAACACAAAAATAATATTGGATTTCTGTCATTTGTATCATAACTATTCTTCCTTAACTCCAAATGGAATATCATCAACGAATGTATATTCTTTAAAAATTGTCTCAAATGAAAAATTACGACCCCTCCTTATGCGTCATTGTATTTCAGATTCTTAATTCTGTTAGCTTCTATCACGTCACACCCTAAGAACGTCATTTGGTGTATTCCTTTACATTCTTCGGTCAAGAGTACAACTTTCTTTCGGGTTAAAATTTTAATTATCATCTGTAATTTTGTTTTCATATTCTCTTATTTTTACCCTCTCCCTTTTACAAGAAAGGGTGGCTAGTTATTTTGCAAATTCTATCATATATTGTGCAAACACAGAACCTACATAGCATAAGGTCATAAGTATTGCTGCAACTGATGCAATTACAATATCTACTGTTCTTAACTTTGGCGTTGCTGACCAAAATATTGCACTAACTATCAAAAAGATAGTTCCTAAAATTGTTAATAATGCTACCATTTTATATTTTATTTATATCTTTGCAGATGATTAGTTACTTAGAGTTTGAAATATTTTCCAACTCTTTACTAATTTCGTATAGTCCTTTTTTAAGAAGATTGCTTATTAATAGCATACCTTCTGGTGTATAAGCATTAATCTTTAAGTTGTTAAAATATACTAC
>ERZ1035037.235-NODE-235-length-20080-cov-11.348414_pt1 | contig 20080 bp, 43 predicted proteins | sample MGYA00520618_ERZ1035037 | MGnify/ENA primary metagenome ERZ1035037 (study PRJEB33766, sample SAMN09781741) | gut metagenome | biome: gut microbiome | host: Homo sapiens | place: Madagascar | study: EMG produced TPA metagenomics assembly of the PRJNA485056 data...
TAATCATTTTATTTCTTTAAATTCGTCTAATATTGTTTGTATATCCGTTAAAAACGATTGAAAGTTTAACCCTTCAAATTCGCACACGGCTCTTTCAAACATTAACTCATTTCTTAATCTTATAAAAAAAGCGTTGCGGGCTTGTGTATCAAGTTCTATTGGGTCTATAATTTCCTTTATCGTTTTTGATTGTATGTACAAATTTACGGAAAGGTTAAATCCGTTTTCTTTTACTTCTTCAAAAGACACGCTCCGTTGTTCTCCCGTTTCGTCGTCTATAAAAAGAATATCCGTGTTTTGTTTTGATTTATTATATACTATAACACATGTTGCGATTGATGTATCGGCAAATTTATTACCGGCAATTGCAATAACTTTTTCTATATAATTCTGTTCAACGAGCCATTGCCGAATAATACCCTCTCGATTTCCTCGATATAAAATGCCAGGAAAATTTAAAACAGCCGCAATACCTTTATCGCTTAAATAATGCAATATATGTAAATTAAACGCGTAGTCTGCACGGCTCGGCGGGGGCAAAACGGGCGCATTAAAACGCTCGTCTTGAAACGGTTCCCACTTTATCGAAAACGGCGGATTTGCAACGATGTAATCAAATTTGACATCTTTAAAAGCAGGCTCTTTTAATGTGTCCCCCGCCACTCCGTGAAAGTTCTTCAATCTGTTAGCCGCCTCTTCAACTTGTTGGGCATTTATATCTTGTCCGTATTTTTCTACATTATCGTCAAACACACTTAAAAGCCCGCCATTGCCACACGTCGGATCGTATACCCGATTAACGTTTTCGGGTAATAAATTTTTAATATATTCGGCAAGTTCTTTTTGAGTATAAAATATACCTTTTTGCTTAAAATCTTGTCGGATTGATTTTATGTTATAATCTTTCATATCTCTCAATATAGGTACTGCCACGACTGCGGCGGACGTGTTAATGGTTTATAATGCTTTCCGTCTCTTTCCTTACATGGAGCAAAGCAACTCCAACATTCCATAGTATCAGCCGCTAAGCAATGTGTTAAGCCCCAGAACTCGCTCAACTCTTTCGGCTTGTCGTAAATCTTTAAGTCGGATATATGCCAACCGTAACCAATATTCCCTTTGCCGATATACGCCCCCATTTCGTCAAACGAAAGACAACTTTTATATAAATCATAAAGCCAAAAATTTTCAATTGCGCCGTTCTTAAATACTTCTATCTCTAAAATTTTATCGCACACGAACTCGCCGATTACTTGCCCTCGACCTTTATAAATAAAATGCCCGTCCTCATCTACCCACGGCATTTCCGTTGCGTGTTTTGTTTCGTAAATATAAGCCTTAAACGGGACTTCTTTCGGTGCAGATTTCCGCACTTCGATTGTCTTTTCACCTCTTACGATTTTTTCTATCCATTCGGGTTTTATGCTTACAATGACCGATTCCATTTTGTCTTTTTCACTCCTTTTCTCAAGTATTCTTTTAGCTCTTTCTCGGTTTTAAAAATCTCGTCTTTAAGACGTATTTTGCCGTTTTTTGTAAATTTGCATACTTCGCCGAGGTCTTCAACCTTAAACGGAATCGTCTCATATTTTGGCGGACACTTATATTTACATACATTTATTGCCGCCGCCATGCTAAGCCAGCCGCTCGGCATTTTCCCCCAGCTTTGTCTTTCAGGGCAATGTTCGCACTCTTCACAAGTAGGGTGTCGCTCTGTATATCCGTAAAGAATATCACCTTTTTTGCATGGCAACTCAACAAGTTTTCCGTTCTCGATTTTAGATTGATATTCTTTTAACTGTTTTCGTAATTTAAGAATTTCAACTCTCATTTCGTGTTTACTCATTTTTACCATTTCACTATCTAAAGCGCTATTAAATCCTGCGATATTTTCATCGTACATTACGCATTTTAATTGATAAGGCTTCATAAACTTCTTTCTTGTTGCTATGTCAAGGTCTACAATATCTTCTTCAATCGTTACAGTAATTTCTCTGCATTTCATTTTAATATCCTCTCTTTAAAAAAATCTCTTTTTCAATTTGTTCGTTTAAATCGTCGAGTTTTACCAACAGCGGAAGATTCCCCGCAAGTCCTAAAAGCGTTAGACTGAATAAATCGTATAAATTCCATATGTACGCAAACTGCATTACAGCCCCGAATCTCTCGGTCTGAAGCTTAATTTGATGAATAACAGCGACAACTTCGCCGCTAAGTGATACGAGCGTTATTACTATCATGGCGATAATAACAAGCGACTTTTTAAATTTTAAACTTTTCAATTCTTTCGATTCCGTTCGTTTCTTTCTATTCCTTTTCATTTCTGTCTCCTCATCTTTTTGTCGGTTTATCTAAGTAAAACACCAATGTTTTTTTATCGTTTTCAACGGTGTCTCTCACGCTATATCCGTGACGTTGAAATATATCTACGATTTTCCATACAGGCACGTTATCAGGAAGCTCGTATTTCATAATAGTATCGAATTTTGTCATATAGTAGCAAATGGTATTAAGAATACCTTGTATTACATCTCTATAGAGGATTTCTTCATGTCTCTTATTTTCTTTGTAATTTTCCTCATCCAACTCCGCGCGTTTATTATAAAGCTCTTCATAATCAATTAACGTCAAATCTTTTTTATCAGCCGCGGCGCGCAATCTGCTACATTGTTCTTCTTCATTTAAAAACATAACTTCACCTCTCAAATTAAATCTTCAATGTTAATTACTTTTTCAACGGTTTTTCTCCGCTTCTCAACAATAGCGGGGCATAATGCCTTACAAAAACGCCGAAGAGCCAAATTGAGTCCAAACTCCGCATTAAACTTGTCCTTTTCCCCGCAAGAAGCGGTCGTAACCAATTCGCCTTTATACAAGACCCCATATTGCTTGCCGACACGAACAATTTTTAAATTTACGTATTCTATGTCTGATTTCGAGTTCTTTTTTGCTTTTTTAAAATACTGCGGTTCTACCATTGTAAATTTTTTGCCATAACCGCCGTTTGCTAAAAGAGTTGTTACTGTTATAAATGTATCGCCGACACAAGTAACCTCGCCAACCCATTTACATTTTTCGCCTACTAACAAATACTCGTTGGGGGCGTTTTTGTTTAGCTTGACTTTCATTCCGATTTTTACGTCTTTAATTTTCATTTTTTGCTCCTAAAATAAATTTTTAAATATCGCCATAAGCACGTTGACAACGATTGAATTTCCCGCTTGCTTATATAAATTTGTTTTCGACACACACTTTTGGGATTTGTCGAAATCCTCGTCAGAAAAACCCATTAAACGCCAGCACTCTTTCGGACTGTAATCAAAATAAATTTTTCCGTCAATCGTATAAGAATTTAAGTGTGCCGCGCAAATCGTTTTAGATATATCTTTACACCATAGCGTTTTATTTTTTATAAATTTTTCTGACTGCCTAAGTTCGACAGAATAAACAGCCCGCTCATGGCGATCCCTGCTTTTATATCCGCCGACACGTATAGTTTTTGATATTCCCTTATTGGATAAATGCCGAATACAATTTTTTTGTACTTTTGTTAATTTCTCGGGGTTTATAATATAAGCCTCGTCAAAATCCAAAAATTCTTCAAATCTTCTCATCGGAACTTTTTTCGGAAAATCGTAATACGCGCTGCCGAGCCAGCTTATCATAAAAAGCCTTTCTCGGTTCTGCGGAATCCCGTAATCTTTCGCGTTAAGCATTTTAAATTTGTTCGTATATCCTAATTGCTCAAGAAATCTGCACCATTCTAAAAAGTCGGATTTGTTTTTCTCGTGGAGAACGCCCGGAACATTTTCCATAAGCAAAATTTGAGGTAATTCCTTTGTTTCGCTTAAAAGTCTTTCAACTTCCCACACAAGTCCGCTTCTCGTTCCGCTTCCTTTCCTCATGCCATTTCTCTTTCCTGCTGTGGATATATCTGTGCATGGATATGAATAAGTTAATATGTAATCAAATTTATCCGTGTTAACAATTCCTAAATCATCGCCGCGCATTCGAGTTATATCGCTTGGAATAAAATTTGTACCGTGTATTGCATTATAACTTTTAATCGCTTCTTTATTGATTTCGCACACCCGATAATGCTCAAATTCAACCTTGAGATTTTCGAGGGCTTTCGCTTGCGCTCCGATTCCTGCAAAAAGCTCTATAAGGCGTAACGGCTTCATTATTCGAAGCGGCTTTTCACCGTCGAAAAACGAACATTGATTCATGCCGCCGTCTTTAATCGTCGCCCCTACGCCCATTTCCCCGCGTCTCCTTTTTTAAATAGTTTTTCACAAAAACCGCAAACACGGCTAAATCTTGTCTTTTCTCATCGGGCAGGCACTTATACTCATCAGACTGTAAAAACGCCTTAGAGAGGCAATCTGCCCGCCTGATAAGGTATTCGCGCTCGTTCATCTGTTCCATAAAACGCACCTCATCAATAAATCGCCGTTTAATAAGCCTGCGAGCGTTCTTGCAACGCATACAAGCGATATGAGTATGCTTCCCCAAATAAAAACGCATACTGCCACCGTTCGGATAATTTCTTTCCGCCCCGGGCGCATAGGCATAAATAGCACCATATTAACGGCTACAAGCGTAACAAGCGACATAATTCCGATTGCTAAATCAACCATTACGCTCACCTCGCTTTATGCTTATAAAAGCCTTTAGTTCCTCGCACGTGCCGTTACATGGCTTTTCGCCGTGCGGGCATTGAGTTAAACAGTATTCAATCTGACGAGCGCGGCGCACTCTTTCCTGGATCTTCGCCTTGTGTTCTTTGTACGGATTCTCGCCCCGAAACGGCGGGCGACGTGTTATCGCCTGATGACAACTTATCATCGTCTTTCATCTCCTTTTAATGTCTTTCATTTTAAATTTTCTAATCTTTTTCGAACATTGTCGGCGCGTCATCTGGATATTTCCAATCATCTGTCAAATAGTCCATATCTCCATATTCTGTTATACCCGTTCTCGGATTATAGCCCAAAATGAGATTGAAATTTTTCGGACGCAAATTGTCTTTTGCTTTCCGATAAAACGTCAAGACATAATCGAGATTAAATACCTCTTTGGGGTTTTCCGCCTTTCTTCTCGAATAGTTTTCAACAGCGAGCCGACACATCTCCGCGAGCCTGTCTAACGGTATGCTTGCCGTTAACATCTGAATGCTCGCTATCTCCTGTATCATCTCTTGTTCGGTTTGGTTTTTGTAAAACTGAGGTTTTACCGTTCTGAAAAACCGATAAAGCTCTTTTGCCGTGTCTTTCCTTTCGCTCAGAGCGATATCGTCGCATACTTTCGTTATCAAATCGTTCATGTTATAACCTCGCTAAAACGTCCGTCCAATTCTCGGCGGGTTTTGCTTCGCCTTTTTCTTTTGCAGTCGTTTTGATTGTTTTAAAATACCCTGAAACAATCTTCTCATACTGGTTGCATAGCCATAAAAACGACGTCACTTCTTTTAAGTAATCGCTTTCGGCTATCGCCGCCGTTAAGCGGTCAAAATCCATATCCGCAATCTTTCCGTTATATCCGTCAACTTCGATATTCGGATGACTTTCGAGGAATGCTTTTAAACCTGTGTTTTCCTCGCTTTCCCCCGTTGGGGGGGTAGGGGGGGAAGAGAGAGATATATTTCTTTTCCTTCCCTTTCCTTTCTTTTGTTGAAAAATGTCTACATTTTTTAGAAAAATGTTAACATTTTTTCCGTTTTTGTTAGCATTTCCGATAAATTCGTAAACGATAGGAAGAGCGTAGTTTTTTTCAAAAACTATCTCTTTACTTCGCTGCATTGCTACAAGGAACGTTTCTTGAATCCGCTTGCTTGTTAATATGCTGTACTTCTGATACAGCTGGATATCAAATACTCCACGCCTAACGCAACACGCTACAATTTCGGACACCAAATTCCGACCTACCGCAGATAAGCAATAATCTCGAATAAACAAGAGTGAGGTGTCTATATCCCATTTCATGTAATAACCTCGTGCGTATATAGCTTGCATAAGCTTTATATATACAGCGAATCCGTTTACACCAAATTCGGCTTCCACGAGCTTAACTTCGTCGCTCAAATCTATCGGAAGCGGAAACGTCTTTAATCCGCACTTCATCCCGATAAACTCCTTATTTTGTAATCTCTTTAATTACTATTCCGTATTTTTCCGCCACAAGCCGTTTTTTAAGCCTGTAAAGCGGTGTTTTCGTCGCTTCCGACTTAGTGTCTTCCACGACGAGTTTTTCGCCTTCAAGGTAGGTAAAATCGGCGATATAAGCTATCTCTTTACCATAGCGGCTTTTGCTTATAAGCGGCAATCTTATCTGCCTTTTCAAATCCTTTATAACTCCCGCTTTTTCGAGGAACTTTAACTCGTTCCAACGGCGGCACTCTAATTTGCTGTCAAATTCTCCGTCTTCCGTCACGACTTTCCGAGCATTGTATTTGCTCGTCGGTCTTGTCGAGAAAACGCCGTTCCAACATTTCGGACATACCGCCCCGCCTTTAACGGTCGCGCCGCAAATTAAGCATTTCATCAAAACGGCAGGTCTTCCTGTACTTCCTCAAGTTGAGGTTTTGAAGCCTTAGAAGCGCGTTCAGACGGTCTTTGATATTCTTCCGAGGATTTATCGGACGGCGATAAAAATTCCACTTCTTCGGCGATTATATCGTTCACATGACGTTTGTTGCCGTCTTTGTCTTCGTAGGTTCTGTTCTGAAGCCTTGCGATGATTGATACCTTCTTACCTTTTGCAAGATATTTTGCGCAATTTTCCGCCTGGGTTCTCCACACGGTAACGTTGAAGAAATCCGTCGCGCGCTCCCCGTCTTCGTTGACGAACGGGCGGGAAACGGCGACACTTAAATTAGTGTAGGAGATCCCGCTCGAGGTTGCCGCAAGCTCGAGGTCTTTTGTTAAATTTCCGATGAGGATTACTTTATTGAGCATCTTTTAACATTCTCCTTTCTTGATGCCTTTTTTTCGAGTGCATTGAAGCGTGTTCCTGTTTTGTCATTAAAGCCAAATTTTCTACTCTATTATCGGTTTTTATACCGTTAATATGGTGAATAACAAATTTTGATCTGTCAACGTAACAGTTGTTTGCCTTTTCGTATGCAAGGATATGTTCAAAAACATATCCGTCTGTTGACGCAAAGGGGTGTTTAGGCTGATAAATCAAGATATACCCTTTTTGATGTATCTTTTTATGTCCGCCATATAAAGTAGGCTTTAACAATCGTCCTTTCATTGCCATACTAATCTTCGATCGTGTTTCCGCTGATACTTTTTTCCCTTTCGTTGCTTTTGATATCCGCTCTCTTGCCGACCGTGGTAACGTTTTCCCCAGCATTCCTTTATGGGCGGGACGAGGCTCAATATTGTAGCTATGTATTCTATTGTAAACTGTTCCTACCGCCACCCCACATAGTTTAGCTATTTCCCACATAGGCATTTGTTTTGAAATGTACATATCTTCGAGCAAACGCTTCGAAATTTCCACTTTATTCATCGTCTTCTTCCTTGTCCTCGTCGTCGTCATTATCGCCGAATAACAAATCCGAGATAAGTTCGGGCGGGACTTTTTTAACAACTTTTTCTTTCGTCGATTTAACAAGCTTTTCGGTAACTGTAACCACTTTGATAATCGTTAGCGTATTACAAGCCGTAACGCCTATACCGTGTACGCCGTCGTCGCAAGCAACGCTTCCAAGTATAGCTTTAGAATCCGCGTCGATTATCGTGTCGCCTGTCGTAAGGTCTGTAATTGTAATGTGATAGCCTTTTTTCTTTTCTTTGCTCTTTTCAAGTTTCATTTTAATTTACTCCGTATTTTATTTTGTCTCGAAATCTTATTAAGGGCGATATGCGCTTCTGAAGCTCTTCTATACGGCTTGACAGCTCCGCCCACGAATTTTCCACAAGCTCAAGTTCTTCGGGGCTTGTGGCTATCTTATAGCCGTTATTTGTGCCACTCGTTGACATAACGGGAAGTCTGTGAGATATCGCCGTTATCATCATTCTTATCTGACGTTCGCCGACGTTATATATCTCCATAAGCTCCTGCTTCGTGTAAAAACGTTTGTACAAAAGCCGTACCATTGAGTTAAGCTTGGCTCTCATTTCGTCCGTAAATTCGGGCTTTTCCGCTTTATTCATATTCGCTCCTTTGCTGTTCTTTGCGGTCTTTTGCGGCGGGCAACCGACCACAAATACATATTTACCTTTTAATATTTACAACCACGCCGCCGCTCGTGTTTGTATCTAATTACAACTCTTTTGCCGCTATCTTTTTGCAAAGCTCTTCGTAAAGCACGTCGGGAAGCGACGTTACAGTCGGAAAACCGTATTTTTCGCAAAACGCTTTCATATTTGCCGATGTCTTTTTCGTATCTGCTGAATATGTACTCATAAGCTCTTTTATTTCCGCCATGCGCTTTTGTTTAAGCTCTTCGGCTGGGTTCTTAGCGTCGGGGAAAGGCACTTCCGCTTTATCCTTCGGTTTGTCAGCTTTCGGGGCTTCTGTGGCTGTTTTAGCCTTTGTTGCACCCTTCTGCTCCGCTTTATCCGTGCCTTGCATTTTATTCAAGCCGTCGCTTTCGGAAATATCGAACATCGCTTGATATAAATAACGTCTTTGGTACGTCTCAACCGCGCCAATACATTGCACTTCGTGACAGCCTTTAAGGTCTGCCGTTCCGAACGGAGACGTTATCGTGTAACGCTCTTCGGGGGTCTCGCTGTTTATAACCGTAAGCGAGGCGATCTCATTCGTAAACGACGGCATTGCCGTTATTTTGTATTTAAGCATTAGCTCCGTTAACGGCGGCAAAAAATCATCGAGTTCAAAATAATCGTATTTCGCATACAAGTTCTTGCCGGTCATTTTGATTTTTACATGTCGCAAGTCGTTTCGAACGTTTTGAATCTTCTCAAATAAATTCATGTCTTTCACTCCTTTAAATTCTTATTACCTCGAGCGGTATTCCCGACTCGTTGGCTTCTTTTTCGGCAACCTCAAGCGGACACCGTTCTTTTAAGTAGTCCGTTAAGTTCGCATATTTTGCGCTTTCCGGGCAAGTATGCTCCTTAAAGCGTTTGTAACAGTCCTCGCCGTCTATACAGGCTTTCGGAACTCTTATCGTGTGCTTGCGCTTTGCTTCAAGCTCTTTTGCGTAAGCCGTCATTATCTTGTTAAGCCGCGCCTTAGACCGTGTTTTAAGCTCCTCGTTGCCGAGCCGGTCCGCGCACGCCATTGCAATATACATTCGCGACATCTCATTGTCGATAAAGTCTAAATTTTCCGCAACGTGTTTAACTGCGTCGTCCGTAAACATTATGCAGTCTTTTCCGTAGTTCGCAAACGGCGACATTATGTACCGGGCATACGCTTTTATATAAACGTCTTCATCGCCTACGTACTCGAATACAAGGTTTTCGGGGTCAATCGGCACATAATCGGGATCTTCGAACATGTCGTTAAGACGATCGATATCTTCTTCATGCGTGTCCGAAAGCTTCTCGGCAAAACTTCCGTCGTGATAATCTATTAGCACATTCATAACTTCACGCTCCCGTTTAAAATCATGCCGACGACGAATATCGCCGCCAAGATTCCCCAAACGCATAATTGCTTTAACAAGCCTTTAATCGTCGGGCGTGGCTGTTTGTTTCCGTACTCTAAAAAATCGTCTTTCATTTCCTTTCTCCTTTACTCGCTTTTATCCGAACGAGTGCGGTTGTATTTATATGAAACACAACTCGTATAAGGCGCTGTTAAAGGTTTCATTTTACACCCTTCCGAGTTTTTGCACCTATCGCACAAACAAGAATTATCTTCGGCTATCGGCGTAGGCTCGCCGAATGTTACGATTTGAATTCTATCCCCGCGTGGGTCTTTGGGGTCTGTTCTTATAAGATAGGGCATGTTCATTGTCATTGTTCCTTTTTAAATTCGGATATATTTCAAAAAGTCGGTTTAAAACTTCTTTTTGCTCTGTTTTGGTTAAGTTCTTCGTTTCCTCGTTTAAGATATTAAGGAATCTGTTCATTTAAAAAATTGATTTGTGGTCGTTTATGTTTTATCTTGCATACGAACAACTTGTGTACTCATTATATTACACATCTTGTTCCTATGTCAAGCGTTTTTACACACTTTGTACTATAATTTTTTATCATGAATATTTTTCGTCAAAGATTAAGAGAGCTTAGGCTCGAAAAAGGGTTACGTCAAATTGACGTTGCTAACGGTATAGGCGTAACTTTACGCGCTATTTGCAATTATGAAGCAGGAACGCGAGAACCGTCGCTTGATATGCTTATTATGATATGTCGCTTTTTGGAGACCGATCCAAATTACATTTTGGGTTTCTCAGACTATTAAGAGCAGCGTCAATCACTTCTCTTTCCGAACAATCGAATAGCGCGGAAAGAATCAAGATTTGCTCAAGGCTTATGCGTCTTAAACCGTACTCATAATTAAATACAGCTCTTAATGTCACGTTTAACGCCGTGGCTGTTTCTTTTACGGTTTTACCGGCGTTTACTCGTAAATCTCTTAAGTTCTCAGACATTGCTGCGCACCTTGCCTTTTTCTCTGTTGTGCTTCATCCATGCTTTGAGGTCGTTTATATGGCAGACCCCGCGAAGTAAGCCGCCCGTGCTGTCCTGGAAGGCTTTTACTTCTTTCATTATCTTGCTTGCCTTATCTTCGCCACACTCCATAAGAACGCGTATATCTGCCGTTCTTAAAAACTCTTTTTCTAAGACCTCTTTCGGGGTTTTTGCAACCATACTTCGCTCCTTTTGTCAAATTTGACAATCACAACCGATTTGTTGTATAATCGGATTTACTAAAAATTTATTTATGCTTTACACCACGTTTGAGTGGTGATTGTATCTTATCACAACTTTTGCGTGGTGTCAAGTAATTTGAGGGTATATGTCAAATAAAATTTCAGAGTATCGAAAAAAACTTAATTTAACACAACCGCAACTTGCCGAAAAAGCAGGAATAACAAGCTATACTATCATTCAACGATATGAAAGCGGACAAAGGATTCCGACCGTTTATAACGCTGTTCGTATCGCAAAAGCTTTAAACGCCACTGTGGAAGAGGTTTTCCCTATAAATGACAAACAAGATTAAAGAACGAAGAGAGGAGCTAAACCTTTCTCAAAAACAATTAGCCGATGTTCTCAACGTTTCTTATCAACAAATACAAAAATGGGAAAAATCTGAAAGAATTCCGACAGCCATAAATGCAATCGCTTTAGCAAGAGCTTTGGATTCATCCGTTGAAAATCTTTTCCCTTCCAATAAACCAAAGGTTATAGCTTTAAAGCAACGCCGGCAAGAGTTAAAGCTCACTCAAAAGCAAGTTGCCGAGCGCGCCAATATAGCAGAAAGTACCTATCAAAGATACGAGCGCGGGCAAATTGTTCCGCTTGCTTTTACAGCTGTACACCTTGCCAAAGCCTTAGAAACAACCGTTGAGGAACTTTATATCGATGAAGAATAAAGCTCCTCTACCGTTGTATTTAATGCCTTAGCAATCTTTAAAGCCATGCTAACGCCTGGCTCCATTTTGTTGTACTCATATCTCTGATAGGCACTTTCAGCAATGCCTATTTTTTCGGCGACTTCTTTTTGCGTCAACCGCAATTCCTCTCGCCGCTCTTTTAACTTACTCATCTTTCATTCTCCGTTATGTTTGTCTTTCTTGTCGCGATTATTTTTCCTTTATTGTCCGTAATCGTTTCAGTGACTATATGTATATTATCTGTACTGTTACAGGAATCGTCACACGTCTTTATTAAATCTTCGACATAGCCGCCGTCTTCCAAGTGTAATATCCTGTCAACTCTTTCGTCGAAAAACTTTTCAAGGAAATCAAACAATATAAAAGGCTCTCTTGTTTGATATCTCCCACATGTATGAAAGGCTGTAGCCCTAAAACATGCATTATCCGCTTCCACCCGTTTAAATGATTTAGCGTTTAAATCTGTTATCAAAATCGCGCTACAGTCATTGCAATAGTCATAAACAGAAAAAATTACCATGTTCATTTGACTTTCTCCTTATTCTCCGAAAATCTCTTCAATCGTCTTGTCGGGGAAAACGTTGCGTTGAATGCGGAACATTTCCGCCGAGTAGAAGCCTGGAGACTTATCCGACATTTTATATCTGAAAGTTCGTTCGGGCATAAACACCTTTGCGGCGACCTGCCAATATCTCAAATCCCTCTCCATTAAGAGCTTTTGAAGGTTTTTATATTTAGTTAATTTATAAGGTCTTGCCATATACTCCGTTATTTGTGGTTGTTGCGTTTTTTGCAACAAATGCGGTCAGTTTAAAGATTTCGAAGCAGATTCGGCTTCGTCCATTTCTTCACATGTTCTTAAAAGGAAGACAAGGACGGCTTGAGCCGCTTTTTTATCGATTTTCGGATATTTCAAGTCGATATTTTCGCATTCCTTAATAAACTCGTTTTCGGGCTTTTCCGCCGCCTTTCTGAGTTCGTCAATATACGCGCCGTAATAACTCGCTTCTTCGTTGAGCTTGTTTGCAAGTTCTTTAATTCTTTCCGCAGTAGTCATTGAATATCTCCTTGTTTTATTTCCCCACCCCGAGAGCGAACCCCTCGAAAGAAGTCCGCTCCTGGTAATGATAAGGGGGAATGAAAATGTGTAAGCTAATTTATTTAATTTATTTGACAACGGCAATAAATTGCCGTATAATATACTTCTCGGGGAAGTTCTTCCCTTTTGGAAAGACTCCCCGAAATAAAACCCGAAGTGAGGTGATTATTATGAAGAAGTTATTAAAACTTCTCCTGTTACCCCGCTGTTCCTTAGGGCGACGTGCGCTTGCGTCATCGGGGTTCGCGGAACTGTAACCGCGAAAGTTGCGCAACAATACATAGAAGCGGTAAAGGTATTTTTCTCTGCTTTATGCAAAGGAAATAATTTCCGCCGTGTTCGCGATTAAGTTCTACCGTAGGAGATGAAAACTCCTTAAAAACACCGCCGACGAGGCGACGATGAATGGCGCGTTTACGCCTGTGTGTGCCAGGTTTAAACTATTGCCGTAAACGGGCTTTTCGCAAACTGCAAATCGCTAAGGTAAATAAATTCAGGAATAGAACGTCGACCACCTTTAAGGAAATCAAGTCGGCGTTTTATTTTTTCGATAAATCGTCGGCTGATTTTGGAAATTAAATCGGCGTTTTATTTTACACCTCACGTTTGTAAAGTACCGAAAAAGGAACTTTACGATGATATTATAGTACCTCTTTCGGACTTTGTCAAGTATTTTGCGGCAAAAAGTTGCATTTACGGAACTTTTTTTTTATAATTGAATTAGATTAAAAAAAAAGGTAAGAAAAAAAATGACACTTGAAGAAATTAAAAGCTATTTGAAAGTAAACAAAATTACTTATAAGGAATTAGCGGAAAAAAGTGGCGTTCCCGAATCCACTTTAAAGAACTTATTTTCGGGCGTGACAAAAAACCCGAGAATTTCTACAATGCAAGCTATCGAGCGTGCTTTGGGCTTAGATAACCGCGCCGCCGTCATTTATAACAATGAGATTACCGAAGAGCATTTACAAACTCTCGGCTTCGATATGGAAGCAATCGGATCGCTTTCCGAAGAAGATTTACAGCTTATCCGCTCAACGCTTAAAACTCTTGTAACCGAACTGAAAGACAGAAAGAAAAAATAAAATGCAAAATATTGCCGCAAAATACTTGACAAAATACGCACTAATGCGTATAATATATAGTGTAAAGAGGTTGCAGATGAAAAGACGTGATTTAATAAAACTATTTGAGAAAAATGGTTGGGAACTTTACCGCGAAGGCGGGAATCATACCATTTATAAAAAAGGCGGCAAAAAAGAACCGATTCCACGTCACGGCGAGATTGACGAAATGCTTGCAAAAGCGATTATAAAAAGGAACAATTTAAAAGGAGATTAAAATATGAAAGACGTTTATCCTATTATTATTTATCCACCGAAAGGGAAAAGCAAATACTATGTTGTTTATGTCCCCGATTTTGATATAAATACCGAGGGGAAGAGCATTGAGGACGCGCTTTTTATGGCAAAAGACGCAATCGGGCTTGTCGGTATTTCTATGCAAGACGACGGACAAAAAATACCAAAAGCAAAAAATCTTAAACTTGAATGCAAAGGCGATGAATTGACCGCTCTTGTCGATGTGGACTTTGACGCGTATAGAGATAAGGAAAACTCTAAAATGGTTCGCAAAAACTGCACTATTCCTTATTGGATGAATAAAGAAGCGGAAGAGAGAAAAATAAACTTTTCTGCGGTGCTTCAAGAATCGCTCAGAACGATATTAAAAGCGTAACAAAAAAGCCGAGGCATTTAACCTCGGCTTAAAAATACTTATCGATTACCGTTTTACTTTTCCCTGCCCAAATGAAAAGAATTGCGGATAATGATAAGGATTTTATCGGAATCATCTTTTGGCAAATTGCCAAGCTCTTCGTTTAACATATCAATAAACGGTTTTGTCGAATTTTGGGTTTTTTCGTCGATATGTATCATTTTTTTCTTTCTCCCTTGATATTTATGAATAAAAGGTCTATAATTTGTGTTAAATGAAAGATTTCCTTTTGTTTGGTTATATGATAAACCCGTTTTTTGAAAAAATCAATACCCAAATTTACAACTTTTATACTCGATTTTAAACTTTAAGACGGTTTCATTTTTGAGCTAACGGCTCAAATTTGCAAATAAATTTCAATTTTATTAAAGGGAGCGAAAGACATGATTTTAACTAAAATGCAAGCCTTGAAAGACGAAACGAAAATGACGTATCAAGACATAGCCGATAAAAGCGGCGTGCCGATTTCGACAGTGAAAAGAATTTTTTCGGGGAGAACGCCCGACCCGGGCGTGACGACCGTTATCGCAATTGTTGAGGCGATGGGCGGTACGGCGGACGATATTCAAAGCACTCCGCTTAATGGCGGCGAGTATATCTCGCCAAAATCTATAGAACAACTCTGCGCCGTTTACGAACGGAGTTTAAGAGATAAAAACAGACTCATCAAGGCGCAATTTATTACTATCGTTGCGATGATCGCCGTATTACTTTTTTTTCTGATATGGGATTTGTGCAGTCCGAACATAGGATTTATAAGGAGATGAAAGACTTTGGCAAGCTATTTACATTACGAAAGATATTGCCCAAAATGCGCTAAATATTTAACCGAAAAGCGCGTCTTATGCTCTAAATGCCGTTCAGAGCTTAAAAGCGTTAACAAGTGGTATGTGCGTTTTCGCGCCCTTGAATACGGCGAATACAAGCAAAAGAAGCTCGGAGCGTATAATTCCAAAAAAGAAGCCGAACGCGCCTATCTCGAATACGAAAGCGGAATAAAGCGGCGCGAAAATCCTATCGGAATTACATTCGGCGAAGTATGCGACGATTTACTTCGTCAAATCAAATCGGAATGCAAAACGTCTTCATATCTTGAGGCAGTCAATATTTTTAACAACCGTTTTCAAAGTTTGCGCAAAATCAGAATGACGGAATTATCAAAAAACGACTTACTAAAGTTTCGCGATTATCTATCTGCTCAAAATTTTGCAATGTCAACCACGTTCAAAACGTGGGCGAATTTAGGTCGTGTCTTAAAATACGGCTCACTTGAACATAACTTTGACCAACCTTACAAAGACTATCAACGGATAAAAAAATTTCCGCGCTCAACTGTAAAAAAGGAAGCGTGGACGATTGAAGATTGGCAGAAATTTAACGCCACCGTGAAAGAGTGTTACGAATCGGCAAAATCCGCCGCCGTCGGAGATTGGCGCGAGAATTTCGCCGTTCGCAAGCATTATATATATTACGTCTTCTTCAACTATCTTTTCTATATGGCAAACAGAAAAGGCGAGGCGACGGCTTTAAAGGTAAAGAAAATCGACTTTGAAAACCATACCGTGCTTATCGACGAAAGCGTTACGAATAAGGTAACGCCCGAAGAACGAGGCAAAGGAAAGACCTATGCCGTTACCGATCGGAAAACACATTCGGCATTAACCGAATCAATCCCCGAAGCCCTCGAGCCGCTTTTAAAGGAGTATATCGAAACGTTTAATTTAAAGTCGAACGATTTTATGTTTTTTAAAACGCGACCGATACCGTTCGAAACGTTGCGCCGCGACATGGCTAAATATATCAATCTTGCGGGGGTAAAAAAAATAACTCCTCACCAATTCCGTCATACACATGCAACGATCATCTTTTCGTCCGGAGCAAGCAAAGCCGAGGACGCTTATATCGTCGCTCACCGCCTCGGTCACTCGGTAAAATACACACTTGATACTTATGGCGATATATATAAAGAACGCGAGCAAGAATTCTTAAAAACCTTTAAATTTTAAAAATCGTGGCTAAAATGTGGCTAAAATCGATTTTTGTGATTTCGAAAATTAAAAACACAAAACGCAAAATCATAGATAAAACCTAAAAAAACGGACTATCATGTTTAGATAGTCCGTTTTTTTGGTGCGGGTAACAGGGGTTGAATATAAAGCCCTGTTTTTCTTTGTTTACCCTTTTTTAATCGGTTTTTGCCGTCTTTTTACTTCGTTTCTCTACATTTCTAAAAATCTTTTTAAAAAATTTTGTGGCTAAAATGTGGCTAAAAAATTTTTAATTTTTTTTAAAATACCCCCTCATTTTAGTTGACATACCGTCAATTTGATGGTATAATATAGTTACAAGATGAGCGAGGGGGAAACCCCAAAGGAGAAAATAAAAATGACTGAAGAAAGAAGAAAACAAATTGAAGAATTTGCAAATAAAGTAGGCTTGGGTTTTGCTTCTGCAAAACGTATGCTTGAGGAAATTGAAGCAGATGATTTTTCATATGAGCAATCAATGGCTGAAATAGCTTATTAAAATAAAAGCCGAGCGGGGCGGCTAATCCCCGCAAAGGAGAAATGAAAATGAAAGAGTTAAGAGAAATGACGAAAGCAGAAGTTAAGGCGTTAGACGGTAAAATGGTTATATGCGTATATAGCGATTTTGAGGAAAAAATAAACGGTTGCGAAACAAAATACGATAAAAAACCGTTTGCGATTATCGCTTTATCTATCGGCAAATGGTACACGGACGATAGCGGATTGTATATTTCTTATAGAGATTATACGACTTGTAACGGAAAAGTAACTGTAACTCATATTTTTAAGGCGGCGTAAAATAAAACGTAAAAAATTAGGAGATTTATTATGAAATTATATACTGTATATTCTGTAAGCGGCGATGATGAATGGGAAGAGCTTAGAACCCTTGATAAAAAGGAAGCAATCGAGTACGCTCGAAATGCCAAAGACAGCTGCAAAGATTCGCGTTTTCATTATGAGCTTCGCTCGAACGAGATTCCGAACGACGTTAATTATAAAACGTTTGACGACTACGGCAGCGACGATTATAACGAAGAAGCGGCGAATGATTTCCATTTTGGTTACGACCCGATTTATTTCGACTTTGCCGACAGGCTGAAAGCCTATCGCGAGAAAAACGGGCTTACCGTTCCGAAGCTCGCTAAATATTTAAACGTTCCCCAGCCGACGTTGGAACACTGGTTAAGCGGAAGCAATATGCCTTCAGATATAACCGCCTATGCTGTTGTCGAAAAATTGGAAAGACCTTATCACGATTAAAAAGACAGCTACCGAGAAAACCTCGGTAGCTGTCTTTTTATCCGACGATATACATGTAATACGCGAGTACTTTATCGCGCACAGCGTCTTTATCGGTGATGAAATCTTTCGCAAGCTGATAATATATTGTATTATCGAATTTTTCGTGGTAATAGTCGGAATAAATCGAATTTAAAACCGCGTACCACTCCCACTTGTCAGCTTGAGGAGCGTAGTTCTGCCGAACGGATTCCGTTTGTTCGATACTCCACTTCTCGCCCGTGCCGCCGTCGTTGCGCTCAAGCTTCTTAACCCACTCTTTTGCGTACTTTTCGCAAAGCTTATCGCCGTAAAGGATATGATAAAGCCTTATTTCGATAGCTTTATACTCCTGTTTATCGTCCTTTTTAACGTCGTCGATTAAATCGATTAAAACGTCTTTAAGCTCTTCCATTTGGCTTTCGGAGCCGTGTTTAATGATATCGTGTATAAGTTCGTGATACATTTCGTCACGCTCCTTTACGCCTCTTTTATGACGTTTACAGCAATGAGCGAAACGCTACCCGCCGCCGCGCCTTCTGCGTTGCCGACGATTGTTATTATCGGATTCATCGCGCAACACGCGGAGATGTAGGCTACCGTCTCGAGGTGTACGACGGTATTTCCTGCCGCAGGAACGGTAACCGCTCTGAGTGTTTCGGGGCGAGCCGTGCCGTTGATATACGCTTGAAGATTGATAATTCCCGCCGCCGTGGACGTTATTGTTACGTCTGCCGAAATACGATATAAACCGCTTTTATTAACGGTTATACCCGCCGCGCTTGGCGTTAAAGATATGCCCGTGTCGGTAATAACCGCGCCGAGGATAAGCGGCGAAGCAACCGCCGTTAAAGCTTGCACCGTGCCGTTATACATCTGAGCGGACGATTTATAATGTGCGTTTTTTAAACAAGTCATAATATTTTCTCCTTGATTTTTATTTAAAAACCCCCTTGCCGCGCAAAGCCTGTACGACAAGGGGGAATGCGCTGTTAAAGCGATAATTTAGATTTTAAGCCACGCCACAACCGCATGCGCCGCCGCAAAACGGGGACTGCCCTGCATTGTAAGCGTACTGAGTAGGATATCTTACGACCCCCGCCACAGCCTGCTGAAGCTCAAGCTGGTTAATTTTTGCTTGCAAAGCTTCGATTTTGTTTTGCGAGATAGCGTCGAGAATCTTCTGCGTATTTGCCGTTCCTGCTTCTTTTAAAGCTGCCGTGTTAATTGCGCCGTCGTATCTTACGCCGTCAATCGCTCTCTGAGTTTCGCAGCAACATGCCGCGAGTTGCGAACGCGTGTCGCTGAACTGTTTTGACATCTCGTAGCCGAGATCGCAGATTCCGCTGTAAACAGCGTCCGCTTTCTGCTCGATTCTGTTGCCGTTATTCATGACCTGGCTTTCAAGCCTTGTGAAGTTCGCCGAATTATTTAAATCCTCGACCGTTGCCACTCTGCCGTCCTGTGCGTAGCGGTTCCCGAATAGTCCGCCGCCGCCCCACATGAGAGCAAGAATAGCGAAAAGCCACAATCCGCTTCCGCCGATTCCGCAGCCGTCATTGTAAATGCCTGTTCCTTCCATAAAAGTTCTCCTTGTAGATTTAATTTATATTATCGCTCGCCGCGCGTCGAACGTTAATATTAAGCTTGTAACGCCTGCATAAAGGCGTTTACGTCTATACCTTGCTTTTGGCATAATTGCTCGACTATTTGCCGAGCGTTGCCGTTCTGAGCCGCTTTTAAGGCTTGCCCGATTTCGGGGCGTTGAGCCGCGACTTGATTTATCATCGCTTGCATGTTCCCGCCGCACACGGCTTGCATGCGTTTTATATCTTGTATCGCGCCCATAAGCTGAGGCGGCAATGCTCCGCCTTGTCTGACTGCCCCGCCTATGCCCATGCTTTGCTTTAAAAAATTCATGCGTTCGCCCCCTCTTCCGTTTTTGGCGTTAAGCTCTTTTTAAACTCTTCAAACTCTGCACGAGTAAGGTAGCTCACTTCGGGGGTTTGTTCTTCCTTGTGTTCTACGAGGTCGAACACCTTTACGGTAAAATGTCCTGTGTCGTCCACCGCTTTTAAATAAACAAGATTTTTGTCGTTGTCGCTATACAGCATTTGAGAGCGGCAAGGTTGCAAGCGACTTTTAACGTCTTCCAAGCCGTTTACGAAGATAATATTTGTCTGCGCCTGTGCGGACTGTTGGGGTGGATATTGCCGCGGCATGCCGCCGTAAGGGTTGAAATAAGGGTTTTCGTACATGTTTTCACCTCTTTACTTTCTGAGGAAATTATACGGCTTTACGGCTCTGTTTTGAACCTACAAAGCATATACAAAATGTATACAAAAGCTC
>ERZ1035037.239-NODE-239-length-19945-cov-61.376621_pt1 | contig 19945 bp, 39 predicted proteins | sample MGYA00520618_ERZ1035037 | MGnify/ENA primary metagenome ERZ1035037 (study PRJEB33766, sample SAMN09781741) | gut metagenome | biome: gut microbiome | host: Homo sapiens | place: Madagascar | study: EMG produced TPA metagenomics assembly of the PRJNA485056 data...
CACGACCTGCAAGTCCGGCCTGCCGATGATCTGTACCGTCGGATTCGGCTCGATCTTCCGTTTTCCGTCCTCCTCGATCTTATAGAGAGGCGGTGTCGCCTGCTCCATCACGATCCTTGGTGGATACTCCGTTCCAACGAAATCCACATCCCAATGCTTGCCGTTGTACTCATTTACAAACGAATCCAGCTCTACGGCAAAATATTGCATGATTTCAGCCATCTGTAGTTCCCTCCATTCCTACATGTTTTCGTCGCACGCCGTTTTCATCCTCCGTGAGCGGCAGTGCCTTTCTGCGTGCCCGCTCCTCCGGCTGCCATCCGCAGTGCGTGCAGGCCTCGTCGCCCGCGTACTCCATCTGGCAGCATCGCGCCGACTTCGGCAGCGTGCATCGTTTTTCATCCTCTGCCATCCCTACACCTCCTGTATATCGATCCCGTATTTGGATCGCATCATTTTTTTGTTGCGCAGGTACTCCTTGGTGCGCGTGGGCTTGGACTTTACATCCTCCACCACCAGCTTTCCGCCGAATCGATAGGAAAAGTCCGCCGTGTAGCGGATCGCGCGGATGCGCTGTCCGTTCTCTGTGAGATAGCTCTCCTGCAGCGTAAACTGCGGCTGCAAGCGCAGATCTGTAATGATCTCCGCGCGGAGCATCACCATCAGCTCGTCGTACCGCCGCGCCTCTTTCTGGCTGTCGAAGCGCACCGCGCCGCGCTCTGCCTTCTGGCTTCCGTATTTCGTTTTCCCTTGGCTCCCCTTCGCAAGGGGAGCTGGCGCCGCAGCGCCTGAGAGGTCGCGCGCCTGCTTCGCGTAAAGCTCCCGCATTCTCGGCGGCATGTCCGCCATGCTCTCAAACCGCAGCCCGCTCATTTTATCCCATCACGAGCCAACCGATCCCGCAGCCGGTCCATCTTTTTCTGCTTCCACGATGCTACATAATAATGCAATTCATAGAGTATCATCATCTGGTCCATCATGATCTGCACGTCTGCGATCTCCTCAGCGATGTGCTGCTTGTCCGTCTGCCCTCTAAGGCTTTTGCACAGCTCTTTTTGCAGTTCGCTCAGTTCTTCGATTGCAACGATGCGCTGAATCTCGCTGCCATAGGCAGAAAGCGCCGTTTCTAGTATTTCCTTGTTGCTCACCGTTCGTATCCTCCATCCATCTTCGCGCCGCAGGCCGGGCAGAAGCTCTGCCCCCGAAGCGATCCTTCCTTAAAAGCGTTCCGGCAATCTGAATATGCGGTTGCCGCTTTAGGATAGCGAATCGTTTCCCCACTCTGCGCGTCATATTCGCGCCAGTCCGCTTCTTCCCAGTGTGCGCGGTGTACCGGCTCAACGTCGGCGGCGGGCATTTCCCGAATTTCGGCATATGCGCGTTCCAACCGTGTTAGTGCCGTCATGCTTCCACCGCGTTCTGCTTTCCGTAACGCAAATAGCGCCTCCTCGCGGCTGATATAATCAGTCGTAATCCATATACTCCCTTACAATCCTGTTTTGCATTTCATACGGCAGTGCAAGCAGAGGCGTGCATCTACTCAGGATCTCTGCTTTCAAAAGCCGCTCCGTCTGCCTCTTGGTCAGCCGTGGCTCTCGCTTTTTCGGTGGCAACTCACCATTCTTGGCCGCAATGGCCGTAGGATTATGTTTGTGTTGTCCCATCCGCCGCCCTCCTGTTCCAAGCCTCTCTAGCTTCCGTGTACGGATCTTCTACAAACGTTGCCCGGAACTTAAATTCGGTTCTGCATTTTGTGCAGATCAGGCCAAGCGTGATAATCTTCTTCCCATAATTGCACTGCACGGAATTTGGCCCATCGATTTCTCCGCCGCAGAACGGACACTGGCGAAACTCAACCATTCATCTTACCCTCCAATCTGTTCAAAGTAAAACTTGATCGGTTTCTCGTGCTCGATAACGTTGCCGTAGGTGACTCCCACCTTGTAGATGTAGTTCTCCCTGAGTTTGCGCGGGATCTCCTCGATATAGCGCCGGAATGTCTCCAACGTGTTTGCCCGCTTGTAGTGGTTACACATCCTGCAGGCCGGCATAAGGTTGGAAATATCGTCCGTCCCTGCGTTTTCGGCGTTCCATGCACGTTGCGGCTTGAAATGATCGACCTGCATCTCCTTGTAAGCGATTTCTCGCCCACAATACGCACAGTGGCCGCCATACTTTGCATAGATCGCTTCCCGTTTTTTCTTACTGAAACTCACTTCGCAGCCTCCATTTCCTGCATCGCCCGCTCGACCTCAATGCAGGTATAGTGGCGGCTGAAATAATCCCAATTTGCCGCGCAGTCGCTTCCCGCATCGTCCGGCGTTGCGTCCTCATGATCAAAGTAGATGTTGATGTTCGTCCCAAATAGCTCTATGCTGCCGATTACTGCGGTTATTCTCACCGCGCGACCGTCCTCAGCTGCCCATCGTTCTCCCACCTTGCACGGCAGCACGACCACGCGCCCGTCCTTGTCGGCCTCGGCAAGCTCGCGCAACCTGTCCTCCACGCTGATCCACTGCGGCACATTCTCCCGCAGCGCCGCGTTCTCGGCGGTCAGACGCTCGATCAGACTGGCGGCCGCGGTGGCTAAATGCTCGACGCACTCCCTATCTGGGAAAATCGGGCACATCCCACAACTTGAGCAGTCACTTTTGGCGCATTGCCGCAGCGCCTGCACGATTTCTTTGTCTGTCATGGCGTTCCCTCCATCGCCTTCTCCCACGCGGCCAGCTGCGCTTTGATTGCCGCGCAGAGCTTTCCGACCTTGTCCTCGTCCTTGATGTGGGAAATGGCCTGTGTCAGCTGGTCAAAGGCTGCCTGCCACTGGCAGAAATACAGGTGTGCAGCCGTCACGTCCTTATCGGACATGGCAAGCTTTTTGCGCAGCGCCTCGACTTCTTCGGTCAGACGCTCCTTTTCCGCGTCCGAAGAGGCGGTTTCCGCCATTGCCTTTGCCGCCGCCAGCTGCTGCTTCAGGCTCTCCGCCTCCTTGCGGACGCGCTCGATCTCCTGTTCGGTCTTTGTGGTCTGCTTCCGCCATTCGTCGGTCTTCTTGCGCAGCTCCGTTTCCGCCTGCGCCCGGACCTTGGCCTCCGCGTCCCGGATCGCCTGCTCGTCGCGCTGGACAGCAACCTCGACAGGCCGATTTTTGATGGCCTCCAGTTCTTCGGCCATCTGGCGGCGGTCCGCACGCGCAGCCTCCAGATCATCCTCCAGCTCCTGCGCCTTCTCTTTGGCCTCCCGCAATTCCTTTTCCGCCCGCTCCGTGCGCAGGGAATAGCGGTTTGCCTCACGCTGTGCGTTCTCACGCTCCTGCCTGGCGGCGTCTCGCTCCTTGATCGCTTTTTCCAATTCACGGGCCGAAAGGTTCTCTGCGTCTACCGCTTCTGCGAATTCCTCGCGCTCATCTTCCGGCACGGCCAAAAGCCGCAAAGCATTGGAAATGCTCAAATTTTGCAACGTTGACGAATTTGGTTCCGCCCCGAAAATGCCGATCTGAGCCGCGCCGTACTCGTCAAAAATGCGCATCATGCGCGTTGCCGTTGTCTGCGAAAACTCCGTGTTTTTGCTGATCCAGTCCGCCCACCCTCCATGTGCTACCATCTGTTTGGCCGCGGTCAGCCGCCGCCCGATCTCAACGGCGTAATACACCGTCATTGCCTTTGCCTGCCGGGTAAGCTCCCGGATTTCCACTCCAAGCCGCTCCGGCGTCACTATCAATTCGCTCATGCCGCATGCTCCTTCCGATTTTTATTTCCTGCCGCCCGGAGCTTCCGGACGTGCGCAAGCCACCTGTTTACAAATTCCTGTACTTCCATCGTCGGCCCGCAGTTGTGCAGCCCGTGATTTTGTATCTCCTTGAGTGCCGCAATCTCCACCTGAAGCGTAAACCACGGCTTTTCCGGCGTTTCCGCACGGCGGATGAAGAAAATGCAGCTCTCTCCCTTTGCTACCGTCGGGCCATACCCGCCCACGCAGTGGTGCAGCGCCGAGCCCTCATCTATCAGCTCCTGCTCTGTGTGTACGGGCCGGATGCAGATCCCGCCATCCTCCCAGCTCCACGCTTCCAGCGGCGCGACGGCCTTCTCAAACGCCGGACGCCTCTTTTCGATCTCGGCCTGCTTCCTGCGCTTTTCTTCCTCATTCCGCGCGATACGATCCGCCTCCACGAGCCGGTCATGCTCGTGCTTGAGACTTTTTGGCAGCTGGACGTGTTCATCCCGTAGGTCAAGCCCTGCGCGCCGTGCCATGTTCCAGTAGTCCAGCAGCGTTGTGATGTCGGACTTTTGCCGTTCCAGATACCGCAGGCAGCGCATGACGGTCAGCCGGCCGCGCAGCAGCTGCATGCTTTTTCCGCCTGCGGCGTCCGACAGCAATGCTTTTTCGCTGCACAGCTTGCTCAGATTGTATATCTGCAGCTTTTTCAGCAGCTTCCAGTCCTCCGGCAGCTTTACCGGCTCAAACGCCCGCACCATCTTGTATTTCGCAAGATCGTCCTGCGTCCATTCCTCCCGGACGCAGAGCGCAAATTCCTGCTTGTCCAGCCCCAACATCCGGGCCGGACGCTTCTGCTTCCAGTCGACCCATTCCAGCGTCGCGCTGTGTCCTCCGCCGTAGCCCCAGCTCTGTGTATCCCGCGTGATTGCACTTGCGACCATGTCCCCGCAGCCCTGCACAATCAGATTCTCGATGTTCCGGTGCTTCTGCCAGAGGCGCAGATACGCAACTGGCCGCGCCTCGTCTCCGGCCGCTTTCAGGTATTGGAGCAGAGCCGAATTTTCGATGGTCGTTCCGGATAGATCTTCCGGCTTGCGGAACCAGTTTTCATCCAGCGTCTTGCCCCATCTATCGTCGCAGCGCTTCACCTGCCGCCAGCTGTCAAAATAACGGATCGTGTTCATGAATTTCTGATAGCCTGCCAGCCGAACGGCCTTTTTCTGCTCAAATACATACGCCTCATACGGCCACATCCGGTATTCCTTCCGCGCGTCCTTACCGATGTTCCGCTCCGCCCGCCAGCTCAGCAGGACAAATTTGCTCCCCATCTGCCACGGTTCGCAGAAATAGACATTGTCGTCGATCCCGGCCCTTGATAGCTGCCCGATGTGCTTTGCCCGGAGCTCCGCGCCGCACTGCGGGCACTGAATCTTGTCTTCCGGGCCGATCTGCATGACGCCGTTTATAAATCCGAACGGCGCCCAGCCTTTTCTGCAGTCCGCCCCTCTGCCCTTCTCTGCGATCCAGCTGCCGCCGCAGGCCGTGCAGGCCACGGACACAGCGTTTTCACGAATGCCTGTCAGTTGGTCTCGGTAATATGTATCCCTGTAGATCGCGTACTCGGACTTGAATTTTGTCTGGACGCACCAGTCCAGCGCGCCCTCGGACGGCTGCCTCGGCAGCCGCTCCTCATAATTGATCTGCTCGCTCATCCGAAAAAGTCCTCCAGATTGATCACGTCGGCTGCGGGCGCAGTGGCCGTTTCCGGCTCCTGCCTTGCAGCCCCTGCCTTTTGCAGCCCGAAGTATTCCCGGATGATCTTCTCAGCCTCCTGGCCGGTGCAGCAGCTGCCGTTTTTGTGCGCGAACGCCCGGATCTTTTCCTCGCAGCCCTTGAGGCTCATGCCGCCATGCTTCAGATCGTCCAGCACCAGCTTTGCCGCCGCCTCATCCGCCGCGATCATCTCCAGCAGCTGTTCTCCGCACATCCACACCGGCCCGCGCTTGCCCTGCTGCCCGCGAATGATCTCCGTTGCCTCTTGCAAATATGGATTTTTCATGGTATACTCTCCTTGTAACTTGTCATGGGGAAGTGTAGGCTTCTCCGCCCTCGTCCGGCTGCAACCGGGCGAGGGCATTTTTTATCCGATCAGGAACTCCGGCTTGTAGTGGAGTTTCAACGCCCTGGCGTTCTGGTGGTACTCCGGCGCGCTCCATTTGTAGCCCCAGTATTTGGCCGCCGTAAAGATCGCGGCCAGCTCGTCTCCCGCGCGTACCGTAATGCTCTGATTGCGGTACGCGACGGCGTAATAATTTTTCCCGGTGTACCCGGCCTGCTCGATCACGCACGGTCTGCGCGGTGCCCGCTCTCCCGAGTAATCGGCGCTATTTTGCCGCATACAAATGCCCCTTCCTTACTTTCCTCCCGGCGTGCGCGATCTCCCGCTGCGCCACGAAATTCAGCTCCTGCGCGTGCTTCTCTGCGAGCTGCTTTTGATAGATGTGCTCCCGGATGGATTGATACAGCATCCACGAGCAGCACATTGCGCTGCATCCCGGCGCACGTCCCGGGCAGTCCCTCCCGCATGGAGGCGGGACCGGCTTTGTCTTTGGTGCGTACCGCATCATTCGTCCTCGGCCTCCTCCCACAAGTGCTGCATCCACGCCGCCAGTGTCAGCAGCCGCTTGCGCGTCTCCAGCAGCATCCCGACGGTCTCCCGGTCTATGCGCGGCTGGCTGCTCAGTATCTCCGCGTCCTCCTGATCCTGTTCAGCGGCCCGCGTAGCCGCATCGATCAAGTCAGCCATCTGCTCCGGCGTCAGCTCCACCGGAATTTTCCCTTCATGCATCATCCGTATCTTGCTTTGCCACCATCGCTCGAAGCGCCTTGTTTTCTGCCGCCAACTGCTCGATTTCGTGCGCTGCTAGAAGAGTAATCATTTTCAAACATTCTAAATTTTTCCGAAACTTGCACTTGATACAGCCATTCCCGGCGCAGTTCCTCAACATCTCCACGATCTCATCCACGGTCTCACAGCTCATACAGCACACTCCCCAATGCAGCGCTGATCGCCGCCGCTCCGCCGAAGGCCAGCGCCGCACCGGCCAGCTCCAAGGCCAGCAGCACCAGCGCCATGCCGGACAAAAACGCCCCTGCCAGCCAGCAGACGGAGAGCGCCGTCCGGCGTACCCGCTCTCTCTTTTCCCGCAGGCCGTCTCTCTCGGCTCTGCGTGCTTCCCATTCGCGCTCCCGCGCTCTCTGGTGATTGACTCCCGTGATAAACTCCACGTCGCTCATACGCTTTCCTCCCTCAGTATGGATAACAGATCGTCTCCCGCACCCTTTCGATCGGCACGGACAGCTTCCGCATCAGCGGCAGCACCTTGTCAAAGTACGCGGTCGGCTGCTCGAAAACGCGGTAGAGCGTCTTTTCGCTGCATCCTGCGTACCGGCTCGCCATTTCGATGGTGACGCCCTGCGCGGCCATTTCCCCCCGGATCATCGCCCGCAGGCGGTAATCCGTCGTCCGCTCGACTCGCATCTTCGGCATATGCTCACGCCTCCCTTAAAACTTCCTCTTCTCGAACGCGCGGTTTTTCAGGATATCAAGGATTTCCGACTGTGCATCCTCTCCCGCCGCGTGGAAGCTCTTCACCACGAAGGCGTCCACGCTGTTCATGCCCCACGCGACCACGCTGTTCTCCGGCGGCTCCGCATGCTCTGGCATCCCGATTTCATGCAAAATCTTGATGCAGAGTTCCGCATTGCCGCGCGCCTCTGCGTACTCAGCCGCACCGCTGTCCTCGTCAAAAAGCACCCCAATCTCTTCCAGCAGCGCACGAAGCACCGCCCGTTTCAGTTCTTCCATGTCCTCACGCCTCCTTCCGTTCCGCCTGCATCAGCTTTGCCGCCGTTGCCATACCCTGCATATATGTGATCATGACCTCGATCTGCTGCGGGTTCATGTGCTTCATCTCGTGCAGCACGCCGTCGATCTTCTTCTTCTGTTCCTCGGACATCTCTTCACCTTCTTCCTTGACACCGCCCCTCCGTATGCTAAAATACGGTCGAAGGGAGGTGATTTTATGACAAAAGCTGAAATTGCGATGCAGTTGACAATTGCCATGCTCGACAAGAAACTGCCATACAATGCAAACAGCAATGCGGAAATGGGGGCAGCCATTGCAGAGATCTATAACGCGATCTACAAAAGTATCTGCCCCAACCCGGAGCACTAGTTCTTCAACTCGTGCAGAACATGAACGAGGATGTGGATTTTGCTGATCGCGTCCTCGAGCGCTCCTCCGCACATACCGTCCTGTGCCAGCAGCTCCACCTGCTCGCGCAGGGCGGTTTCCGTTGCGGTTTTCAGTGTCTTTTCATCCATGCCTCTCACCCCCTTCCAATCGACATTTCTTTTCAATGTTAATTTGCATCTTAACGTAGCTAGAGCATATCACAGCTACGATAAGTTGTCAAGCATAATTTATTATCATAGCTAATTTTTCATTGACAAGTTATGTTTCGTGTGTTAACTTAGTTTGGAAAGGTGGTGATACTTTGGAATCTGTAAACGAACGCATTGCTTTTCTTATCAAGGATCTCGGTATAACACGTTCCGCTTTCGCCGAGCGTCTCCATGTTTCCGGGCCTTTCATCACAGGGGTGTGCTCTGGCATCAGGAACCCCAGTAATCGTACCGTCTCGGACATCTGCCGCGAGTTCAACGTATCTCTTGCATGGCTGGAGACCGGAGAAGGGGAGATGTACGTCCAGCGCAGTGAGAACGAGCGCATGGCTCTGATGTTTGCCGACGTTCTGGCCGAGGCCGACGAATCCACCCGCAAGCGCTGCATCGCTGCGGCAATGGAAATGCCCCCTGAGTTCTGGGACAACATCTACGAGTACGCGAAAAAAATCACCGGAAGCGGCTGAACGCTTCCGGTGATTTCTTATCGAATGATCTTTTCTGCCAGCCGCAGCAGCAGCCATACCTGCTCATCAGTCGCCCGCTCAAGGATGTTTTTCAGTCTTTCTCTTGCCTTTTCCATCATTTCCTCCCTTTCTCAACAAAAACGCCGTTCATTTTTCGTTCATATTTCCATCTTGCACCAAATGTAATTTGGGCGTAGTCTATATTTGTAGCAATTTACTATTCTGATTCTGCTGGGAGGATTTACAATGTTTTGCAATAAATGTGGTAAGGAGATAGCCGACGAGGCGCTGATTTGTCCTTATTGCGGCTGCGGCACCGTCAACTATGTCCGAGATCAGGCCAAGGCAGAGGCCCGCGCCTCTGTGCAGGCTTCGCCGCAGCCTCTCCAAAAAAAGCGCTCTGTTGCGCTGCTCCTTTGCTTGTTCCTCGGCTGTTTGGGGGCACACCGTTTTTATGTCGGCAAAATTGGCACCGGTATTCTCTGGCTCTGCACTCTCGGCTTTGGCGGTATCGGCGCTTTGATCGATTTGATCATGATTATCGATAACAAGTTTACCGACTCCTTTGGCGCGGCGCTCTACGACGAGTACACCGCCAATATGACTCAGGAGGAGTACGACGCTGCTGCCGCCGGCCCCCGCAAGGTGCGCAAAATCGTCCTCATTGTTGCAGTCGCGCTTTGCCTCCTGTGCTTGCTCGTGCTCCGCGTTATCCCTGGTATCCTAGATTTGATTTACGCTTAAGATTCGCCCGTGCCAGCGTGCCGATGCTGGCACGGGCTTTGGTTTCTTCAAGCGATTGGGAGCCGCCTGTGCTTACAGCCTACCCCTTTTGCAATGTATTTGTAAAGATATGGTTGCTTCTATTTGCTATCAGACGTCTGACTATTTCGGAAAGGAGGCGTACTTTTATGGAAAAACTATCTGATTTGTGCCGCGACCAGAAGCAGACGATCACGCCGCGCAAGACGAATCAGGATATCGCCGAAAGTACTGATCTTTCCGTTGGTACCGTCGCCCAATTCTTTCGCGGCGACATCAAAAATCCTTCTGTGTACACTGCCGGGCCGATCTGCCGGGAGATGGGCGTATCGATGGATGCTTACTTTGATATTCCGTGCGAGGCTTCTCCGCCCGAGCCGGACGCCGTTTCGGCAGAGGCCGACAATCTCCGCATTGAAAACGCAGCTCTTCATGAGCAGCTGACGCAGCAGCAGAAATCCCTGCGTATGCATCGGCTTGTGACGCTTATCCTGCTCAGCATCGTCGCACTTTGCGCTTTTGCTCTGGTGGTGGATATCCTGAGTCCCACCCTCGGTTGGTTCCGTGCATAAAAAATACCCGCCCCGGCGCACTGCCGGAGCGGTATTCTGTATCCCTTGGAGGTATCCCCATGAAAGTCCCCGAGCCTCGCAAACTGAAATCCGGCACATGGTTCATCCAGCTCCGCCTTGGCGGCGAGAGCATCCCCGTCTCCGCCCTCACGCGCTCCGACTGCATCAAGCAGGCGCAGCTCATCAAGGCCCAGCACCGCGCCGACCAGCGCGAAACCAAATACAAGTCGGACAAGACCGTCCGTGACCTCATGACGGACTACATTGACAGTATCCGAAAAACGGCCTCGCCGTCCACCGTCCGCGGCTATGTGACGATTCGGGATAACCGTTTTTCGAGCATTGCCGACAAGCCAGCCGACAAAATAAAAAACTGGCAGCGCGTGATCGACACGGAAGCCGATCTCGCGTCTGCCAAGACGTTAAAAAATGCGTGGGGCTTTTTGCGGACGGCCATGCGCCATGCAGGCATGACGCCGCCGGACGTGCGCCTGCCGCAGCTTGTGCCGCCTGATAAACCGTGGCTGGAGCCGGACGAGGTCCTTCGCTTCGTGGAGCTTGTGCGCGGGCAGTCCTTCGAGATCCCGGCGCTGCTGGCGCTGCACGGCCTCCGCCGTTCCGAGATTCTCGCCCTGACTTACGGCAAGATCGACCTGACTGCAAATACCATCACCGTCCACGGAGCCGCCGTGATGGGGGAGGACAACGTCCTTGTCCATAAGCAGACAAACAAAAACGCCTCCTCGCACCGCATCGTCCCGATCATGATCCCGGCGCTTGCGGATGCGATCCGCAGCGCGCCGCCGCACCAGCCGGACGACCCGATTTACACCAGCAATGCGAATACGCTCTGCGCGCAGATCAACCGTCTTTGCCGCAATAACGGCCTCCCGCAGGTGGGCGTGCATGGCCTTCGCCACAGTTTCGCCTCACTGGCGTTCCACCTCGGCCTGACGGAGCAGGAGACGATGGAACTCGGCGGCTGGGCTGACTACAATACCATGCGCAAGATCTATACGCACCTCGCCGCTGCCGACCGCCTCAAGAGCCAAAACAAGATGGCCGCTTTTTTTAAAGCTAATGCTAACCAAGATGCTAATCAAACTGAAAATGATTGAAAATACAGGCACTTTGCGGAATGCCATTCGGGTTCAAGTCCCGCCTCGCGCACCACAAACAAGAAACCCGCAATCTCAATGGATTGCGGGTTTTCTTTACATACCAACGCTTTCCGGGTTTTTGTGCGTTGTAATATCTGACGCATTCTCGCATTGTCTGACGCATTCAGGGTGCAATTTTCAACGCAAAATGCTAACGAAAAATGCTAACGGTTTTGCTTCACAATGCACCTGTAATACGCGCAAAGCTTTTCCTCCGGGCCGGGGCCGTCCTTGTCCATCAAAAATGCCCGCGCCAGTTCCGCGTAGAACTCCGGCACGTTTACTCCGAACTTCCGCGCCACGTCGTAGTAGTCCGAATACATCATGTTCATGGTCACACCCCACGCCCAGCGGGGGATGTCGTGCGGGATGCCGCTCGCATCCGCGACGGCGGAAGTCTGATCCATCGTCCAGTGCGGGCCGGTCGAGCCGTCGGCATTCTGCATATGCTCGGCCCAGTGTATGGCCGTTTCTCGGTCAAACGCTGCCGCATCCGGCTCGTCTGCGCGGCAGTCCAGCTTTTCCAGCCTGCGGATCGTCTTCGCGTACAGGCCGACTTCCTCCGCGCTGCCCAGCGTCACAGGTTTCTCCATGGACTCGTGCAGTTTCGTGTAAAGTTTTTCGACATATTCTTTCATCGTGTCATGCCTCCTGGATATACCGGTAGAGTTTATCGACGTCATTCTGGTCAAACCGCATATCGCCCAGCAGCGGGACGGATACGGTCAGTTTGTTCTCAAAGCGCGGACGCGCCGCGTTGTAGAGCTTGTCGAGGTCGATGTTTCCGGCGTCGTCGAAGATCTGCATCATCTTTATCGCCGGATTCTCGCGCAGCGCAAGGATCTTCTCGCGGCTGCCCTCCATGATGAGTGCAAGCATGATCCCGGCCCCGATGCCCTTGCCGCCTGGCAGGTGCGGGATAACCTCATTGTCTGCGTAGCGCATCGCGCCTCGCATGGCCTGATCTATCGTCACTGTCATTGCAGATTTCCTCCTTTAACGATGGGGCGGCTATTGCCGCCCCTTTTGCTTAGCTGTTGCAGCACCCGCCGCACTTCTGGATCGGGTTGTAGAGCGTCTGCGCCGTGGTCGCGGTGCCCGTTGTGACGTCGGCGACCTGCTTGGGATAAAAGGTAGCGTTGACGTAGGTGACGATGGAGTTGTCACCGCAGCAGCGGCGCTCGGCCTCCATCTTGATCGCATCAAGCGCTTCCTTGCGGACGGACTCGACGTCCTGCTTGACCAGTGCGAAGCTGTCCTCGGTGCGCTGGTTGTGGACGGCCTGCTTGCACAGCGCCTCACGGACGTCCTTGAGCTGCCTGTCGATATAACCGTACACCTCCAGCATCTTGCCGTCGTTGTACGTGTTGGCCTTGAGCAGCGCGATCTCGCTGTCCTTCGCGGCCAGCTTCTGCTCCCGGTCGAGATCGTAGCGCGTGACCGGCATGTTCTCGCTGCACGTCGGCGCCTGCTGCCGCGCGGCGAGCATGGCGGCGACCGTCATGGCAGGCGTAACTGCTGCAACGACGTCAGCGGCTGCCGGCTTGTTGTTCTGTCCGATGCCGCCCAGCAGATTGCCGAGCCCGCCGTTTGCCAGACTCATCGCGGCGCCGCCGATGCCAAATCCCAGCGCAGTCCCCGCGAGTCCCTTGCTTGCGTATTCCATAGTAGTACCTCCGATAAAATAGTAAGCTGGCCAGCTCCTGCTATCATTATCTCGCACCGCAAAAATCTAAGGGTTGCACTTGCGTGCATTTATGCTGCATTTGTGTGCAAAAATTTTTTTGCTTACCCCATTGACATACCACCATTTTGGTGGTATACTAGTGCCATAAGATAAAACAAGGCGAAAGCCAAGGAGGACCACAAAAATGAAAAAGGCTTACATTCAGTTCAACGAGAATTCCACTTCCGCGTTCCTTTCCCGCTTCGATGGCAACGAACAGTTTTCACTTTACGCAGATATTGATTCTGTCGACGGCGGCTGGCTGCTGGAAACCTCCGGCTCCATTACTTGCCTGAATGAGCTCGAAGCAGCAGGCAGCGAGGCAATGATCAACGCCATTTCTGAGATCGTCGACGATCCAACAACCCCGTGGGAAGAGCTTAGCGAGGATGACGCGGAAAACATCCGCGACACTCTCGCCGCTTGGGGTATCGCGTGATGGATCGCATTTGTTCGCAATGTGGCTGTACTTTTGACGGAATTTCAGCGGATACCCTTTGTGAGGCATGCCGCATGGTTGCAAAGATTTTCCTCAACAGCCGGATTTGTTCTGCGTGCGGCGCAGCGTACACATCGCGCTCTCCACGTTCCGCCTATTGCCCCGCGTGCCGTAAGCACCACCAGAGCGACGCACCAAAAAGAAGCATCGGTTCATCCGATAAGTGCGAGCTTTGCGGCGCGGAGTACACCGTAAAAGGTTCGGCGCAGCGCTATTGCCCAGAATGTGCAAAAGGTCGCGCGCGCCGCGCGTATGCGGAGCGTAAATCCGAGCGTATCATCGCCACCGCAAATTGCATCGTGTGCGGAAACCCGTTCCCGCTGGATGGCCATCGGCGTAAGTGCTGCTCAGAGGAATGCGCGAAAGTGCGCCAAAAGCAGATGGTAATGCAGGCAAAAAAGAGAGATCCGGAAAAAGCCCGCGCGTATGTACGTGCATGGTACGCCGAGCATAAAGAAGAATACAACGAGAAGCGCAACAAAAAGTGCCGAGAACAGCAAGCATTAAAGAGAAAGGAACCCGCAAAATGACTGACAAACAATTCAACATTTTTTGGTCGGAGGCCCTCGCCTCGGACGACCGCGAAGCATTTGTCTCCGACTGGGCGCTATCGTCCATCTGGGGCGACGAACCGGAGACCGACATCCCCGGAGACCGTGCATACCATCTCGATGAGCTGTGGCGCGTTGCGCACATGTCGATCCGCGACATCCGCGACGCCGCAGGGCTGACGCAGGCCGCATTTTGCGTGCGATTCTGCATCCCCAAGCGCACGCTTGAGAACTGGGAGGGCGGGCAAAGCAAATGCCCTGACTACCTCCGGCTCCTGCTTGCGCAGGCCGTCGGCGCATATTTGAGGCCATAAAAAAACACCCGGTGCCAGCCTGTGGCACCGGGTGTTTTTATACCATATCCAGCTTTTCCGCCGTCCTGCGCGCTTCGATCATGATCTTATCCATGCGCCGGGAGACCGTCGAACGATCCATGTGCAGCTCTTCCGCGATGTCGATCTGCGGCATTCGCTCCAAGATGTACATCCTACCGATCTCCCGATCCTCTCGGCCAAGCATTGCCTGCCCAAGGACGCGCTCCCAATCGCTTGCCAGCAGATTTTTCAATCCATCCGGTAAATGCACGCGCCCTCTTGCCATTTGCGCCTCCTTCCGGCGCAGGACGGCCGAAAATTACTTGCTATCCAGCACGGCAATATTGCCCTTATTACTGACCCTCAGACCCAGCGCGGCGGCGATATCGCGCACCTTGACATAGTTCGTGCCGTTTTTCAGGATGCGTTCGACGGCGATCTCCTTGCCGTCCACGATCATTTTGCTTTTCTCTACCACTTCATCTTCAAACCTTTCCAAGAATTTTTTCCACTGCTCGTTGCCAGTGGTGTGATAGTAGGTGTTCATGTCCGTGCCGACGAACGGGCGCGGGCAGAACTTCCCGGACACATCGTAATGCCGGATAATGTGATCCGCCGGAATGTTGTGCTCCTTCATGAGCTTGCGGATGAGCCACTCGGCATTGTCCAGTACCTTTTTCTCGAAGAACCAGTCAGTGTCGTAGGCTCCCATGCGCTTTGGATTTACCTTCTTCGGTCTCAGCTCCACGCCGATGGAGTTCCAGTTCCGGCACTCCGGATGCAGCGTACCGTCTCCGCAGTGCCACGCCACGTCCGTATCCTTTACGCACCGGTAAATGATAGCGCCCTCGTCCACGGCATAGTGTGCGCTGGCTCTTGCCTGCGGATTTTTGAACCACTCGGCCACGCTGGCCGCAGAGCCGAGCGCACCGAAGTAGTGGACGACGATCCATTTCGGCGTGCAGCCGCCCGCTCGATGGTTGATCGGCGTGAGCGCGTCCTTAATTACCGGCATTGTTCGCGCCTCCATCCACTGCGTCCTGCACCTTCTGGCTCTGCGTGCCGAAGTAGAACGCGATCACGACGGCATACACCGTCATAAAGTCCTGGCTGATCTTGCCCACCACGGCCATGTACGCAAATACCGCCGTCAGCGTCAGCGTCACAATGCTCTTCACGCTCAGGAGATTCCCGAGCCGCTTGATGATCTTATCCATAATCAGTCCCTCCAGCTCTCAATAACGTCGATTCCGTATTCCAGCGCACAGATATGCTCGATCTTGCAGCCGCGCGCATCCTCCCATCCGAGCGCAAAGTACGCCACATCCGCAGTCGCCAGAAGCTTCAGGCTTTCGCCCAAATACCACAGCGGCTTTGCATCCGCCGGTGCTCCCTGAAAGAAGCTTTCAATGATTTCTACATCATCGTGGAGAGCTTCCTTCGCGCGCTGGATCGCCTTTTCGCGTTCCGCAAGGATTTCCTCGTCGCTTTTTCCCTTCATGGGCTGAGAGATAAACAGTTTTTTCATTCGTATGTACCTCCATCGTCTTTATCATTTGGTTTTGCAAATACTCTCTTGAGCAGGAGCAAAAGCAGCTCCCCGCCGAAGGCCGCGCCCGCGAACACCAGCACATCCGAAAGGTCGCACGCCCTGTCCAGGAGGACGGCTGCGGTTTTCAGGATCATCGCCCACGTGGCCACTGCCGTGAGCATCCACAGGCAGTAGTACACAAGCTCGCGGGCCATACGGCCCTTTGACCATCGTTTCTTGTCTCTGCGCATCAGCCCAGCCCCAGCTTCGCCAGCGCAAAGCCGATCAGCCCCGCGATGAGCGCGGTAATGACGCCCTTCACGACCGCCTCCCAGCGGCTTCCCGGCAGCGCCTTGAGGCTTTTCACATCGGCCTTGATCTCGTTCACGTTTTCCTCGATCGTCTCCTGCTTGGTGGCCAGAACCTCCACCGAGGTCGCCAGCTGATGCAGCGCCTTGTTGTCTGCCTCCAGCTCGTCGATCCTGTGCGAGTTGCTCTTGCATCGCGCCTCCACGGAGGCGATCTGCGCCTGAATTCCATCATCCATCTTGATACTCCTTTCAAAGCTTTCTATTTCGCACTCCGGACAAACCATCCTGCCCTCCGGCACGGCCCGCCCGCAGCATACGCAAATATCCGTCAGTTGATCTCCTGATCCAGCGTGATAACGAGATTCGCGCCGGAACCCTTTGCAGATACGCGGAAGAACGCAGCTCCAACTGGCGGAGCCACATTTTTGTCCGTGCTGAATGCCGCAGCCGCATTCGCATCCTCCACTTTTGAGGGATAATAGATGCTACTGCCGATCTTTTCGTAGCTGACCGGTGATCCCTTAAGCGAATAATTCGCATTGTACCACGCAATGCGGCATCCGTAGGTATTCCACGCGATTCCGTCTCCGCCGATGCGGTAGACGTGTTCGGCTCCACCATCGAACGGGATAAATCCAGTTGTAACGAAGCCGCTCATATCACTCGGCGCACCGTTGGAGCCTAGATATTTGCCATCCGTGTACGGAGCCGAGACACCGGAGCTGTTTACAGCCGTTGGCACCAGATTTGTGTACGTTACGACCTTCGTAGCCACCGCCGTAATTACGACATCGCCGGTAACGCTCGCAATGCTGATGGCACCGCTGCTTGCTGTGTAGGCCGTGGATGTGATATCCGTTCCGCCCATTTTGATCACAACGTTGCCCATCGTGTAGCCGCTGTCCGCTGTCAGAGTCGCCGTATAGGCCGCGCCATCTTCAACGGATACCGCCGCATTGCTGTTTGAAACGTGTGAAAGCGAATTCGTGATATTCCGATACACCGTTGCTGCGTAGCCGATTGTCCGGTCGCGCCCGGCGCCGTAGCAGAAAGAATGAATCGCTTGCTCCGAAGGCGTTAGCACGTTTACGGTGAATGCTGTATCCTTTGCCGTTCCAGCCGTCTTATCGTATGTCACATCCTCGCCATATGTAATGCCCCAGAATGTGGCGCTGGCCGAAGAATTGTTGCGGTAGAAGCACGCATTCGGCATCGCCACTTTCCATGCATCAAACGCGGTGCCAACGGAATTCGCCACACTGTGAAGTTTATCCACACGGAAGCAGTGCGTATGCCCGTGAACATTCGCCACAAATTTTGCAGCATTGTGGCCGTTGAAATTCACTGCCGTTCCGTTTTCTGTGGTCGATCCGCCCTCAACGTAGGCTTTCACGATATTGCTCATGGGATATGTGCCGCCGTAATCCAGCGGATAGTGCGCCAGCACCAGTACACTCCAGCTTGCCGCATCGGATTTGCCGCCAACGTCATGGAGCGTCTGCGCAAACCATAGCCTTTGTGCGGGGGAGCAGACATAGCTTGCCGACTCGCCGCCGGTCGTCTCGCCCTCGCAGGTATTGAGGCAGATCACACGGAGCTTCTTATCGGCAAAATCCCGGTAACAGTAGCCGTATTCCGTGCTGCCGTAAACCGCACCTTCGCAGTATTTACCGATGGTTGAGAAGAGATATTTCGCGCCGACCAGCGTGCTGTATTCTCCGGTATCGTGGTTGCCCACCGTGCGGAACTGCGGAATACCCTTGTACGCCTCGTCAAGCCAGCCATTGATCTCTGCGATCTGAGATTTCAAGAGCGCTTCCGTTGTAGTTTTGCTGCCAAAAGTGATATCGCCCAGCATACAGGCAAAATCGATCTCAGGCAGGACATATGCCAGCGCCTTGAGTGCCATGCAGGCGTGCAGATTTCCGGCATTGATGTTCGTCTGCCATCCATCGACCTGTTCTCCTGCATGATGGAAGTCCGATACAGCCAAAAAAACAATGCTGTCCGACTTGAGCACAGCCTTTACTTTCTCCGACACGGCCAACGCCTCGGCCTTGACGTAATCCGGAATATCTGCGTGTTGGATGGAATCTGCCGCAGATACATCCACCTTCAAGGTTTTCCCGCCAAGAATCAGCGGTTTCCCATCCTTATAAAGTGTTTTTAATGCCATACTCTCACCTCATGCCTGCAAGAGCACTGATTCGAGGCACTTGCTGAATTTCCGCACCGCCGGGGTATCGTTCGTGTAGTATGTGATATTGTTCGACACAACCGGCCATCGCAGGTGAACGCCATCTGTATACATCATACTTTTGACAATGCCGCTGTCCTCGGCCATGTTGACGCGCCGCACGCCGTACTTCTTGAGGATCGGTACGACCGCATCCAGATACGCCTGCTGCGTGGCTGGTGCCTCTCCGTTCGCGCCGCTATGGATGTTCGGCAAAATTACGACGATGCTCGCCTCGGGGAATCGCATTTGCAGCTGCTCGATGCACCACTTGATCGCGCCGCAGCTGGTCGTCGCCGTCTCGCTGGCTTCGTCTGCTGCTGTGCCGATGTGGGTGTAGCCGGAAAGGATATCATTCGTGCCGTATTCCAGCACGATGTAATCGAACTCGTCCGTTCCGTCGATCAGTTTGCGCACCATCGCCGTCGCGCCATTTGGCCGCTCGGTCGTGGAGTACCACCACTGTGCTCCGTGTCCGGCGCACCACCACTTGATCTTATACTTCCGGGCAATCAGCGCGAACCATCCGGAGCCTTTGTAGGTTTTCCCGTCATCCCCTGTCTGCGCAGTGTCCCGCAAGACGTTTTCCATCCAGCGGTCATTGTATGCGCTGGTGATAAACGAACACGCGCTCTGCTCCGTCAGGCTATCACCGAGAACGGCGACCTTCGCCCCGACGAGCTTCGAAACAGCCTGATACAGCGAGGCATACATGAGCTTATTACAGCTCTCGTCAATATCGAAAAGCTCTGCCTGTGCCGTCTGATACCATGCATCATAATCTTCAAACGGTACGTTCTGTGCGCACTTACTTCCGTCCGTCCCCATGGTGTTGTTGATCCACGCAAGCGCGTCCTCGACCGACCCATTGTTCGCTGCCGGGATTCCAACAAAATTTTGCGGTAGATACATCGCCTTTGCCGTTGTTGCGGATTCCGGCACGGTATACGCCTTTGTCGTATCATCCTTTTCGATTGTTCCAATCGGTGCGATTGCACCATATTGGTTTTCCGGGAGCGCGGCAAGCAGCTGCGGCTTCTGGTACGCGCCGCTTGTGGACATATTAAAATTGCAGTAGATCGTATCGCCAGCCTTGCACGGCACGACCACGCCGATGGAGCCGAAGGATGCTGCGCCGGAGCCTACACTGTTGCAAAAGTACGGCTTGCTGCCGTAGATATGCTTGCCGTATCCGAGCTTCTTAATGGAGACACTGCCGTCCTGAACGGTCGTGGTCGCCTCCGGATGCTCCGTCAGCCAAGTGCTCACGGCAGTGTTTACCTGTGCATCGGTCGGGCCAGGGAGCGGTTCGCCAACCTGCACCTCCTGTCCGCCTGCGATCACTGCCTCTGCGATCTGAGTTTTGTCCGCAGGGGTGAGTACATAATCGTCACCAGCAGGCCCCTGCGGGCCTTTGAGGTTGACGGGCGCTGGGTTGGCCTTGCCGCCGTCGTTCGTCCAGCTCAGATCGCCCGCAGCGGAGACGGACGGCGTGAATGTTGTGCCGTCTGCGCCATCTGCACCATCCTTGCCCGGAGCACCATCCGTTCCGTTCGTTCCGTCTTTACCGTCTGCGCCCTGTGGGCCGGTCGCACCCCTCGACGGCTTCCCGGTGTCCTCGGTGCCGAGAT
>ERZ1035037.242-NODE-242-length-19727-cov-8.190169_pt1 | contig 19727 bp, 33 predicted proteins | sample MGYA00520618_ERZ1035037 | MGnify/ENA primary metagenome ERZ1035037 (study PRJEB33766, sample SAMN09781741) | gut metagenome | biome: gut microbiome | host: Homo sapiens | place: Madagascar | study: EMG produced TPA metagenomics assembly of the PRJNA485056 data set...
ATATTTTAAGATAAATTTTTATAAAAGTCAAATTTTTATTTAATTTTAATCCAAACTCTATTATTTACTAAAATATTATCCTCGCCCCAAAAATCATAATTTGGAACAGCGCTGACATATCCAATAATACAATGAGGGTTTACGATATATTCTTCTTTCGTCATTAAACTAACCGTGCCATTTGGCCCAGAACAAACTGGCATACCAATGGCATTTCGGAAAGCTTCGCGAGATTCTAAAGTATAGGCGAGAACACGACCTGCAACTGCAATTGGAGTTTTACATTGTTCTGTTTCACCAATAGCAAAACCAAAAGTGTCAGATACAATATTTGCACCTGGCATCATACGCTTATCGCTGATGCGCAAAGTGTCATCACCAACTTCAACAACAACTTGTCCCGCAGAAGGATTATCAATTGCTTGACGATATTCTGCGAAGTCATTATAAACTGCACCATATACTTTTTGACCGCGAATAGATTTTGCAACACCAAGTCCGCCCGCAACGATAACTGCACCGGTGGAAGTAGATGTTGTTTCTGTTGTAGCGGAAAAAGTAGTTACACCAGTAACTGTACCACCAGAAAGAGGTAGAGAGCCACTTTTAAGGTTATAAGTTGTGCCATCAACCACCATAGAAGCAATTGCTGCGCCCTCAGCGGTTTGAGGAGAAACACTAACTTCGCTACCAGTTCCAGTTCCACTGTCGCCGCTACCAATTAGAGAAGTATTACCAACTAAAGTTGTAGAACCATCTGCGTTAATACGATATGCTAACATCTATTTTCACCACCTTATTTTACACGAATCCAAATTCTGCCATTAACTTCAACATTTCCAGAACCCCAAGTTTTATAGGAAGGGATTTCAGAAACATAACCAAGCATGCGCTCAGGATATAAGCGGACTTCTTCACGACTCATTTTGCTAACTGTGCCACCGGGACCAGAACACACTGGGTCACCAAGTTCATAACTGTCGCGGTCTTCATAAGGATATGCAAGAACACGACCAGTCGCAGCGATAGGAGTTTTACATTCGTCGGTTTCACCGATAGCAAAACCAAAAGTGTCGGAAATAATTTCACAAGCAGGGAGCAAACGGTCATCAGCAAGTTGCATAATACCGGATTTGTCTTCGCGGACAACATAGCCGGGAGCTATGATGGTGGCAGGACGATATTCGGCATAATCGTTCCAAACAGCACCATAGAGCTTAGTCCCACATGTAACTTCTCCTGTTGAATTGGTAATAGATAAAGGACGGTAACCATTCCATACTCCTGTCGCATTATTTAAATTAGTTAATAAGAAATAAGTAGCATTGCCATCATTTCTTAACATACTACCATACTATTTTTGATTAGTAGGAGGTAATAAATAAAGCTAAGTGCCTCCAATACTACGGATATATAAAGTATCCGTCATAGTATCTCCACTTTTCTTTACATAAGTACTCCCTAACCCATTAATAGCCTAAGTAAGCGCATTATTCAACACATACCCTTGCTTAGCACTTAATGCCTTTTCACTATCATCTGTAGTCAAATTATCAACAATAAACCAACTATTACTTTCTTCACCGACCAACGCATAATGTGTGCCTTCATTGTACAAACTCTACCAATCAGCATTAGTTTTTGTAGAAAAGTCATTTTGCGTCATATCAGTTAAACAACAAGTAGTATCAGTCAAAATATTACCAATTAAGTCAATAATATCTTTCCTTTCAACTGCTACCGCATTAACAATATGGCCTTCTGCGTTAGTTTTAAACTTATAAAAATCTAATGCATATTCAGAACCTTTAGCAAGTGCGTGTTGATAAGCTATATTGCCATAATCACCACGTAACACAGAATCCGCTGTAAAACCTACAGGTAAATTATCTAATGCCACCTTAGAGTTACTATCTAATCCAGCGACACCATTTGCTTTACTAAGTAAAGAAACATCCAATTTACCTTGTAATGCTAAAGTTACTAATTTATTCTAAACGCCATTAACACTTGTAGTGCTAAATTCACTATCAATTGTACCAACAGTAGCATATTCTTCAATAGTATCAAGTTTCTTCTTATCTGCAGCGCTCATTAAGCCCGCGGTAGTAGTAGTAACTTCATCGTAATTCTAAATATCCTCTGCTTTTGCCGCGCCAAGACCAGTTAAGTCATCAATAGTTACATAACTTGCGCCAGTAATATGACCTTCAGCATTTGTCGCAACTTTATAAAAGCCCATTAAAAATTCGCTGCCTTTCTTTAAAGTGTGCTGATAGGCAACATCACCATAATCACCACGGAAGGCAGTTGAACTTAAAGTACCAAGAGTTAAAGAAGGACTAATTTCAACATACTCTGTGCCAGACCAACGATAAGACTTGTTATCTGTTTTATCAATATAAATACGGCCAGCCAAACCTTCTTCGGGGAACCCTGCTTTAGTATCAAACTCTAATACATTGTCTACATAAGAAGGTAACTGAGAAATAGGAATTTTTCCATTTTCATCCAAACTTGCTATACCATTAATCGCCGCTCGCGTAGAAGCATCAATTTTTAAATCTAAAGCATCTTTAATAACGTGATTTTGAACAGGATTAACACTTGTCGCACTTAGCGCAGTATCTACTGTAATTGCAGTTGCACCAGACGCAATACTTGCAAGTTTGATTTTGTCTTCCTTACTCATCAGACCATCAGAAGTAGAAGAAGCATTTGGATAAGTTGTGTCTTGTGCAGGAATACCTAATGCGGTAATATCTGTTTTTACAACATCGGTTGCGTCTGTTATGTGTCCTTCCTCATTAGTTGTAATTTTATAAAAACCAGAACTAAACTTCCGGCCTTTATTTGTAACTGCGTGTTGGTACGCCGCATCACCGTAATCACCGCGATAAGCAGTAGAAGCAGTAGTTCCTAAAGCTAAAGAAGGACTAATTTCTATATAGTCGGTGCCGCTCCAGCGATAAGTTAAATTGGTGTCTTTTGCTACATAAATTTTTCCTGTCTCAACATTAGCAGTTGGAAAATCAGATTTAGAAGTATATTCTAAAACATCATCTACATAAGAGGGTAGTTGGCTTGCAGGAACACGACCATCAGAATCCAATCCTGCGACACCATTAGCTTGGCCCACAACAGTAGTAGCAACAGCACCCACATCCGTAGCTGTTAAAGTAATATCTGCATTTAACTATTTCCCATTAACCTTACGAGTGTTGGGAACTTTATTACTTAATTGTGTTTGAATCGCGGAAGTAACACCTTTGGCATAATTTAATTCTGTAGTAGAGGCAGTTAAACCTGCTAATTTATTAATTTCTGTTGTAGTGGCATTAACTCCATCAAGTTTATTAAGTTCATCAACAGTTGCGGTAATACCCAAATCACTTAAAGAAGTCTTGCTATCTTTATAATATGGAATACCATTAATAATTGGTGTGGGTGTTAAACCAGTTGTATTATAAACAGTAGAAGTAGTTTTAACACCACCAAGTGTAGAACTAGCCACAGGTAATACATATTTATTTGCTTCGGCTTCAATAGCGTCTAATTTTGCTTTATCTTCTGCCGTCATTAAGCCGGAGCTTCCACCATCTCCACCAGAAACTTCATTTTGTGTAGCGGGAGTATAGCCTAAAGCAGCAATAACATTGGTTTTAGTTAAAGAAATTGTGCCATCAGAAACACTAATATTACCGCCAACTTTAACAACACCATATTTACTATCAGTTGTTAAAGGAATATTAAAAGTTTCTTCTGTATTACCATCGCCAGTTTTTACTGTTAAAGTATAAGGGCCAATATCACTTGTAATGATGACTTGGCTTGGCGTATAACCAATTAAGCTTTCTACATCAGCAGTAGTAAGTTCTCCGACAAAAGGCAGATTCTTAACAACTGTATTACCATTACCAACTTTTAAACGAGGCAGATTATGGTTGGCATCTACATCATAAATAATGATTTCACCGGCCTTTGGTTTAAATGCAGTTGCTTTATCCCAATTTGCCTCAATATCGTGTTTTAACTAAATTCTTGTTTGTAACAATTTTTCAGCCATACAAATTACTCCTTTGTTCATCGTTTTCAGAACGAGTATTTGCATTTGAGTGTCTTTTTCAACTCAAATGGGCGGCGGGAGGAAGAGCTCCTCCCGCCAAAGATTAATTAAGTTTCGTAAGTAACTACTCCAATAGAGCATTTTGTTTGTTAACAAGTTCTTCCAAAGAAGCAACTTTTTTCTGCAAATCTTCTGTTTGTTGCTTTTGATAAGAAACTTGGCTTTGAAGATTAAAATATTCTTCCTCGCTAATTTCAAGTAGTGAAACAGATTTAAGTTCTTTATCAAATGTATTTGGAGAACCAATTAAATGATAGAAAGAATTTCCATCTGAACCTATAATCGCATTTGCAGAAGACTCATCAGTTTGAATAAATCTCTGTTGCCCAGGTAAATACCTTACATAGCAAACTTTCTGCAGGAGGTCAATTACCATATTGTTCCACATTACTTTATAAAACATTTTCTTCCCTCCCTTACACACAGAAGCCCCAACATACACCATACAAGAAAGAACCCGCACCATTATTGTTAATATTACCATTCATATCAACATAACGCCAATAGTGAGGATTATTACCAGTAGAACGAGTCCAGTAGAGGTTTATGCCAGCAACTTTGTTGGCTTTAATGCGGCTGTCCGCGTTAGTGTAAAGAGCATATGGAGTTCCTTGGCCCATTACTACAGAACCATAAATTTCACCGTTAAGTTCAGCATCAGAAGGAACCCAAATTTTATCAGAAGTTGTTTTTAGAGTTTGGTTGTAATAACCGCCATCGCTAATTTTATCAACAGGCTTGATGATATTTTTAATTTCATCAGGTAAAGAAGCGAGTAAAGTTGTATTACAATATTCGCGTAATGTACTCTTTTCCCAACCACCAACACTGTATGCGGAATTGTCGCCTTCTTTAATTGGATTGTTGTTAGCGCGAGTTTTATCTTTACCAAGCTAACAAATCATAAAGGTAAGGGATGCTTTATCGGAACTACCATTGTAGTCTGCGCTGGTGGAAGTTAAAGTATCGTGATTAATACCTACAATCTCAACTTCTACATCAGATTCCAAACCATTTATGATATAAGAAAGTTTCTTACGACCGCCATAACCATAGGCGTCAATTGTGCCATTTTTACAGTTTTCTGCAATTTGCGCCCAACTATCTTCAATATAACCATTAAAGGAGAATTGGGCGTAGAAGTTACGAGCGGAGGTAATTGGTTGAGTTACATCAGGACGCCAACCAGAAAACTCATAATATGGTGAATCTTGACCATTAATTTTTTTCTTAATTGCGCTTGTGTCGCCAGTATAGCGAGCGGTTTGGCCATAGAATACACGAGTTTCAAGAATTTTTTCAGTTCCGTTAAAGAAATAAACTGGGAAGTCCTTTAAAATTTCATCAAATATTGGCCCAATAATTTGAGCAGAAGTAATATTAGTTAAGGGCTTATCCCAACTTTTGAATTCGTATCTGTATTTTTCAGTAGAAGGTTTGGTGGGAGCAGAAATGCGACCAGTTGCCTTCGGGTCTTCTACTGTTGCGCCTTCTTTAACCCAAGAACTCCATAGCACATTACCATCTAAGGAAACAAACCTTACTAAATATGTGCCACTAAACTTTGCGACGATATTATATGCTTTTCCTGCGGCGGTAATTGGAAGAGCTTCACTCCAACCTTTCCATTCATACTTACTGTCTTCGGTGTCGGTGCGAGTTGGTTGTTCAATATTACCGTTGATGATTGGGTCAGTAATTTCTTGACCTTCTTGGCAAATATAGCGATAGAGTAGAGTGTTATCGTAATTTAGGAATTTTACGAAGAATTTCGCAATACCATTCACTACAACAATTAACTCTGGGAAAACATCGTTAATTTCTTCCAAGAACTCATCGGTAATACTATCAATTCTAACGCGGCCACTTACAACAGGCTTGCCCTCGGCGGTTTCACCAGTTGCATCCAAACCATCGCAAGCCTTTAATTTATTGATGGAAGTACGCAAGCTTTCTTGACTCGTCGCAGTCCAATCAACACCAACAAGACGCACGCGGTTTAGGGCAGGAGAGTTATTAACAAGAGATTCAATGTTAATATTAGGAGTATTTTCAATGCGGAGAGTTTTTAATTCATCTTGACCCTCTAAAACAAGACTTTGGATATGCTTTTGATTTTGAATTGTTAAGTTGGCAAATGTAGCTGGTAATTCAAGTGTTTTAAGGTGGCCGCCATTAGGGAAGTCAATACCAGTTAGTTTTGAACCCTTTGCCAATACGGTCTCCAAACCATGGCAACCACTCATATTAATAGGTTGAGAGAGTTTTACACAATTTTCGACATTAATAGTGGTTAGTAGTTCATTACTACCAACAGAAACAGAAGTTAAGTTAGTATTCTAATACCCTTCTGTGTGGCTACCAAGAATAATATCCTGAAGTTTTGTTGCCATAGAGAAGTTAGCTAAACCAACATTTAACGGGCTAAGGTCGCCTACACTGGCAAGACGGTCAGCACTATAAATATAACACTCAGTATCATTCATTTGGTCCAAAGGGCATTCAAAGGTATATGAAGTGTTGCGCTTACCTCTAACAGTCTTATTAATACCACCGAAGCTAACGCGCGGCCAAATATTAGAATAAGGAGTTACTGTAATACTGTGGGTATCATAGCAACGGAGAGTAATAAAATTACTTTGTGCATCGCCAGTTTGATATTTACTGTCGCGATAACGGAAAGTATTAAACAACCACCAATCACGCTGGGATTTTTTATCGCCTTGAAGCATATCAAGATAATTTTCGTGAAGAACCAAATAGGAATTGATGTATTTATTGTATGCGTCCTCATTCCAAATTACTTCTGGCCACATAGCTTGGTGGTTTGCCATTTTGGTGTTAATTGCTTCGTAAGAGAATTTTCCTGTGCTACGAAGGTCTTGATACATTGCTTTGATTTTTTCAGGGAAAGCATCACGAATGTTGCACCAAAGAGTTGACTTCTACCCGTTGAAAACTTGCGCACCATCTACTAAATCTGTATCCTCTAAATCGTAGCCAAAGACGAGGGCACCTTCGTTATTAATTCCTACCGCCGTGTCTAGGTCATAACAGAATGGCTCCCAGTGCGTCCCGTCCCAAGTTGTAAGGAAAAGGTTTTTCGCGCGGCTATCTACCATAAGGAATACTTCAGTAAACACATAATAGTAAATAAAAGGCTCTAAAGTTAAATATTGAGGATATTCGTCTTTAAACTTTTGTAGGCGCGCGGCCTTTTCTTCTTCGGAAAGAGTAATGGGATTATTTTCACTATCAACTGGTTCACGGTCTGTGGTAATAAGCCAATCAGCCAATCTTTTCAAAGCGGTAGAATCAGTATAGGGAACTTCATTTTCTTCTGTGGTATAGCGAGGGTCAAGTTCGGGATAACGAATTTCAAAATCTGAAAGCCAAGCTGGATTGCCGCTACTATCTAAGGAAGAATAATCCGCACTTTTAAAGAGAGTGCGATTACTCGTATTATTCCTTAGCTCCCAGCATTCAAGATTCGGATAAGTCTAACGGTCAAAACCGAAGATGCTCTCATTTGATTTGTCAACATTTGCGTTGTATTTACCTAAGAAAGTAACCTCATTGTTTGTCGTATTCTTCCAGAACACAACAATAGGATTACCTCTTACTGTGGTTTGAACCCGCTCATCCAATTTTTGTGGAGGAGTCTTGTAGGGAACAAGCTCGTCATAATATTCTGCAAGACAAGTATTATTTGCATTTTCAGAAGAAGCAAAGTCGGCCTTCAAGCAGAAGCAAGTTGTCAATAAATCTCCCACATTAATTGGCCAGCCTTTCGCAGTTTCACCAGTTTGAGTATAAACAATACCTTTTTTGCAATCGGCCTTATAGTTCTTAACAGGATAACCCTAAGAACTTGTACCTTGAACATTAAATTGAACTCCTGTCGCGGTAAAAGAACGTTCAGGATGAAGAGGTTCCACATAAGTTAGAGATTTGTTTTTCTTTTTGTCGCCTTTAAATTGCGGTAGTTCTTCACATTCTAAAATCATATACGGAATAGAAAGTGGTAAAGTCTCAAGAGAAACTTGCTCATTTTCATTTAGAATGTTATTACGCTTATATGCCGCCTTACGGTCAGCAAGAGTCGCACGGTCACAAATAAAGTTATTAAGTTGTTCGTGGCGATTTAAACCTTTTCTATAAATGCGTAGCACATATAGGTCAAGACCACAACTTTCCGCGCCAATAGTAATACCAGCAGGATTTACTTGCTTAAAGTTATCGGTTGTAGAATATTGGGTAATGCCGCACATTACGCCATTAATATAGATATAAATAAAGCGGTTTAAAGTTTGCTGTTCTACCACGAAAGTTAAGCGAACCTTACTATCTTCCTTAAATTGAATGCTAACTTTAGATTGCTCAGAAGATAGATTTGCTTGCTGTGATTTAATCTAAAAACCGATGCCGCCTTCTAAAGATTCAAGAACAATACTATCATAATCACGCACATTATGAGTAGCAATTTCTGCTTCAATAGTATAGCCGCTACGACGGAAGTCCTCAGCAAAAGGTTTAAAAGGAATAAACATTGTATCGTCAGGCAAGAAACGCAATACAGTCTGTCCTGCGCTATCTTCTACCCAACCATCTGCACCTTCCCAACCAAAACCATTAAAGGTGGCGGCAATATCGTTATAATGCCATTCTTCCGGTTGAAGTTCGCTATTACTACGGTTTGCGGCAGTAAAGTTAAGAACTAAACTATCGTCCTAAATAACAGTTTGATGAAAGTCTGATTCTTTTACATTTAGAGAAATAGAGTTTGTGGTGTTGCCGCATACAATTTCAAATTTGATATCTGCACCCGCAGGAAAATCTTGAGTAACCCAAGTTTTTGGATTGTGGTCTACAGTTAGTTTTTTGGATGAATATAAAGCTTTATCTTCATTATAGATATTTAAGGTAATTTCAACATCTTCCGCAAATGGGTCATAAATCATATAGGGAATTGTTAAAATATCACCTTGGGTAATTTCAGAACCCTAATAGTTAATCAAAACTGCTTGGTCAGTCATAGAGGAAGAAGTGAAAATCATACCAATATATAAAACTTCGCTGGAAATTAATTGGCCTTCATTTTCAACATCTGCCCAAACCTTTAGAATGTGCGCGCCGTCAGAAACATTCTCAATATTAAAAATGCGGCTACGGCCAGAAGAAGGAGTTGTGTCTGTGCCGAGAATATCTTTGTCCATTACGAAGTGGACGGTCTTTTCTCCAGCGCCAGTTACAATGTATGGGAATTGGACGTTTCCACTATACATACCCATTGAAGGGAAGGTAGTAGTAACTGCCAAAGCCAATATACTAATTGTATAGGCAAGAGTTTTCACATTTCCTTCTGAGTTGGTTACTGTAAGACGGACTTGGTTGGAGCCGTCAGGCAAATATTGTGTAATATCTACTTCATTAACACCTTGTATTGCGCTTAAGGTTGCTTTCTTAACACTATTTACATAAACGGTTAAAATGCCAGGACCGTCTTCCATATTTTCGTTGTCGGCAGATTTATACTTAAATGAGAGTTTAACACTTTCACCTTTTGCATAAGATAAGACGCGGCTATCCATCATATTGGTTAAAGTGATAGTGTAGGTGCTGCCGCCACCTCCACCGCCGGAACCACCAGTAATAATAACTGGGTCACCAACCACAACACCATTTGAAGTTAGATATAATTTACTGTCTTCATACATTAAACCATTGACCATTTCATCGCCTACAAGATTACCAATGTTATTCTGTAGGTCTTTAAGGGAATAGCCAATGTTTCTAACTGCTTCGCCAGCAGAACTATAAGAAATACCATCATAACCTTCACGAATGTCAAGAAGTTCCGCATTATCAAAGGTGGTTGCGCCATCAGTAAATTTGCTTACTAAAGTATCAACCCGTTTTTGAGTAGTGGTCATTTTTGTATCTAAGGTTGTGTAGGCATTATCAATTTTATCAAGATTCTGATTTAAGGTTGTGATGTTTACGATGTCTGTTGTGGCAGGTTTGGTTAAGTTAAGTGCGGAAGTGTTTTCTGTTTGGTCGGTTCCCACTGCGCCAGAAAGAGTTCCCCAAAAGAACTTTTCAGGTAAAACTGCAGTGCCGCCTTCTCCAGAAACGAAAGGCAAATCTATCCAAGGAGTAGTGCCATCGCCAATTTTTAGTTTGGCCTTTCCATCTTCAGTAAAGAGGATGGCAGGTTCACCTTTTAAAAGGATTGCTGTTTCCGCAACTTGAGTCCAATTTTGTTCGCTATCGTTCCGAAGAATAAAGCGAGTTTGGATTTCTTGTGCCATTTAGATTCACATCCTTTTTGAAAGAATGGGTAAAAAGAAAAGGGAGGGGAGTTTATCCCCTCCCCCAAATGAGAGTTTATATTAAATTTTTATAAAAGTCAAATTTTAATTAGATATTAGTGGAACTGCTTCCGCAAGACAAAATGAGGACATCTCCTTTTGTTTGCACTAAATTATTCACATTTCCGCTAAAGGCTACATCAGCTAGATTCTTACCGATACCCTTGCCCTTTTCTAAGGTGGCGCGAGTTACGGTAATAATACCATCTTCCTCGCTTACGCCAGATACATATTGAGTTTCAACGACAGTATCAGCCTTATCTAGAGCTTGAATAGCACCTAACACAGAGCTTTGCAGAGCAACTTTATTGCTTTCAGCGTTAAAGTCACCATCAAAGGTTAAGGTAGCTTGCTTACCAGCCAAATCAGCTACTAAGCCAGTAATCTTGCTTTGAGCTAACTCAGGAATATCAGATTCCTTTAAGGCGGCACGAGTTACGCTGATAACACCATCGGCCTCAGAAACAGCAGTTACAAACTTGCCTTCCTCGGCGGTGTCAGCCTTGTCCAGACCTTCAATAGCCTTTACAACGTCAGCCTTAGTTGCGACCTTATTGGTGGAGGCATCGTAGGCGGTTTCAAAGACTAAGGTGTCTTGCTTGCCGGTCTTTAGAGCATTAATTTCTGCGTCTTGAGCGATGTGCTTAGTTTCGGCATCAGCCTTGGTGTAATAGATGGACTCATTGCCCAATACGTGCCAAGCTTCACCATCATATACATACTCGTCGTAGCCATATAGCACAACATCGCCAGCAGCGAAGGTTTTGCCAGAATTGGCAACTGCAGCTTCAAAAGTATCACCAGTTACGCTGCCTTGGAAGTGCATTGCGCCATTTAGGCCGGCTACCATCTTAGTAATTGTAGCTACGCTGGCAACAGGATTAGTGTCGCCATTATATTCGTCAGCGATTACTAAGGTGTTTTGCTTTTCATCTAACTTATCTTGTAAGCTGGCTACATCCGCAATTTTAATGCCGCCATCTAAGTTAGCAACAGAAATCTTAGAACGAGAAACGGTGATTAGGCCGTCTTCTTCGCTTACAGCAGTTACAAATTCATTGGCTACTGCGGTGTCAGCCTTATCCAAAGCCTTAATGGCGTTGGTAACGGTAGCAACAGTGGCGACCTTATTGGTTTCTGCATTGTAGGTATCAGCAATTTCAACCTTATCTTGCTTTGCGGCCAAGTCGGTAGTTAGATTTGTAATTTTGCTTTGAGGTAGTTCAGGAATATCAATGGTGCCAAGAGTCTTCTTCTCAACACTAATAACGCCATCAGTTTGGGTTACCTTGCTAATAACTTCGCCATTACCGCAAGTTTGGCCATCATTGTCTAGGGCATTAATCGCTGCAACGATTTGGTCATTTACGCTGCCGCCTTCACCAATACCAGCTTCTAATGCAGCTAAACGAGTCTCTACGGTGCTCATATCAATAGAAGTAACCAGAGTATCATAGACGGTTTCGCCCTTACCGCGAGACATTAGGTTGTAAGTGAAAGCTTTGTTGGCATCCTTTATGATTGTGTATTGGGTGTCAGTATCTTGGATTTTACCTGCGATATAGTTTTCTAAGCCTTCAATTTCTTCAGCGCTATACTTAGGTTTTTCCGCAGCCTTGGCCCATCCATATACGTCCGCGGCCATAGCACTTACGAACTTTAGTTCGCTATACTTGGAAGAACCATCACCAATCTTAATTAGGACTTCGGGTAATTGAGACTTATCAATACCCTCTAAGGTTTCGGTTGCGCCCTTAGGAACGGTAGCAATCGCAGCTTCACCCATTTTTAGAATTGGGTCATTAGTAATCCAATTGGTATAGGAATCATATTTTAGTAAAATTCTTGTTTGTAATAGCTTTTCTGCCATTTTATATCACCTTTTTATTTTAATTTTTAAGAAAAGGTAACTTAACCTGCATTACCGCCATTTAGGATAAGCTCAACACCATCTTCATTAACCAACTTAGAAACAGAAACAGAATTTAAGCTCATAATTCCTGTATCTGCATCAACAGCTACCTCATTTGTAGAAGTGCTGCTTTTAACGCCGCCAAGAATAGCAGCCGTAGCAATAGGAATTTCTGCGATACCTGCTTTTGCGACTTTAAGTTTGCCATCGTCTGTGAAGGCAAGACTATCATCAAGGGCAAAGATAGGCAGAAGTTTAGTAAGTTTGGTATGTTCTGCTTCAGTTAGGTGTTGGATTGTATCAAGTAGGTGCGCGCTTAAATTAGCGGCAGTAATACCAGAATCCTTAACGCCGCCATCTTCACCAAAAATTGGAAGATTATTGGTAGCGAAAGTTTCTGGCTTTTTAATATAGTTGGTTAAGTCAGCACTTGTATCACCAATTAATTCAAATGCGCCCTCAACTAACATATATTCTTTATAGTTGTCGCCTTCCGCCGCGGTCCCAGTTTTAATCATATAGATTGTATTTGGGTCTGCATTTTCTACGGCAGGTAATTCTTCAACAATTTGACGCTTTAGAGCGTTGATGTTGGAAATTTGTTCAGCGACATAGGCTTTGCTTGCGGCGGGGCTACCATCGTTTAAAACAAGGTCGCCGAGTAGAGTGCCGCCAGAAGTTGAAAGTTTTCCATTAATAGCGCCCCAAATAGTATTGGTATCTGTAGAAGCAGAAGTCCCAATTTGGGTTTTTAGGGTTTCAACTTCTTGTAAAAGTGTCCCCGCATCGGCATCAGCACCTGGTTGGTACCACGCTAAAACAAGTTGGCCATCTTCTTCCGCTACACGAGGAATTAGATTGGAAAGCCAAGGATGTTCTTCATCCACAACCTATACAGAATATGTTTTGGTTGCGGTATTATAGGCATAGTATTTTGTGCCCCAGTTGTTTAGACTGATGGTGCCGCTTTTATTTACAATAGTTTTACCATCAGTTGATACTAAGGTTGATTCGCCGCCACCCTTATTGTTTGCATAGGATAGTTCGGAGAATTTTTTTGTGCCATCGCCAATTTTGAACAAACCAGTATCAATTTCAATACCGATTTCGCCTTTTAGAAGGACGGGATTTAATTCTGCCCAACGAGCAGCCTAATCGTTGCGCAGGCATATGCGGGTATGCAAACTTATCGCCATTTTAATCCCCTCCAGATAAGTAATAAACGTTTATCGCCTATTAGGCATCACCGCCAGAAACAGTATTGTCTGTTCCTGGGCCTGCTGCGTCTCCACCAAATACAAACTCATAGTCGCCCAAGCCGCCAGTTCCGTTTAGAAGATACCATCCATCTTTCCAGTAATATAATCCATTATTTTTAGAAACAAGGTATAAATATTGGCTTTCTCCTTCAAGAGGCAAGTCATCACAGAAGATAATTTGTTTCGTATATTGAGCTTTTTGTAGTAAGTCTTTGGCCTCATTTACGTAATTTTCCAAATTATCTAAGGCAGCGACGCTTTCGTTTGTTAAGGGTAGAGGAAGCTCCGCAGAAGCGGGAAGAATAAAGCTTTTGAAGTTTCTTGACTTAACAATGCGATTTCCATTTGTTAGCCAATTAATCTGAACCTCACACTTCCCTATTAACTAAGTGTCAGTCTGGGTGAGAGTTATAAAGAGATTGTTTTTTTCAATAGAAAATTTATGTATGTAAGTATGACCATCCTATCTGGTAAAAGTGCATACTGCGTTTCCGTTTGGTGCGGCCGCAAGAAAATCCTAAACATTCAAAAAAAGAACTGTTGCGCCGCTTTCACCTTGTGTTCCCCATGGGATTGGAGGAGACACAAAACGGTCCAAATCAATTACTCGCTGACTCATTTATTGGTTCCTCCGTTTCGCTATATTTTTTTGGAATAGGGTCATAGGCAACAACATAAAGCGCGCCAGAAAGTTCACTTTTAATCCACATATTACGGTCACTTTTGGTTTCGTAGATAAGTGGAGTTGTTGAGTATATTTTTTGTTGTATCATTACACTGCCTCCTTTAAGCGGTTTTGGAGTAATATCCAGTTTGTTGCGTTTTTGTAGGTAGCAAGTGTCCCTTTAGGCACAACAATGGGGCAAGTTGATTTGTCAAACACAAGCCCATTTTGGAGAATAGGAGGCGTTGGGGATTTTATTTCAATAGAAAGTAAGCCAGTGCAATCTCTAAAGCAATCAACACTTAAGGTAGTGATTGATTGCGGGATTTCCAATTTTTGTAAATTCGCGCATCCTTTAAAGGCATTGGAGCCAATAGAAACCAAAGAAGAAGGTAAATGGATTTGCTCCAAGCCATAATTATACAAAAAGGACGCGGCAGGAATCTCTTTTATACCTTCAGGCAAAGTAATTTGTTTTAGGGAGGGATTACTGTTGTTGTAGGAAGAAGGTAGTTCAGAAATTGTAGAAGGCAAAATTATATTCTAAACTTTTACGGCATTTAATTTCGTAATAGAACAGTTAGTCGGAAATACTAACGCATTCAAACTAACGCAACCATCAAATACATTTTCCGTGGCAATATTGACGCAGGAAGAGGGTAACGTTAGAATTTGAAGATAGGTTTGATTAGAAAAAGCATTTTGTTGTATAGTGGTTAAGCCTTTTGCAAAATGCGCCTCATATAAAATGCTGTTAGGAGAAATGAAGTTTGCCTTTAGTGTTGTACCGTCGCATTTTATGGTGTATGTTCCAGCCGAAGAATAGGTGTGAGATAAGGTAGCGCTTTGTGTGCCGTCGCCCCAATCAATAAAAGAAGCGTTGATGTTTAGGGTAATTGTTGCGGCGGCAAGAAGCTTAATAAAAAGCATATGGTTACCAGAAGTTGTGGTATAGATTTTGCTGCGAAGAAAATTATCCCCAACTTCTTTTTCCACGAGAAGAAAATTTGGAGTAGGAGAAAAAGGGAATGGAGAAGTAACATTTTGCCGCTACCTCTATAGACCATCCCAGCCTAAAAATGTAGTTTGGCCTTCGTAGCTCCCACTATTTTCTGATAGTATGATGTCTGGCATCTCACTTAATAAAACTTTCCTTTCAAACCCAAATCTTTTCCTAAGTGCATCTCCAATATCACCAAGAAGGTAATCATTAACCTTATAAATCACTTAATTTTCCCTCCTCACCACGCACGGTCGCCAGCATCAATTAAAATGTCTTGGTCTGGTGCATCAGCTCCGCCACCAGAAACCAAGTCAGAAAAAAGAAAACTATCGTTACTTTCTGCGCCACCACCGACTACTAAATCGTAGGACAAAAGTTCATTTATAAATTTAGAAGAGTAGGTTGTCTCTTTGCTGGTTTTGGTGTCATCAATACCAACAGAAGGCAATACTAATTCTCCTGCATCTAAGGTTGAAGAATCTGAAAAAGTAAAGATTAGATGGTTGTCTTTAATTTCTGCGGCGGTAATTTGTTTTCCAGATAATGGCGCAACCAGCTATGTATTGTCAGAAAAAGTAAAAATAAGGCTGGTGCCTTGAAGTTCAACATTCTTAATGCCACTTTGGGGTAAATCAAGAACTTTTTTTTCGCCGCTTAGATGCTCTACAATAAGAGTAGAATCTTCAAAACTTATGTTGGTAATTGGAGAGGAGTTTTCATCCCAAAGCTTGCCTGCTGAAACAACTGACCCATCAGACAAAGTAAAGACAAGTTCTCCTCCCTTTATTTCTGCGCTTTGTATGCCTGTTGCGGCTTCACTTATTTTGCTTTTAAGAAGTGCATAAGTAATTAAATCTAACATTTACTCGCACCCCTTACAGCACAATCCAAGCTGGATTTTCTTTGTCCCCATTCATCATATAAACATTTTTGTCTTCCAAACACAAAACCGTTATACCAATCATATTGCCGTCAAATTGTTCCTTAAGTATAAGAGGCAACTCAGTTTTCTTATCACAAACATAAGTTGGTACGGGAGCGGAAGGGGCGGAAATTATACGGAACATTGGGTATCACACTCCGTTTTTTTATTTTTTAATGTATCATATAACTCCCAAAGTTCAAAATAAGTTGAAAGATTGGGATTAGTGCGAATTTTTAAGATGGTTTTTCTATCTTCATAGTTTAACTCATCTGTATTTACTGTATAAAAAAAGTCATTAATTTCCCTCATTGTAGGAAAAGACCAATTTATATAAGGATTAATCTTTTTACAAATAATAACTAATTTCTCTAAAGAAAGATAACGAGGCATATGGCCACACAAGATAGTGGTAATGCCTTCTTTACATTTATATTGGCGGCCAAGCTCTTCAACTTTTAGCAATGGCACAGATTCTAAAGTGGTTTTTATATCTTGTAGCGTAAAACTAACAGCCATAGTAAGCCTCCAAAGATTATATTAATAAAAAGTATGAAAGGCCTCCATACTTTTTTGGATTAGGGCACTTCTTTCGTGATTTAAAGAGGATATAATATATTTAAATTCGGGTGTCCGACCGGAGTCCCGTGTGTTTTGAAATTAGGATTGGATTTTTTCACACGGGGAGGGAAAAGGAGGGGAGAAGTGGAGAAGGGAACTGTGGAGCGCCGCATAGGCGCGAAACCCTTTATTTTTCCGTCTTTTTGACTATGAGTCTCTATCTATAAGTCCTGAAAAATGGTGGTGTGTAAATAAAATTTTCATCTTAAATAATTTTTTCTACACTACACTTTTTTATATTCCAATCTCTCGTTCCTACAGGACCAGCTCAAACAAAATTCCAACGTATGGTTGTTAAGCTCCCCGAAGTAAATTTTTTTCTTCAAAAATCCGCATCGGATATTTTTCCGTGTTCTAGAAATATTCAAATTTCAAAAATCCACGCAACACCATCTCCAAGAGAAAATACTTCAATCATAATAAAATTGGAGAACTTCAAACTTTCGCGGTCAAACTCATAGTGGGAGAAAGAATACCGTTATTTTATTATGGTAGATATTTCCGTTTTTGTAGGGAGAGGCCAGAAAAAAATTGAGGTGTGTGATTGTAAGGAGCTACGATGCTACTTTTTTTCTTCAAAAATCTGCATCGGATTTTTTCCCGTGTTCCAGAAAGGTTAGAATTTCAAAAACTACGGGAATGCCATTCCCCGAAAAAATTATGATTGGAATATAAATTTTAAAAATGGACAAATTTGAGTTATAATAGGGATGGTGGAGAAGGCAGAAAATTACCGCGGCCACAGCTCTTATTATTTATTTGTCGTGTTTTCAATCAATGAATCATAGTTTTTAAAGCGGGCGCCATTTTAATGGCGGCCGTCTCGTAAGTTCTATTATAAATACCTTCTCTTAATATTCTATTAATTCTATTAAGAATTTATGATAGAATTTCCGATTAATCTTCCAGAATTTCCTTAGCGCGCTTCTCAGATTTCCGCTAATGTTTCATTTTCCATTAGTGCGACGCTTCTCAGATTTCCTATCTATCTTCCAGAATTTCTCATATACAAAATCCGAGTTGTAATATCATTGGAATTTCAAAAAATGACAGAAAAATCTCAAAGTCTCATTCAATAATTCCATCATCATCAACCACAACTACATCTTCTGGCAACTCATAGATACGCACTCTTTGCTCTAAATTTAAGTTGGGGTCAATTTCTGATATATGTTTATGTTGTAGTTCATCCGCGTTTATTGTAGCAAAATCTAAAGAATAGTATGGTATATATACATCATTAACAATTTTATATACACGAGAAATTGTAATAAAGCCCATTAAATTTAAAAAAAATAATATATCTTTTATTGATTCGCGTTCAAGACGATTATAAATATTTATATAGCCTAAATCTTTTAATAAAGAACTAATAGAGAAATAAAAAATTTTCCCTTCTGATTTTTCCAAAAATATTTATTTTATTAATAACCTTATATTTTAATTGTATTTGGCCGCATATTTTGTAATAAAACAAAAAGCATATGATTATTGACCTACTAATATTTTTCGTGATAATTTTTTATTATATATCTTTTATTTAGCGAATCATATTCTATATAACCCTTGTCCATTAAATCGTGCAAATGATTCCCCATTGTTCTAACTGTGCAATCCAGCCAGCCTGCGACCATTTTTTTTATAGCAGGCAGTTCTTCTTGTTTAAGAAAAAGAGTCTTTGTCTTAATGTCATAATTTGCTTTATAAGCGAGTAGCCCATACAACAAATCATCAGTAGAGTAGTGCAAAAATGCCTCTTCTTGTGGGATTAGGCGAGTACGCTCTTTATCCTTTTCTATCTACTTTAAGTCAAACTTGCCCAATCCTCATCATCCTTGTCTGTTGGCCAATCTACGTCATAGCCGTTTTGTTTTAAATAATACCAACCGAATTTTCTAAGATTTTCTATTGGTGTATAACCACGGTCATAGTAATCTTCTACCTCACTCGCAATGAGATAACGATAGCCCAGCTATTTTAGCCAAAGTGCTTCTTTCGCGGTGGTAATTCGTGGGTCTTCATTTTCTGGAAAGACAAAATCGTCAGGTAAGGATTCAACAGGTTCCTCTATGGGATTAGGCTTTTTTTCTATAATAACTCTATTAATCGCGCTTTCATTCATAAAGTCATTCAGCCGCTTACGCACGGTAGATGGTGATAGATTAACTTTGCCTGCAATTTCTTGCGAAGTTAATCCTTTGATTTTATATTCTAATATGCGGCCAGTTGGAACGGTTGGTTTAGTGAAAGCATCTTTCTTATAAGAGTCAATGATTAAAGAATCCTTTCTAAAATTTAACTAATTCTTTAGAAAAATATCTTGTGGATAAATATCATAGTAAGCATATCTACATAGCTCATTAAGATAGTATAGAGCTTTTTCTGCGCCATAATAACTTGCTACTTTATTAATTTTTTCTAAAAAATAATCAGTTAATACTAACATCGGTATTGCCAAGTTTTAGCATCTCCTTAACTTTATTAATTCGTCTATATGCGGTAGAACGCGGCAAGCCAGTTTCTTCTATAATTTCTTTTGTGGTTTTACCCGCATAGAGTAAGGACAGAAGTTGTTCATCTGTTATAGGAGTTTTAATAATTCGTTGAGGTGTAATATAAAAATCTTCTATTCCCAATGCAATCATTACTTTGTCTGTGGTTTTGATGTTATTAAAATAATATTCGTTTAAAGCAAATAAAAACTGCACTGTCGCCGCGGCACCATATATAGAGTTTATTGTTTGTAATTTTTCATAAAGTGCTTTTGAAATAAGCATATTAGCCTCCTATTTATTTCTTACTTCATTATTAAGTAAGAAAATGAGATTATTTTATTATGGAGTTTTTAT
>ERZ1035037.243-NODE-243-length-19694-cov-115.750038_pt1 | contig 19694 bp, 10 predicted proteins | sample MGYA00520618_ERZ1035037 | MGnify/ENA primary metagenome ERZ1035037 (study PRJEB33766, sample SAMN09781741) | gut metagenome | biome: gut microbiome | host: Homo sapiens | place: Madagascar | study: EMG produced TPA metagenomics assembly of the PRJNA485056 data...
AACTATAACAGTTTATGCTGAGTTCATTGGTATTGAATTATATAATAGTTATGTGGATAAGTTTGTGGCAGACGGTACTGCGACAAAATTATTGGAAACTATATTAATGGATACTAATTACAAGGTAGGGTATGTAAGCCCTTCATTAGACCAGGAAGCCTTTAGGGTAGAAGCTACAGAGGTTACTAGTGTATATTCAGTTATACAAAATGCCACTTCAATTTTATACGAGTGTGAGTGGCAATTTAGAACAGTGCCGGTGGATATAAAACGTGGTAAATTTAATTTCTTTGTAGATTGTTTTGCTAATGGAGAGCGTGGCACAAAGAGATATAAAAGATTTGAAAGTGATAGAAATAGTTATGGTATGAAACGTACTGGAGATATTACAAACTTTTGTAGTGGTATTATACCAGTAGGAAAAAATGGTATAACTATAAGTGATGTAAAATGGGAAAAGGAACAAGGTGACCCAGTAGATAAACCACTAGGACAAAATTATATATTCGATGAAAAAGCACATGAAATGTTGAATAACGGCGGTAAATATGTATTAATGAAATACAAAAGTGATGCCGATGATATATACACATTAATACACGAGGGGTATACCAAACTAAAAGAGTTAAACAAAACTAAATTCAGTTATGAAATTCCTGTATATATGACTGAAAGGGACTATGAGGAAATTGATGTCGGTGATACTAACTACGTAGTTAGTAACAAGTTTAACCCACCAATACAATTGGAAGCACGTATTACAGAGTTTGAGATTAGTTTTACAGACAGAAGCAAAAACAGTGTAACTTTAGGAAATTACAAACAAATACGTAGCAAACTAAAATCCCTAAATAAAGACGACATAGTAAATGACGTGGTGGACATTATTAAAAAACACGGTAAACTAACAGCTAGTGATTTACTTGCTATTAGAAATTACCTGAACCAACTAGGTGTAGATAAAAAATTAATTGATAAACTTATTAAACAATATACAGACAAAGTAGTACCTGACCCAGTGAAACCTGGGGACGACACAGACAAAATAAGTGACGACACAGAAGATTATAGAGCAATAAACATAAAGAAAATTGATAATGGATTATGGATAGGTGATAGTAGAATCCACGACTGTATTAAATATAAATGTGGTGAAATAAAAGGTAAAACACCTACTACTCAACCCCAACCAGACAAGAAAGAAGATAGTAGTAAAACTGCAAAACAATATAAAGCGGCAGTAGATTATTATGCCGGCTTTGGATTAGGGAAATGGAGTGATAAATATAGTGATGTTAGAAATATGCGTAGTAAATCCAACCACTGGAAAATATACGTCCCAGTTGAGTATTACAGCAAAAAATTTGGACTTGACCCACAACTAGTTTATGCTATGATATATGCGGAGTCTAGTGCCAACCCATACGACGCTACAAAAGATTCCACTGGTGGATATGGACTTATGCAATGTGAACGTGGCACTTATTTCAATAAAAAAATGAAAATAAAATACTTAGACGGAAAAGTTGAATACTTTACACCAAGTTATTCTAATATGAAACCTAAATCATGTGGTAGTAAAACAATTAATGGGATAAAAGTGGATAAAGCTATATGCAACCAAATAATGGTTGGTTGTAATGAGATGAGAGCCAGACTTGAGGACTACCATTTTAATATATTTGCTTCATTAGTAGGATATAACTTTGGTATAGGTGGTTTCCAATGGGTAGTTATGCACTACATTAAAGATAGATATAAACTAAATATAGTTGTAACTAATAATGGAAAAAGTGCCTTACTATATAAACAATCCGCAGCAGTTAAAAAGAAATACTGGGAAGTAATAGACACAATGCAAGCACCTTGGAAAAATTATAGAAAAAAATATAAACAAGTTACTGGATGGGGTACTCCTACAAATATTGAAGACTACCTTAGATGGTACAAAGTAGTGGACGGTCAATTGCCATACTGCATTGATAATAAAGGTAAAAAAAGAGGTTATGGAGCAATAAAACCAGCTACAACAAATAAAAGTGCAGAAGCTACTGCCGTATCTACAGAGGATTCAACGACTAGAGCAGCAAGTGTAAAAAATGCACCAACATGGAAAATAGAAGGTAATACTACAAATACAAAAGGGGTAGCGGAGAACGTACGTAAGAAAATAGTAAATAAAGCTAGGGAAATTTGTGATTTACATCAAAAATATAAAAAAGCTACTTATTATGGTGGAGCTTGTATTTACGACGACAGTAAAAGATTTAGAGTAAGTGGTACTATACACGGTATTAAAAACCCATACTGCTACGTATGTAGTTCTCTTAGTAGTTGTGCTTACTTATATGCAGGTCTTAGAAGTGTAACTGCCAAATATGGTGGAGCCAACTGTGCTTATGGTTCTCTAGTTAGAAATGCTACAAAATACAGTGGATATACATTAAAGAAACTAACAAGCACAACAATTAATGAACTATTACCTGGAGACTTAATTATGCTAAGTAATGCCACAGTTCCTTCAAATGTAACTGTTGCCTGGGCATCAAAATCAGGTGGAGATAGTAAATATGCCAAAGCCGGTACTCACCACGTAGTTGTGTATTGTGGTAAGGTAAAAGGTAAACGTATGATAGCACACGCAAGTGGTGGACATAAATGGCCTAGAGCTATAAGATATGAAGATATGAGTATTACATATAGTTCACGTGGTAGTATGACACACTGGTATACACATGGCATTATACTTAGACCATGGGACTTAGCAAGGGCAGACAAAGAAGCTAAAGTTAAAAACCAATCAGCTACAAAACCAACACCACCAAAAGATATAACAGACGATGACGACGGTGCGTCTTATGAAGTTACATTTAAAGGACTTAACAGTGCAGCTCCTAAAGACTTTGTAGAGGGTGGTAAACTTATTACTAATATTACAGTAAATGGAGTTACTGATAAAACACCATATCCTAAGACTGTAAGCCACGTGATGTTGGCGTTTGGAGTTCCTGCACTAGGTGACAATGTGGATAATGTTGTGGAAGACTATCAGTCATTAATAAAAGCCTTACTAAAGAAATACCCTAAAAAACCTATATTTGTATGCGAGGAAGCACGTTTAAGAAGTTCACAGTCTGGCAACTACAAACAAATGAATGAAGCAATAGACTCACTTAATAATATGATGTTGGATTACTGTAATAAAACAAGATACGTAATATTCTTAAGAAAACCAAAGGATATGTGTGATGCCACTGATAAATATTACTGGCTAAGTAGCTTAACTACTGACGGGTATAGAATGAAGGACAAAGCAAGTACACAAACATACTATAAGGAATATAAAAAGAAAATATTATACTTTGGTGAAGGGGCAGAATGGGAAAGTGATAGTGCCACAAGTAATAAAATGTTAGACAGTCAAAGAGTGTACACTTATAATAAACCACTAAAGAAATTACAATTTAGGGTACCAGCAACTTCATCAACAAACTATAATGATAGTTACTATGCACGTATTGTTTTCACTGCTGCAAAAGGTTTTAAATTAATACAACCTGACAGCGTGTATTTAGAAGGGGTAGACTGTAAGAATGGGGTATTATTACCAAAAGAAAATACTACTTATATTGTATCAGTTTATTATAACCCAGATACTACTATTAGTGATAAGGCATATTTGGGAAGTGTTGGTGCTAAGAAAAAAGGTAGTAATTATGCACAACCATTATTTAAATATTCTGCAGACCTCGTTAAAATAGCTAATAGTTATTATAAAAATAATAGTAAGTTCACATACAATGCAACTACTCCATGTGATTTTAAAAATCCGGCTGAGAATATCAGTAAATGGAAAGTTAATAATAAGTACCAAATAGATGACAGTTGTTTCCTTAACTACGTATTAACTGGTTGGACTTACGAAAAATCACCATACGGTAATGAGAAAAAAACTAATAATAATAGAAATAGTGATGTTAGCTGGGCAATTCCAAGTACTAGAAATGAAGCAAACATAGGAAAATATTTTGTACAGAAAAACTGGGTGGTAGACGTAGCAGACTTGGAAACATTTAAGAATTTAAGTATTGGTGATATTATATTTATGGATGCAGACAGTAAAAATAATGGTGAATTTATGGCTATATCCCATACTGCAATAGTAATAGAAAAAGACAGTGCAGGTGATTATGTGGCACTTGAGTGCACAAATGGTTTAACTAATGGTGTATTTAGAAAAGTGAAAGTAAAAGAACTTGCAAGTAAAAATATATTATTTGTAGGTAGATTTATGATAGGATAGGAGGGATTAATATGGTTGGTGACGGACAAGAGCACGTGGAGAGACCCATATATGATGATGACGGGGAAATGATTGTGTGGCCAACACTTGACGAGGATATGGAGGAATTTGCAGAGGAACCAGAAGTAGCTACTGTAGCTGCTTCTGGTGATACTACAGAAGATGATACGTATTATGAAGTACCAGACACTGTGGAGGACGACCAAGACAGGATTGAGGTGCAAATAGAAGGTATAGAGGACGAACAATGTGAGGACGCCAAAATAGGGGATATCCAACAGGCTGGTGAAGATTATAACGAGGCTATGGATATAATTGTTGGTATATTAATGCAAGCATTAAGTACAGAGGAAATGACGGAAACAATGAGTGCAGAACTACAAGACGCAACTAACAACCTGGAAACTGCTAAACAAACAATAACTGACCTATGTGGTGACCCGGAAACAAAAGTATTACAAACTGACCCCGATACTAAAATTCCACAAAATTTACAAGAACTATTGGAAACACTAACAAAAGATGGAAAGGCACCGTGGTTATATGTAGATGACGAGGGTAACTTATTATTAGACGGAGAACAAGTACCAAAACTAAAAGTAATAGAACTAGAAGCACAAAAGATAAAAGCTGACTATGGTGAGTTCAAAGACCTTACAACTAAAAACTTCACGGCAGTTAATGCTAAAATTGATAACTTAAAAGTCGGTGATTTAGATGCCATTAATGCGACTATAACAAACTTAAAAGCTACAGTGGCAGAAATACAAACTTTGATTGGCGGCCATTTAACTATGGATAATATTCAATCTTTAAATCTTACTGCTGCCAAAGTTACTATAGCAGACGCACTAATAAAAGATGCCATGATAGATACTGTAAGTGCGAATAAAATCAATACTGGTACAATTAATACTAATAACGTGCAAATACAATCAAAAGACGGCTCTATGTTATTACAAGGTAATCTTCAACAATTTAAAGATGATAAAGGTAATGTACGTATTCAAATAGGAAAAGATGCTAAAGGTAATTTTACTTTTGTATTATACGATGAAACTGGTAAAGGTCAACTTATTAATCAGAATGGTATTCAATCAAGTGATGCTATAAAAGATGGGTTAATAGTTGATAGTAAAGTAGCAGATAATGCTAATATAAATGGTAGTAAGCTTGATATAAGTAGTGTTATTAGCAATATAAATAATAACACTAGCACAATTAAAGCCAGTCATATAAAATTTGATGATACTGAGCAGACACTAGACGTATCATTTAATCAACTTAAAAAGACAGTTGATACTATAAAAGATGTAACTATTGATGGAGATTTAAGTAGTGTTATTGAACAAGTATCTACCAATACAACTAATATAGGTATAGCACAAGGACAAATATCTACTCTTATTAGTAATACAACTATTACTAAGACAGATGGTACTGTAACACAACTAAAAGATGAATATAACAGTACTGTGGACACTGTCAATAAACATACAACTGCAATAGGAAAATTGGAAACTAGTTTTAAAGGAACATTGACAAAGACTGTATCTCAATACTATGTATCCACAAGTAATACTACTCAAACTGGTGGTAGTTGGATAGAAACTACTCCTAAATGGGAAAATGGCAAATATATATGGCAAAGAATAAAATACACACAAGGTGATGGCACTGTAACATACTCAACACCAGTATGTATTCAAGGCGCTAAAGGTGATAAGGGAGATAAAGGTGAACAGGGTATCCAAGGGGAACAAGGTTTACAAGGTATTCAGGGGGAACAAGGTGAGCAAGGTATACCAGGTACACCTGGTAAAGACGGAGCTGATGGTAAAACAACATATTTTCATATAAAATATAGTGCCAATGCAAACGGTAATCCAATGACTGAAACTCCAAGTACTTATATAGGTACATACGTTGATTATAATCCAACTGACAGTAATGATTATAAAGCATATACGTGGAGTAGATTTGAAGGTATGCAAGGGGAACAAGGTATACCTGGAACTAATGGTACAAACGGTCAAACTTATTATCTACACATTAAATATAGTGATGATGGAGGTAAAACTTTTACATCTAATAAAGGAGAAACTCCAGGAGCCTATATAGGAGTTTACACTGATACAACTGATAAAGATAGTGAGTCCGTCGCTTCCTACACATGGAGTAAAATAAAAGGTGAACAAGGAGCAAAGGGTGATAAAGGTGACCAAGGTGAACAAGGGGTACCAGGAACACCAGGAGAAGACGGTAAAACTTATTATACTTGGATTAGATATGCAGACGATATTAATGGGACTGGTATTAGTAATGACCCTACAGGTAAGACTTATATAGGATTTGCTTATAATAAAACAACACAAACTGAAAGTAATACGCCTACTGATTATACATGGAGTCTTATTAAGGGTGATAAAGGTGATACAGGCGTAAAAGGTGATAATGGTAAAGATGGTAAAACTTATTATACATGGATAAAATACAGTGACAATGCTGACGGAACTGGATTATACGATACTCCAAAAGATACAACAAAATATATAGGTATTGCTATTAATAAGACAACAGCAACTGAGAGTACTAATAAAACTGACTACACATGGAGTAAGTTTAAAGGTGATAATGGTAAACAAGGTGATAAGGGACAATCGTTAGTTAACTCAACTCCACAGTGGTATTTGTCTACTAGTAAAACTTCACAAACTGGAGGTAGTTGGGTTGAGAGTATGCCCGCTGTAACACAAGATAAATACTTGTGGTTAAGATATAAATTAGTATGGCAAAATCCTACACAAACTACTTATACAACTCCAACATTAGAACAAGTGGCAGAACAAGTAAAAGAAGTAACTAGTAAACAAGCAAAATTGGAACAATCTTTAGATGGGTTCAAAATGACAGTAAGCAGTACCTACGCAACAATAGAAGGATTAGACGAAGTTAAACAATCAATTCAAAACAAAGACGGGTATACTATAATACTAAGTAAAGAGTGTATAGTCACTACTTGCGAATAAATGGAGGTGTTTTTATGGCAACAATAACTGTATCAAGTAACCCCAGTACAACGGGGGATACATTAACTGTAAATTTTACAACGGATGCCACTAATATTACCGACATTCTACTAAGTAAGGACGGAGGTAGTACTTATATAAGTGCTACTTCCTTTACTAAGTCTAGTGCCGTTTTTAATGTTAGTAGCTGGGATAATGGGACATACAATAATTGTAAATTAAAATGTGTGTATACTGAAACTACCAGTGGTGATAGCGAAATATCTACAGAGAGTGGAACATTTGGAGCATTATTATCAAGTGCATCTACGTGGTATGTAATAGGAGATAGTATTAGTGATACTGCTTTATTACCACAGACGAAATATATGACTGTATTAGGAAATAAATTTAATAATTTGACAATTAATAACGTAGGTAAAGATGGGTCACATTTCACTAACAAAACTACTGGATATAGTACTTTCGCAACTCTTCTTGGAAAATTACCAAGTAACGACCCGAGTGTTATCACTATATTTGGTGGTGTTAACGATTATATACAAAGTTGTACTATAGGAGATATAAGTAGTACTGATACAAGTAATTTTTATGGAGCATTAAATAGCTTCGTAGCTGCTTTAAATAGCAAGTATGCCAATGCTAAAAAGCTATTTATTATCCCACTTAATATGAGAGCAGGGGTGTTCAGTACAAATAGTAACGGTACTAATAGTTTAGGAAATACCTTACAACAATATAGGGATGCTATTATAGCAGTATGTAAGGCTAATAATATTGAATATATAGATTTACATGAAGATGCTGAATTACAACCTGATTTAATTAGTAGTGACGGACTACATCCTACACAGGATGGGCATAAATTATTAGCATCTAAATTATCTAAATGTAAAATAACTTCAGGTTCTGTAACGCCTCCAGCACCTTCTGAAACATACACCGTAGCCGAATCAGGAAACTTCTCAACAGTGGGCAAATGTGAAGGAGTTCAAGTTGATTCGAGTGGTAATTTAGTAGCTTCCACACTTGGTCAATGGGGTATGGTAAAACTAGATAAGACAGTAACAAAACTTAAATTCACTGTTAGAGATAGCGTAGCTGATTATGGGGCATTATGTTGGTATATATACAATGATAATGGTGATGGCACTTATAATATGATAGCTTTAGGAAATACAAGCGGCGGTGAAAATGGTAAAAGATTCAAAATGACTATTCCGGGTACAGGAGCTACTCAAATTGATAAATTAGAAATAAATACAATTAATCCAGGGGAAACGTTAACTATTGAAATAAATGGTAATACACAAACTATATATAGACAAGACGGTAGTAAATTAGTTACATTGACTGGAAATATGAGTGGATGGTGTGGCCAATCTTCTGCTTCATCCCCATTCTGTAGTAATATACAATACATAGCAGGAACAAGTACTACTGAAACATTAACTATAAGTGATATAGGAAACATAACACAAACTGCTAACACAGAATTCTACATTGAATATAGTACTAATATAGCAGTAGTAAAACATGAAGTATCATGGGACGGAGGAAATACGTTCTATGATAAAACTAGTGACGTTACAGGAAGTGGTACAACTTACAAGTTTAAACACGATAACAAAGGTGCTGCCGGTACATATAATATGGCTATAAGAGTTACAACTGCCAAAGGCACAATTAAAACAAGTAACGTATTCACAGTTACTTTAACTAGTAAAGATGGATTAGTTTTCACACAATATAAAAAATTGGATAATGGTGTAGTTACTGACACTACTGATACTACATTCTGGACTACAATTAATAAAATACCGGTAACTTCATCATCAAAATATACACTTGATTTAAAACCTGTAAATTATGTTTGTGTATGTTTCTATAATAGTAGTGATACTTACCTAGGTAATGATTCAGGTGGATATATAGAAAACAATACTTCCGACTGGTCAGTTGGTTCTTTATCAACAACATTTACAGTACCAGCTAGTGCTTCATATATTAGAATATGTGGTACAGGTAACAACGGACAAGTTACTGCCACACTAACTAAATCTTCTTCCGGTGGAAGTACAGGTGGATTATTAGATAGTGATGGTGCTTACGTTATAGACGATTTCTCAAGTAATACAGTAGATTCTAACAAATGGTCATATGAATTAGGTTATGTAAGAAATAATGAAACTCAAAAATATACAAATACAAATGCTGAAGTTAACAATGGTATATTAGCTTTAAGAGGTAAAAAAGCAAGTGATGGTTCTTGGACTTCTGCATCTATAATATCTAAAGGACATTTTGCTTTCATGTATGGTAAAATAGTTGCTAGAGTTAGAGCTTGTAACTATAATGGTTCATTTGGTGCATTTTGGACTTTAGGTGATTCATTTGAATTTGGATATAAAGAAAATGGTAGCCCTGATACTTTAGGTGAATGGTGGGCTTGGTGTGGTGAGTTTGACGTAATGGAATTCTATAACGGAAAATTAACTTGTGGTACTTTCTTCAACGAAAAAGAAGAAAGCGGACGTGTATGGTATAACGATTATCCAACTGGTGATTGGCACGAATTCGCAATGGAATGGAAAACTGACGGTAGTTTAATTTTCTCTATTGATGGACATGAGTTAAGTAAAACAAATGCTACTGATAATAGAGCATTCCATATACCACACTTTATACTACTTAACCAAGCGATTGGTGCTAGTGGTGGTACTCCTGATAGTAGCACTACTGAAATAACACAATACGTTGACTGGGTGAAATATTATCCACTAAGTACTGAAAATGTGGTATTAAATTCTAGTGACTTTACACTAGCTGCTATGGATGCTAATGACAGTTCACATAACTGTATGGTAAGACCTACTTTTAATGATAACTGTATTAATAAATCATTAACATGGAGTTCTAGTAATGATAGCCTTGTATGGGTTCATAGTGGACTATGTAGTACTTATGCAGGAGCTAATGGTGAAGTAACAATAACTGCCACTTCTCACTCAGGTGTATCAAAAGAGATTATATTAACTGTATCAAATGGTACATTAAGAGGTAAAGAGTCAGGCGGTGGAAGTACAGATACTTATTATACTGTTAATTATCACTTACACAATGCTACTAGTTCTAATACAACTACTTCAATCAAAAAAGGTTCGAGTTATTCTACTACTGTTGCTCCTGAAAGTGGTTATAGAATAACTAACATATACTGTGTAATGAATGGAGACGATATAAGTGATTCAACAGTTAATGGTAACAATGTTCACATAGATAATGTTATAGGAGAGGTTCATGTTACTGTATATACAGAAGCAACTTCTACACCAGAACCAGAACCTGGTACTATCGGTAATATGACATTTGGAAAAAAAGTTGATACTAGCACACATAAAATAGTTGATAGTACCGATGACTGGGCAACAATTAATCCAGTAACAGTTGAGAAAGGTGGACATTATACATTACAAATGGATGCAACATGGGTATGGTGTTATGCTTATGATGACGATGATAATTTTGTTAAAGAATTATTTACTACTACAGGTGACTATAACACTAAATATTCATTCCAAGCACCAACAACTAAAATAAGATATGGATGTTATGACCCACGTAAGTATTTATCATATTGTAATTTAACTAAAACAAGTTAGGTGGTGATTAATAATGAGTGAGATATATAGTAATACGTTTACCACAACAGTGAATAAGGTTGTGGTGGAGCAAACAAGTAAAAATACTAGAATTGATATATATAATGGAACTACTCCTTTAGTGGCAGTTAATACAACTCCAACCAAAGGTCAGTACAAAGTAACTATAACTGATACAACTAACTGTACTGCAAAACTAGAGAGTGATTATAAAACTATCACTCTCTTGACTGCGACTGGTAATGCAGGAGAAATACACGTCACTATTAATATAGAAGGGAAATCCACTGTTAATAAAACTATACCAGTAGCAGCTATTACCAAAAGTTCAGTAATTAAGGCCACTGAAACTCAATACCAACAATTGGCTGATAGATTTTCTTGGATGGTTAGGGGTAATAGTTCTAGTTCAATGACCTTAACAGATGAGATGTTAGCGGTTATAGCTAAGCAGGTAAAAATAAGTGGAGATATGATAGTTGACGGTGCTATTGACGGTAAAACTATAACAGGGGCAACTATTATAGGTAGTACATTCAGAAATCAAAACGATACATTTAGCGTAGATAGTGAGGGGAATATTGTTGGTGCACAAATACAAGGTAGTGAGGTTATAGGGGACAGTTTCTCTGTTGAGGGTGAACTTACTGCAGATACTATTACTGCCAACAAAATAAATAGTGCCCAATATCCAAGTACCTTGGAAGATGATATACAAATATCAATTAATAGTGGTGGTAGTGATGACAATGAATTATATGATGGTGTATCTTTTGCCACAGTAACTGGGGCATTAGAGGCTTTACCTAAATTCTTAAATGGGAAAATAGTAAATATATGGATACAAGAAGATATTTATGAAAATATAGACATTAGATTCTTCTCCAGTGGTAGAATTAACTTATATTTAGATGGTAATACCGTATATGGATGGGTTAGAAATTATATGAGTTCTGCTAAGGTGAATGTATATGGTGGATATATGAAATATGAAACCGCCAGAACTGGTGTAATACATCCAAGTACAGGTTGCGCAGTTGCCAGTAGAACTGGTAGCTTAATTGGACAAGAAAGTTCTCCAATTAATGGATATAGTCTAAAAATATATGGTAGTGACAATAAAGCTACTGACGGAAATTCTGCCACTGTTGGTATCATAGGTGACTCATATTCTACTGGATATTATAAGGATGTACAATTTGTAAACTGTGATGTAGGATTTAGAGGAAGTGCTGGTGCCAGAATACATGACGCAAGTTCTAGTGGTGTATGTAGTCAATATGCGTACCAGGCTACAAGTGGTGCAGTAATAACAATAGCAAATGCTGCTCACTGTGGAGGTACTACTGCAAATATTAATGAAACACTTCCAGCACAAATAATAGCACATGGTAAAGCTACATATGAGGGAGGTAATCAAACTACAGACCCTGGCAAAGCTCCTACTACATCAACTAAAAAGGTTGTAACAATAAAATCTAATAGTGGTGATACTTATAGAAGTTCAGTATATAATAACTGGAAAAAAGATAATACTGCACGTCAGGGCGACTATGGTTATGGAGATTGTAATGGATGTTGGTTCTTTGGTAGTCAATTCAATCAATTTAAGGATAAGACTATTAGTAAAATTGAACTTACTATTAAGAGAATATCTGGTGGTTCTTATGCAGCAGTTCCAATAGTAGTGAAAACTCATAACTATACAAGTAGACCAAGTGGAAAACCTTCATATGGTTCAAATTGCGGAAGTGTTAAAATTGCAGTTGGTGATAGTGGTAAATTAACTATAACTAATAGCACAATATTAAATGCAATTTCTAATGGAACTGTAAAGGGATTTGGTATTCAATCTACTTATAACTCTGCAAACTATGCAGTATGTAGTGGTAGTGTGACAGTCAAAGTTACTTATACAGAATAAAATTTAAAGGGCTAGTTTATTCTAGTCCTTTTTTAACTAATATATTTATATGAAATACGTATATAGGAGGTAATACAATGGATGCTTTAAATTTATTAAATGCAATTTACAAAAGAGAATTAGCAGACGCTAATGAAAAGAGGGTGATGACTGAGGCACAATGTGAGATTTACAAACAACAGGTGGAACAGCTTAAAAAGGAATTAGCGGAATTAAAGGAGCCACCTAAAAAGTAGGTGAATGTATGAGTGATGAAAAGGTGCAAGAACTATTACTAAAATTAATTGAAGATGTGGCAACAATTAATGCGAAATTGGACAGTATAAATGAACAAAGACTAGCAAGTAGAATGGACTTAATTGAAGCACAAACTAGAGAACAAGAACGAGTAATAAAAGGTTTAGAAAATAGGAATAGCAAACTGGAAGAATATGTACGTAATACTTTAGTTGAAAAAGACAAAACAAATAAAGGATTATGGACATCTTTAGGACTCGCTATGTTCAGTGTTGTTCTATCAGTAATAACTACTATTTTATTTTAGGAGGTGTTAATATGAAACAATTTTTATTAAGTCATCCAAAACTTAGAAATCCATACTTTTACTTGTCAGTAGTGGCACTTATATTCAGTGCTAGTGGTGTTGATTTTAATCAACTAACAAGTTGGCAATTATTAGGTCAAGCATTATTGAGTATTGTAGATAATCCAGTATCTGTAGTAGCAATAATAACTGCCTTCCTAGGTATATGGAATGATAACAGTACTCCAGGGTTAGATGGTATAGAACATAAGGAGGTGAAATAATTGATTTATAAACAATGTGTTATGACAATTACAAAAAATAGTGCCACACTTGACGAAGACATATACCTTTATAGATTGGATAAAAATATTGAGTTGTATTTTACAATTGTAAATAATAAATATAAATTCGATAAAAGTGATTTAAATAATATAATAGCTCAAACACAGGCTGCATATTTTCAAGTTAGACTATATAAAAAGGATGATATAAAATATTCATTTGCTATACAACCAACAGACGGTGGAAAAGCTATATTAAAAATAACAGATGACCTTATTGATGACCCAATTGAAATAGGAGATTATGATTTTCAAATATCCTTATTGGATGCAGACAAAACAAGTATGATTTCCATGCCAATTGTATCAAAACAATTGCACGTATGTGAACCACTTATAAGTGACCAATCAATAACAGGAGTGGCATTATTAGGTTTAAGTAAGACGGTTACTGGTGAAATAAAAAACGCTTTTGACGAAAACGGAAATTATGTAAGAGAAATACACAACAATGGTGAAGTTATAACTGCAGAATTATTCAATAAATGGGAAGAAGCATTAGACAGTAATACCAAAGCAATAAAAAACCAAGACATACCACATACTATTTCTAGTAAGGTATTAGCTACTGTACCTGCTAGTAATGTAACATTAGATGAATATATTACTGTAAATAATGTTTCCATTAATAAAGATAGAAGATATTATATAGAATTCTTGGGTAATAAGAAATTATGTAGTTTATTAGTAAGTGAAGAATTGGGTAATTGTATTATATGTAGTATAGGTGGTTATACTATACAAGCATTTAATGATTCAACTAATATATTAATATATATTGGTAAAATAAATTATGAAACTGCTACTGATACTTTTACTGATTTAGTTATTTATGAAGAAGAAGTTAAATATTTAGATAGTAAGTATTTAGAAACTAATTTAGTATTACAAAATAGTATAAGTTTAGGAAGAGTAGGAGATATAGGAATGGGAAGTAGTGCTATAGGTGGTGGTGTAACAGCTTCAGGTAATGGTTCTCATGCAGAAGGTAGTGGTACAACAGCTTCAGGTGAATCTTCTCATGCAGAAGGTAGTGGTACAACAGCTTCAGGTGAATCTTCTCATGCAGAAGGCGAAGGTACGATAGCTTCAGGTAGTTTTTCATATGCAGAAGGTAGTGGTACAACTGCTTCAGGTGAATGTTCACATGCTGAAGGTGGAGGTACAACTGCTTCAGGTGAATGTTCACATGTTGAAGGTGCTTATACAATAGCTTCATCTCAAAACCAACATGTGCAAGGTAAATATAATATAGAAGATACTGAAGGTAAATATGCTCATATAGTAGGTAATGGTACTGATGAAGATACACGTTCTAACGCACATACATTGGATTGGCAAGGTAATGCTTGGTATGCTGGTAAATTATCTCAAGAAGGTACTCCCACTGAAGATAAAGATTTGGTTACTAAGAAATACGTAGATGATAGTATACCTATAAGAAGTTTTCCTGTAAATGACACTACTAGAACTGGGGCAGTAGTTGATGTTAACAATCTAACAGTTAGTGGACGTTATGTTTTACCAAAAAGAACTGATGGTAAACAATGGACAAATTTAATGATGAGAGCTATGATTAATGATGGCAGTGACAAAGGGAAATCACTGTTACTTAGTGGTTATCAAAATTATGTATTTTATGTTAATATAGAGAATAAAAAAATATACTGCGATAATTTGAGAATAGTATATAGTATTGGTACTACGGCTGATACAACATATATAAGGACTGAACCATATTATTTAACTACTACTAATACGAAAGAATACACTCCAACTAATGATTATAACCCAGCTACTAAGAAATATGTAGATAATATAAAAACTGATATAAATACTATTAAAACTGATTTGGGTAGTGAGGAATTAACTACAACTGCTAAAGATGTTAAAGGTGCAGTGAATGAAGTTGTTGCACAATATAAAGATATTGCGAAGAAAACTGTTATTGAAAATGACAAATTATATCTAGTAAAAAGTGATGGAACTAAGTTAGATGAAGGGACTACATTACCTGTGTCTACTAATACTATTACGACATATAAATGTGAAGAAATAGGGGAATTGTTTGACCAACCAGGAACTAATAAATATTTAGCTTGGCCTGCCGGAAATTTAAAATATGACAAAAATATTGATAAATTTGTTTGTATGATTTTAGCGTGTCCGGCTCATATACATTCAACATCTTCACAATATGTAACTTATATTGATAAAAAAACATATAAATCAGAAACACCAATTAGATGTAAATTTTATGATACTGACAAAACGACAGAACTCACTTTGGCTGATGAAGGATTTTGCTCTTTTACTATATTAGATGATGGTAATTATATGTTTGTTAAACCTATGAATAATGTATTCTATCGTTTTATATCCGAGGATAATGGAAAAACTTGGTACAAATCAGAGACATCAAATGCCACAGTTCAATTTTGGAATATTATAAAATTATCAAATGGAAGATTAATAGGCTCAAGAGATGAGGCTAATAAAGGATTATGGTATTCTGATGACAAGGGTATAACATGGACAAATACTAAGCCAAGCGGAAATCCTGGTGATTACAACGCAGAAGGAACTGTTTTAGAACTTAGTAAAAATAATCTCATGTGTATAGCTCGAAAAAATATGGGGGGAAGTAATAATGGAGATAGTGCAATAATATCATACTCAACAGATAATGGAACTACATGGAGTGAATGGAAAGAATCAATTAGTATTACTGACATGAATGCAAGTTGTGCAACAGGTGTAGTTCATGACAATATAGCAGAAGTTTTTGTTTGCAGTAGATATGGCTCATCCACAATTATGCATAATAATACAGGTAAATTTGGAGTAGTTAATCATTATGTAGCAACTATTGAAAATGCATTAAAAGATAGTTTTACATATAAAGGAACAATTGCAGAATGTAAAGGAATATCAACTAATGCTAATGAAGATTTTCATTGTCCATGTATTGCCATAGATAACAATAATGAATTATTAATAACTTATTATGATAGAATTTATCCATATAATACAGACCTAACAAATTATTATTTTATAAGAGGTTCTTTAAATGGTATGCTATATGGGTGTTATAATCAAGAAGGCCTACGAGTAAAACCTTATTCTGGAAGTTATGTAGATAAGTTATTAAAGGAACAATATAAAAAAGTAATGGCTAAAATAGAGCAAATTAAGATTAATGGTGGAGGAAGTAGCACACCTGATACAGAAATATCTTCATATATTTTAAATACTGCAACTAATCTTACATATGGAGGTAAAGGTATAGATACTGGAGTAGAATTATTTAAAGAAAATGAAAATTTTACTGTATTTCTAGATTTTGTAGGAAATGCGGAAAATAATTTAGGAACTGTCTTAGGAAGTGCATATCAAGGGAAAATAGATGATACTTCTTATCCAGGGTTTGATATAATGATAAAAAATGGTCAGTATACTTTTTCATCTAGTTGGGGTATTCAAAATTTAGGTTTTGCAAAAGATTCAACTGAAAGACAAACATATGCTATAAGAAAAAATATATCAGACAATACTTTTGAATTAATTAAACCTGATGGGACAAAGTCAGATTATAATGACCACCCTGAGTATTATAATAAAACTTTTAATGGTACGGCTTCATTAGGAGGCGGTAACACCTCAAATTGGATAGGAACAATTTATCATTGTGAAATATATAAAGTAGCGTATTCTGATGAAGTGATAAAAGAAAAATTAAATTCATACTTGAACTAAATTTCATAAATTGAATATATTATTATTTATTGCATAATTTGAATCAATTGCGTAAGAAATATGTTTATAAAAATGAAGTCATGTTAATACTTTCTAATAAAAAGGAGTGTTGGCATGGCTTCATCAAATATCTTAGAGAGGTGAAAAATAATGAAAACTCAAAATGGTTTCACATTATTGGAAAATGAAAAAGATGTAAAAAATTGGCTTAATAAACAAAAGGTAACTAGAACAATAACAAAACTACAAGTACATCATATGGACTTACCTAACTACAGTACTTGGGAAAAGACAGATAAAAAAGTATTTGCAGAACCACATTTTGGCAGAACTCAATCATTAGATAGTTATGGAAAATCTACATGGCATGATAGTGACGGGCATGGACATTTTATAGCTCAGCACTTCAATGTATTTCCAGACGGCAAAATCACTACAGGAAGAAATCTTAATTCTACTCCAATAGGAATTAGAAAATGGAACACAAATGCTATATGTATAGAAATATATGGTTGTTTTGATAAAGGCCACGATAAAATGACATCTGCACAAAAGAAGGCAGTAATATATCTTTATGGTGAGTTGTGTAAAAGATTTAATATTCCGGTCAACACTTCTCATATAAGACCGCATTGTTGGTTTACTGCTGGGGGAACTTATTTAGGCAAATATAATCCTTCAAGGAGTGCTAAAACTTGTCCAGGTACTGCATTCTGGGGATATGGTTGTAGCCCTAAAGGGTTTGCACATTTTATAAATGATGTAAAGAAATATGTAGAAGGTAAAAAGGAAGAACCTAAAGAGGAAAAATCTAAAGAATTTAAACAATATATAGCACGTTGCACCACTGACGGACTTAATTGTAGAAAAGGTGCTGGTGTAAAATATGATGTAGTAGATACAATCAATAAAGGTGTAGCAATAACAATAATAGAAGAAAAAGAAGTTGATGGAGGTACCTGGTGCAAAGGTAAAGCCGGTTATTGGGTAAATAAAAAGTACTTAGAATTTGTTAGATATGTATAAATATATAAGAGTTCCTACATAATATATGTAGGAATTTTTTTTTATTTAAGACACTTGATTAATTATATAAGTAGTGTTATAATTATGTTAATAAAAAGATAAGGAGATGTTATTAATGAGAGAATTAAAATTCGGTGTTGAAATTGAATTCTTTGGTGCAAACTACGTAACAGTTATAGAAAAATTAAGAGCTGCTGGAATAGTAGTAGCAGACTTTAGTGGGTATACACATAAAGTTATACCACAATGGAAAGTTACAACTGACTCAAGTGTTACAGGTCGTAATACAGGATTATATAGAGGTTTAGAACTTGTAAGCCCTATATTATATGGTGATGAAGGTTTAGACGAATTAGCTAAAGTATATGAAGTATTAAATAGTTGTGGTGCAGAGGTAGATAAAACTTGTGGGACTCATGTACATTTTGATATAAGTGATTTTACAGTACAAAATTGTAAGAACTTTTTAAACCTATATTATAATTACCAAGGTGTTATAAATTACTTGGTGCCACCTAGTAGACGTAAAAACGAATATTGTAAAACACTTAGAAAAACTCAATTAGAAACAATTAATAATAGTTCTCGTGTTACAAGTATAAGAGATATAGCCGATGTATTATGGACTAGATACAGTACAGTAAACCTACAAAGTTATGTTAAATACGGGACAATAGAAATTAGACAACACGGTGGCACAACTGATTTCGAAAAAATGGAAGCATGGATAATATTAATGTACCAATTATTAGACAGTGCCAAACAAGAAGAAAAAGTACATTTATGTAATAGAAAATACACAGTTACATTTAAGAATTTAAACCGTTTACTAAAACAAACAAATTTAAACGATACTTGTATAGGTGATTACTTAACAACAAGATTTAATGGATTTAAGGAGGTGATATAGTATGCTAACATTACAACAATATAAAGAAATACGCAAGGTAAGGGACGGAAGTCCTTTTACCTGCAACATAAATATAAACACATATATTGACGGTGTAAGATTTAGACTAGCACAATGGTATGGTATACCAGAAGAAGAAATAACGGATGAATTTATTTATAAATTTTTAAAAAAGTTGGATAAAACACTTGATTAATTATATATGTACTGTTATAAT
>ERZ1035037.244-NODE-244-length-19690-cov-9.631067_pt1 | contig 19690 bp, 26 predicted proteins | sample MGYA00520618_ERZ1035037 | MGnify/ENA primary metagenome ERZ1035037 (study PRJEB33766, sample SAMN09781741) | gut metagenome | biome: gut microbiome | host: Homo sapiens | place: Madagascar | study: EMG produced TPA metagenomics assembly of the PRJNA485056 data set...
TTTCTCTTTCTCTGGTGTAGTTTTGTCGTACATTTGTACACCTTTTGTGCTTTCCGGTATTTGCGGCTGCTTTTCGACCGCTATTTTATTTCTATATGCCCTAATCCGATCCGCTTCCGTGCTGCTTTTGCCGATATAGTTTTGAATATCTAGCATATAAATTGTTCCGTTGTCCAATACTTCTATTAACCCTAACTGTTTAAATATGTTTAATGCTTTTTCCATTGTCCCGACGCTATGGCCTGTTAGCTGTGCTAACATTGTAGGGCTATACGGTATATAATCATTTAAAATTAGTTTCCCCTGGTTCTTTATGCTTTTAAGGTATAATTTTAAAAGAATATTGCTATATAAATATCCGTCCGGCATACCCTCCAAAATTACTATGCTATCGTCGGAAAAGAAGTTTTCTTTTAATTTCATGTAATAATATTTTTTATTGTCGCTCATGTTCGCCCCTCGTTCGTATGTAGTTATAACCGCCCTATCTTCGTTTTTAACGGGTTTTGCTGTCGTTTTGGTACTCTGCACCCTCTTAAAATATTCAAACGCCCACGGGCAATATTTCCGCGCCCAGAAGTTCCGCCGGAGTCGTTTTATATAAATCCGCCATAACAGATAATTGTAAAGCCGTAGGCAAGCACCTATTATTTTCGATTAACGACATTGTGACTTTATTAAATGCCGGGTCCTTTTTCTTAATTTCTTCTACTACGTCTTTCGCTTGCAAGCCGGAAGCAATGCGGGCGGCTTTTAAATTAGCGTTTTCTAATAATTCTAACTGATCCGCCGCCTCGTATGCGTCTAGCACTCTATTAACCTTTTTAAGAGGCGCGAACGTGTGGCGCGCTCTCTTGATCGTTTCCGCCTTATATGCCGCGATCTCCTGCGGCTCATCCGTTCTGTAATAGCCTTTACCGCATGAAAAGGAAACAATAACGTAATTGTCGCCGTTGTCCATGCTCCGCAGTTCTGCGATAATGCGCCGCGCTCTACGCTCTGATCCTACGCCCCATATTTTCATTAAGTTCTCTTTGCTAACCGCGTGTTTTCTTCCTATCGGAATATCGTTATACATTTGGCTTAATGTTTTCATAACGCCCTCCTATAATCCGGATAAAAATATAAACAAGAATAATAAACCGACTACACCGCCGCCCAAAAAGTCCCGTATGTACTCTATAGGGCTGTTCTCTCTGATCTTGTACTGTTTCATTTCTACGCCTCCGTTTCGTCCGCTAGTGGTCTGTTCCAGCACTTCACGCAATCAACACCAGTGCCGCAAGTTTCATGCCGCGAGTAGCCTAAATTATCCGGGCATAAATCCGCCGGTATCCCGCGATTATCCACCTGGGCGCGTGGGTACTTCTCCATAAATTCCTCTAAAATGGTTTTCTGCGGATTCTCCGCCGCCCATTTTTCTACTGCTTTAAACATTTCTGAAACGCTTTCCGGCCCGTTGACTGCATTACACGGGATTTTCTCCACATGACACATTACCGGGCATACGCAGCATTCCGGCATACTTTCACATAACCTTGTCCACTCTTTAACTAATTTCATAGCATCCATAATTACCACCTCTCAAATTCCGCTATAACTCTCCCGTTATCACAAGTAAAAACTAATCCGTACTTTGTCATTTTTTCGATCCAGGCAATCGAAGGATTGCCGGTTACTATATATTTCCCTTTGCTGTATCTCATTAGGTCCGCCCCTTTAGTTGAGTTCTTCTATTTCATCTTCTGCTCTACTACTAAACAACTACACCGCTTTCCTGTAGATTCCAGGAATTAAATATTTTATCACCCACAACTTCGCGGGCCGCTTCCGGATAAATAACATATGTGTATTGGTTTCCGGTCTGCTTATACGCAGTGCCAAAGTTTAATTTGCCTTGCTGCAATCCTACCCGGATCGCCTGGGCTGGCACTCCCATTGCTTGGCCCATCATTTCCGGCGTTATTCTTCTCATTTCTTCCATCCTCCTATTTACATATATTTACTTTTTGAAATTCACGTTTTATAATCAAAGTGCCTTTATATGGCAAATTTACATAAGGGAGCGTGAATCAAGTCCGCCGCGGATAGCGCCCGCGCTGGCTCTTTCCTTTATAAAGGCACTTTAATTACTGCTTCTGTTACTAAGGGATTATTATGAAAAAACTAGCCGATAAATTGTTAAAATATATGATTGATAGACACAACCAAACTCACGTAATAACCTTTAATTTTAGTGACTTACAAGAGTCATTTTCTAATGCCAAACGTTCCGACATTATAGAGGCTGTAAAATACCTATCACAACACGACTATATAAAAGTTAGTTATTATGATAATATCCCTACTATAATTTTTCTTTTGCCCTCAACGTATTGCGGAAATAATGCCGATAATGGCAATTCCGAACCCGGCGCAACATCCGAATCCAGAAAGAAAAATGTTTCTATAAATTGGACTGCGATAGGCGTTATTATTGCCGCTCTCGCCCTGCTGTTTTCTATACTCAAGGAATTCTTTTGATTGCTTATATAAAGAAATATATGAACATATCAAGGCAATTCCCAAAAGTGCCATTGTTATTTCCTGCATTTCTCCGCCTATTTATTTAAATAACCTTCCGTATAAAGCCTTTGGATGTTTTCGAAATCTTCACGATTCACATAACCGCGACGCCCGATTAAATACGCGACTACGCTAAATTTTTCTTTTATATGGTAGTCCTCAAGTACTTCTATAAGTTCTTCATAACTTACGCGATCTTCTTTTTTCATTTCCTTTTCCTCCCGCGTGATCCGCTATGCGCCTTTGTCGCAGCCGCTTTTTATTTCTTCATAAAATAACGTCCAGTCAAAGCCTAAAACCTCTCCAATTTTTTTAGCTAATTTAACGCTGGGTTTTAATTTGTGATTTTCAATCATGCAAATTGTTGTGCGGCCACAACCACACATATTAGCTAGTTCCCGTTGAGTTAAATTTGCTTTATTTCTAAATCTTTTTAAATCCATGCGCCAACCTCTCTATATTGCAAAATGTCATTTTAAATGGCTTACTTTAAATTATAGTCATTTTATATGACTTGTCAATATAAAAAAGTTATTTATTATGACATTTCCGCGCCGTTTTATTGTGGAGTCATAAATAATGACATATAATAAGCATGGAATAACGGAATGGAGGTTATGGGTATGGATTTTAGCAATAGTTTAAAATCATTTAGGAAAAAGAGAAAAATGAATCAATCCGATATAGCGAAATCACTAGGCATAGGGAGAACAACGGTTACAAGTTGGGAAAACGGCGTTAATTATCCATCTGTTGAAATTTTAGATAAATTAGCCTCTATATTAGAAGTATCCACCGACGATTTACTAGGCAGGAATTTCATAACAGATCAATATAAAAGGAATGCACGCGATATTAAATTATTAAGTGAATTTTATAACCTTAACGATATAGGAAAAAGGGAGGCAATAAAGAGGGTTTCCGAACTCGCGGAAATACCGAAATATACAAGGAATAATAATGCGGATATGCCTATAGCAGCGCATACCGACGCGGAAATAACAGACGAAGAATTAAAACTAATGCAGCAGGATATTGACGAACTTTAATAAATGCGGGTCCGCTTCACTGAACGAATGCGGAAAAGGAATAATTTTTTTATTGGAATTGATACAGCCTAAAAATACGAACTTTAATATTTCACATACATAATACGTTATACTTTTATTTTTTCGCGAGGGCTTTAGCATGGATTGTTACGAAGTTTTGTTAGGCTGCGCCCATGATATGGGCTTAGAAGTGGTTGAAAAAGATTTTAAATCAAACGTCAAAGGCTTGTGTAAAGGAAATAAAATAGGAATTTCAAAATCATTAAAAGATAACAAAGAAAAACGTTGCGTACTGGCGGAGGAAATCGCGCATTATTTTTTTACCGTTGGAAACATAATCGACATTCGCGACGCCAGCAACGCTAAACAAGAACACTATGCACGCCGCCAGGCATATGAGGCGATATTACCGTTACGGCTGCTTATTGATAGTTATATGGACGGTAATACGAATTGCTACGAAATGGCGGAGGATTTAAGCGTAACGGAGGATTTTTTAACAGAAACGCTATATCACTATGCACAAAAACACGGTAGTTACGTCCGCCGCGGCGATTATATAGTATGTTTCAGTCCGTTCCGGGTAACAGAAAAAAAGAGGGACGGCGTATGTATGTAAACGGTTATATTTATTAGTTGTTTCAAGTTTTGAGAAAGGTTTTTAAAATGAAAGCGAAAGACATAATTTTAATAATTATGATGTGGATTCTAGCCGTTATGCTTTTAATGGTTGGACTCCCTGCAATGTTTACGGTTAGTTTCTTTTTTGTATTCATGCCAGCACTGGCGATATTTGTTATTTATAAAGCTATTAAAAAAGCTCGGACTTTGAAAGCTGCTGCACAAAAGGCGAAAGAGGATGAAATAGCCAGGCAAAAAGAGGCGGTTAGACATGAGGAACTTACACGGCGAAAAGCCGCGGAAGATGCAGCCAGACAAGCGGAAATTGCTCGGATAGAGGCGGCCGCAGCAGAAAAAGAGAGGCAACGGATACAGGCAGTAAAAGAAAATCCGGCAGAAATGGAACGATTAGCAAATATGTGCGCAGATATTTCCGCAGAATATAAGCAGCTTTTAAAAAAATACCAGAATTTAGATATATCGGAGGATAATGATATAGATAGTATGGTACACATTTTAAAAGAATGTTATAGAAAAATGGACGTTATCGCAACCACTATTAGCACGTACCGGGTAGCCGTCGCACTGGATCCGTGGAATGAAATTGAAAAGATCGAGAAAAAAGCGAAGGCGTTTATTAACGGATATATACGGCAGCAAAGAAATAATGATTTTTTTGATTATGAAATAGATGTTTTGCAATTTGCAAACGATTTAGACTTTATCAATGATTATATCTATGATAAAGATGATAAATTAAATAGGGAGTGATATCATGCGTAACCCTAACGGCTACGGCGGTATATCGAACCTGGGAGGAAATAGGCGCAACCCCTTCCGGGTCCGGATTACGGGCGGCTGGGAATACGACGAACAAAACGGAAAACATAAGCAAATATATAAAACGCTGGGTTACTACCCTACACGCAAGGCCGCTATGCTCGCGCTTGCAGAATATAACAAAAGCCCTTACGACATTGACGCCACAAAGATTACTTTTAAAGAAGTATATGAAAAATGGAGTATGCGGGAGTTTCCGAATATGGGTACGTCCCAAGTTAACCTAATGAAAGTATCATTTAAACGCTTCGAAAGCTTGCACGATATTAAAATGTTCGATATCCGAACAAATCATTTACAAACTGTTTTTGATGAAAATACGCAGATATCTAGGGTATACCAGGAAAAAATGAAATCACTATTACGGCGCATGTATCGGTTTTGCCTTAAAAACGATATCGTGCAAAAGGATTATAGCGAATTCGTACAATTAACCGCCGTCGATAACGAAGAATCTATACACATACCATTTACAGCAGAAGAAATTAAAATGCTCTGGGATAACGTTAATATGGGTGTGCCGCTTAAATATAGTGCTAAAGATATCCGCGACATATTCCCGGTAGATTTAATTTTGATTTTAATTTATACCGGTATGCGCCCCGGCGAAATCTTGAAAATTGAAAACGATAATATTTTTTTAGAGGATCGTTACATGGTGGGCGGGATAAAAACCGGTGCCGGTAAAAATAGAGTTATCCCGATCCATAACGACATTTTCCCGCTAGTGGAAAAACGAACAAAACAAGGCGGTAAATATTTTGTTAAATATAAAAGCGATAACCCGCCCGTATTGTCGCAATTTCGTAAATTTATGTTTGATCCTGTAATGGAGAATTTAAACTTTAACCATTTACCGCACGACGGGCGGCACACGTTCGCAACGTTCGCCGATAACGCGGAAATTACCCCGGTAATGGTTAAAAGAATTATGGGCCATAAAATAAAAGATCTCACGCAGCGAGTTTACACCCATAAAGACATAACGGACATTGTGGAGGCAGTAAACAAAATCAATTTTTTAAAAAAATAATTGTTCACAAAAAAGACACATTGTTATATTGACTAATTCAAATATAATAATGTGTCTTTTGTGTGTCTTTTGTGTGTCTTGCGGGTCTGAAATATGCCGCTTTTAGGTATATTTTCAGATAATTCTATAACATTCTGAACCGTTGAAAATACTTGTTCTGACGCGGTTTTAACGTGTTTTTAACGTGCGAAAACATTACGGCTTTTGTAAACCGGATGTTTCCCACGTTTACTATAACAATAATTTATAATCACTATAAACGTTGAAAAATAGCCGTTTATATAAGGTTTTGCAAGCCTTAACGTATGCTGTTTGTGTCTTACGTGTGTATTGCTTTTTTAAACGCACACATTGACACACGTTAATTTTTACGCTTTTTTCTTCTCTTATAATACCCTAAAAATCCATTTTTTCAAACGGTAATATAAATAAAAGCGGGGAATTTTCCCCGCTTCATTCATTCATTTATAAACCTATGTAATAGATAACGCCTTTTCAATGGCTGCAACCCTATTTTGTAAATCTACAACCTGGCTTACTACCGTTTCCGCTTCGGACCCGTCCACGCTCTTAAATACCTTAAATACTACATAACTCCCCGTATTAACGGCGTTAATCAATGTAATAGACGTACTACCGTTTACGGTATAATCTACCGTCGGAATAGCATTAAACCCATTTATGTATACTTCCAGTATATCCAGATTCGCGTTAAACTGGCTTATTCCTATTGGCACTTCTGTAATGCCATCCGCTTCAACATTGTAACGGTTAACATACTGTCTTATTAAGGTGGAGGATAATAACGTATCTTTTACGTTATTAAACCATGAATCAAACAACGCCTGATTATCTACGGCCGCTTCCTCGTATGCTGTTTTCCATTGCAAAAATAACGTACTTGTGTCCACTTGTTCAATCAAGGACGTACACCACCCGCAGCGCGTTGTATCTGCTCTTGTGTCTGTAATGTTTGACTGCGATATAGCCGTAACGCCTTTATTTACTCTTACTTCCGCTAATGCGTACTCGTCTATATAATCGTTGCGCGTGATCGTCGGAGCTACCGGCGAACTCGCGGGAGTACCTTTTAAAACAAATACGCCCGTATCTCGTACAGATTCGTTTTTATCCGCCCTAACTACGATTAAATCTATTCTGTTTAACGTAGAATGTGCCGCGTCAATAGTAACGGTTAAATCTGCGTCGTTTTCCGCCCATTTGTCACCAAATAAGCCGTTACCCGGTTTAACCTTTACCGCCATTCCATCGCCCGCAATAACCTGCCAGGACGACGACGGGACCGGAATAACGCCGTTGCTTATGATCCTTTTGTATGGCATATTGATATCTTCCGCGTAATATTCCCGGTCTTTATTTTTGCTATTGTAAAATCCGCTTTTTATCATTCCTCTACCTCCTCTTCCCAGCCGTCAAACGTCGGGATAACGCTGTAACCGTCTTTATCCTCTGATTCTATTATTTCCGTGATCCGCGGCGCGGCTGTAATGCCGTATTCATTAACGGCCGTTACTATGTCGCCTAAATGGAAATCCTCTTTATATTTATATAACGTCTGCGTATCTACCGAACCTTCGAAGGTCTGCGTTATAGAAACATCCGCGAGTTTTTCCGCGCCCCTCTGGGCTAATGCGGCGTTATATTGCGCCGTCGTCAACGTTGTTTTTGTGCCGTCCTCCGCTTCAACTTCTTTTTTAACGTCGTTTGCATCTACCCATAATTCCCGGCGTTGCAATCCGCTTGCCGTGCCGATAGAATTATACGCGCGGTCTACGCCTTCGCCTTCTCCTGCGATCAATGCAATATTTTTGTAATACGTTTTTTCCTCAGTGTAATCAGTATTGATTATATTGTCATTGTCCGGGGAAAATACAACCGGTAAATTAACGCTCTGTTTATGGCTTCGGTCGTCCCCTTTGAATAAAATAAATTTAAACTTATTGTTTTCCAATAGGATTTTAAAACCTAAGCCCGCCGCCTGGCATATCTCTATAACAACGTCTAACACATTGTCCCCGGTGTATTGCGTCTCAATGGACCCCGTGAAGCCTTGCGCCGTATCTAATGTAAAATTACTTATCTTTCGCGCGGCTACTGCCGGGTTAATGATATTCCGTGTTAAAATGCTCCGTATGCAGTTTTCGGGCGTTCCCCTATACGTTTGCAGCTTCCATATAATACGGCGGTCTAGTATTGATTTTAAGCACCGCCCGGAGGCTAATATAAAATTACCGTCCTCGATATCGGTTATAATATTTAAACGCTCCACTATCATTACTGTTTCGTCGTCAAAACGCCTTAAATAATTATCTTTTGCAAGTAATCCAATGTTAGGCGATCCAGCCGGTATTTTTATTTCGAAGTCGCCCGCTTCAAAATACCGCGTTGTCCATATGATAGATTCGTAATCATCTATTACGCCTATTTTTTCAAACGATTGATTTAATACGTAAATGTCCATTATACGCCCTCATATAAATTGTAATTGATATACTTGATCTGTAATAAATCTGATCCGGTAGCCTCTATCATAAAAATATTGTCGCCAGGCAGAAGATTAAACCACGTCGGATTATCTCCCACGTACTTAAACATATTGGTTTCTACGCCGCCCCTGGTTAATGTAATAGACTTTTCGCCGCGGTATGTATTTATGGTTATAAGATCGCCGGAAATCATGGAATAATTTATTTTAAAACTACCGCCGTATTCGTCATATATAACTATATTCGATACGTTGCCGTCCGCCCTAAGTTCTATAATTATTCCGCTTTCCACGTCACCGTTGTTTACTACGGTTTTTTCCGTGCCTCTCTCAATCTCTGAAAAAGGTATAGGCGCGTCATAATCAATAGCAAACGGAAAAGTAAAGCGCGGTATAACGTCCGAAATATCAGTTATAACTGACGTTTTACTTTTCCAATATGGCTTAGGGCATAATATATTAACGTCTAACGTTTCTTTGCTGGTAAATAATGAGCCGTCCGGTGCTTGTTTTACGTAGCCGTCTATATAAACGTCTCGCGATTCGTTTTTATAATACAATCGTGTAAATTTACCACTTTGGAAAAATCTATATAGTTTAATCCTGTTTTTCTCCACGTCTCCACGCGGCATAATTGATAATGATACTTCGCGGTCTTCTGATCGCGACGAATTAAACGAACTCCCGGCGGAATTTCCCGTAACGCTCGTATTGATTGCAGCCGTTACGCCGGTTATTCCGTCAAGATCAACTATATAATTGGCGTTCGGTACTAATTGCAGCTTTTCGCCTCTGTAGTTTTCCGCTATTAACTCGTACATTATTTAACCCTCTTAATTTGTTTTATTAACTGTTTAGTGTCTCTATAGATCGCAACCCGTGAAAGTGCTGTAGGGCTGTTATTTGTCTGATTAAACGTATAGTTATTAACCACCGCACCGCCAGCCGCCGCGCCGTTAAGCTGCGGAATACTATAGCCGCTTATATCTGTCGCTCCCATTATTTTCCCGCTTAAATCTCTTACGGCATTGATAGCCTTAAAAGCGTAATCTTTAATACCTACTGCGATACCTTCCGGAAGGAAACGGCCTATTTCGTCGCGCATAAGTTTAGACGGCGAACCAATTTTAAAGAATTTCTTTAACCAGCCTTTCACGTTTCCCACAAAACCGGAAATTTTATTTTTTAACCATTCTACTTTATCAGATATACCATTCCATAATCCCTTAACAACGTTACCGCCGATAGAAACGACTTTATTCGGAATTTCCTTTAGCTTATTAACAAGCCCGCTAACTACTTTTGTAGCTGCATCGACGGCCTTGTTCTTCATGCGTCCGCCCCATTCGCCAATCTTTGAAACTGCGCCTATAATCGCGTTCCATATTTTACCCGGAAGTTCTTTAAAGAATGTTACTATTTTATTTACAATTTCCCGGAACGTTTCGGACTTTTGCCAAAGCAAAGCAATAACGCCCGCAAACGGATTTATAATAAATAAAAGTATTGTTTGCCAATTATTTTTAAAGAAACTTACCACGCTATTAAATACGCCTGGGATCGTTACAGTAAAGAAATTTATAACGGCGTTAAATGCGTTTTTTATAAAATCTATCGCCCCGCCGAATACGCCTTTAATGTTCTCCCATAATCCTATCCAAAAGTTACGGAATGATTCCGACTTGTTCCATAGCGTTACAAACGCCACAACAAACGCGGCAATGCCCGCAACGATCAATGCCACCGGATTAGCTAACATAGTTGTATTTAAAAGCGCAAACGCCTTTTGTACCATAGAAATAAGGTTAGATATCAAAAGCGCACCGGCCAATACACCAAACGCAGCAGCAAGCCCGGTTATAACTGCCGTTAATACAGCCGCCGCCGTTTCGTGTTCGTCTAACCATTTTAAAAGGTCCTGCAATTTAGCCGATAGCGAATCAATAACCGGCGTTATAGCATCTAACGCGCTCGCCTTTAAATTAGTCCATGCGGCCGTTAACGGTTCTATTGCTGTCGCTAGTTTGCTTTGCGTTTCTAGCATATGTAAATTAGCCGCGTTAGCGTCTACTAAACTAGCGTTATTTTCTTTGTACTGTTTCGTATTCTCTCCATATACGCCGTTTAACGTATCCACTACTAACTTTTGCCGCTCCTGCGTCGAAGTACACGTAGCAAGTGCCGCGTTAAAAGCATCTTCCGCGCTCATGCCTTCCGCTATGCCGTTGTTAAATGCGTCCTGGGCGGCTTTGTTACCGCTTAACGCCTTACTAAAGTCCGCGCCGGATTCGCTCGCCCAATTCAACGCGTCTGCAAATTGCCCGGTAACTACGCCGGTTTTCGCTGTTTCGTTTGACGCTTCCGCCAAACCTTCAATACTGATACTGTCGCCGTACTCTACCCACGCGCCTATAACGCCGTTTAATGCGCCCTGTAAGTCCTCTTGCGAACTAACAAGCCCGGCAATATGCGAAGTAGCTTCCGCCGCTTGTCCTTCATCCGCAGCAATGCTATAGAATTCCTCGTATGCTTTTTTTGCGCCGTCTATTCCTATTACGCTATCGGAAGCCGATTGCTCTACAGCTGCAAACGTTGTTCTGTATTCCTTCGTAGCTTCCGGAAGTTCCATAAGTGCCGCGCCTAAATCTTTAAGCGCACCTATCGCCCATTGTACGGCGTTACTCGCCAGATCCGCTAATGCGCCCTTCATAACAGTAAAGCCGCCTTCCGCTTCACTTACTCCGCGGTCTGCTTCTCCGGCCGCGTCGTCTACTTCCCGCAAAACGTCGGCAAATTCTCGGCCGCTTCTCTCTGCTTCTGCTTCCGCACTTTTAACGGTGTCCAACCTGTTTTCATACTTTGACATTTCACCGTTAATCTTGTTAACGGCTGCTTGCTGGTTATTTATCTGCGTCGCTAACTTAATAGCCCCGGCGGAGTTTTCGCCTTGTTCTTCAGCAACTAATTTATATTGCTCTTTCAGATTTTCAAGCTTCTTTGTTTCCTGTTCCTGTACGGCGTTAAGCTGCTTTAATTTTGCTTCCAGGCCTTCGCTTGAATTTTCCCATTCTTCCATCCCGGAGGCTGCTGCCTTAAACTGTGAATTTGCTAATTTAATAAGCCGGTTAGACTCGGTAATACCGGCTTTCAATTCTGATATATCAAATTTGATTTTATTTGTCGTGTTATCTGCTGGCATTATCTCACCTCCTAAAACCAATTATCACCGGCCGGGCGTCTTATTACTTCGTCTTGTCCGTTGTCCTTTTCCGGTCTGCTGTTTAATCTTTCAATTAAAGTAAAAACTTCCCGCGCCTTTTCCCGCCTTAAACTTAATGGCGTGAAGGCCGGGAAGCTTTCGCATAAACTTAAATCCAATTCTAATAAACTTTGATAAAGGGAGGTTTTCACGCCTCCCTTTACGCGTTTTTTGACGTGCCTTTAAATGCAACCTTAACAGAATAGCTAATGCACTCTTTAACTACTTCTACAATCTCGGAAACTTTAGTATTGCGGAGTTCTTCCGACGTTAAACCGTCGAATACGTCCATAAGCAACGGCGCGATCTGGCCAAAACAATTATTGATTAGTTCAGCTACGCCTAAAATCTGATTTTCTTCTACTGTTTCCGTGGTCAAGATTTTAATGTTCTGTACGTCGATAAGGTTTAAAAAATCCTCTACAGTCCCATACATTAAATCATAGGTTTCCGCCTCGTATGTTTTCGCTATTACCTTTTTTCCGTTCTCTTTTTTGTAAATGTTTAATTTCATAAGTTAGTTACCCCTGTGTTTTTACTTTCAGATCGTCCGGCGTTGTTACTTTATCGAAGAATCCCGTTAAATCTGCGAGGCCTTTTGATTCATCTACCACGATCCCCTTGCAGTTTCCGCCCTTAGTGAATTTGTGGGTCGTTTTGATACCTGTATAGGTGTATTCTACGCCGTTCGATTCTGTACCGTCGTCCTCTGTAATTGATGTTTCCGCGCCCTTTGCCAATGTGCCTTTATATCTCCATACGTACCGCTTATTTCCGTCGGTGTCCTTAGTGATATAACCGGCTGCAAAGTAACCCGGCTCGCTGTCTCCGTCAATGTATGTTCCTGTAGATTCGTCGTATGTCTTGCCCGTAATATACGCGTCGGTTTCCAGGTCCGGAACGCTGCAATTCATTGTAATTTCGTCGGCACTCTCCGAAGTTATAACAATAGCCGGGATATTGTCGTAATATTTCGTTTCCGATCCGATTTCTGTAGATTTTTCAATCTGACTTACGCCCACAAATTCGCGCGGCGTATCGCACGTATAACCTTCCGCGTCGTCTTTTGTGATTTTTGCAATTACCAAACCTTCGACGCCTCTATACTCTATGTACTTTTTACTCATTGCTTAACCTCCTAATAATTTTCAATGAAATATACTGTTATCATTTTGCCGGTGTGGGTGTTTTCGTCGCTCTCTACGTCAATCCCTCGGCTCTGTACTATGAAGCCCCCGGCGCGCAATGCCTCTACAGCTTCTTTTAACGACGTTTCCAGCGTGTCCGGATCGTCGGAGTAGCAATAAACCCAAAACCCCCATACGGCTTTATATGGCCGGTTATCTATATAAGATTCCGGCGCGTCAAAATTCCAATATGTAAAAAATGTTTCCGGGTAGGTTTTTCCCGGTAACGTTCCTTGCAAAAAACAAGGTTTTATCTTTTCTAGTATTGCTGTTAATTCGCTTCTCATTTCATAGCGTCCTCAATAGCTTTCTGAAATACTTCTTTTTGAATTTCGTTAATCTGCTTTTTCGTAGCCCCGCCGTAAAATGCGTTATATAATTTTCTGTCCGGAGCGTGTCGCGGCGTTCCGTACATAATAAACACGGAGGGAAGGCCGCCCGCCTTGATATCAAACCCAATAGCTACGGAAGCTACTAGCCCTTCCCATTGGATCACGGGATTTTTACGAAGTGTTTTTATTGTGTCTCCGGAAAACCTATGCGCGTGCGGTATAAAAGCCGCTTCAATTTTCGGCGTTACTACTTTATGGCTCTTTTTTAACGCCTCTTCTGTAGTTCTGCGAAGATCGCCGCCCAGCTTGTCCAGGTTCTCGGCCATTTCCTCCCATGCCGTAAATTGCAATTTGAGTTTTGCCATTATAACCACTCCTAACCGTTGAAATTTCAACGTTTTAAAAATTAGAGGCTCTAATTTTAGTTTTAAGCGATTTTTTAACGGCGGTAATACTTTTATACCTCGCCTTTTACGCGCTCAACTTTGAAAATAATAAATTGTCCTCTATTATTCACGTTTTCCGGTTCTCCTATAACTTCATATACTGCGCCGTCCGGTAGCCTTACTATTCTGCAATCCGCCTTTATGTCCTCTCTGTACCAGGTCGTAACCTCTGCCGTGTCCAGGATCGCATAGACGCCGTTTATTTCCGTTTCAGTCCCGCCCCTGGTTTTAAAGTTCGCATAAATTAAAGGGCTGTCTGTATACGGTTTATCCGGATAACGTTTTTTTACTACTCCGTTTTTCTTTTCGTATTCTGGTATCAATAATTTTAACGCTGTGTCTAAATTACTAATTTCCGCCGGTCTATACATTTGCGCCCCCTATTGCTAACTGTATCGCGCGTTCCTTAAAATATGGGCTTAGTTCTGCGTTACCGCTTCCGTAATTCCAAAGGTCCGCCACTCCGCGGGTTATAACTCCGGCGGAGCTTTCGGCATTTATTACGGCGTCTTTTGCTCCGGCTATTCGTAAATAGTCCTTCACGTCGGTAATATACATTCTTAACGTGTCGTCAAAATAATCATTACCCTGCAAACCTAACCCGGTTTTTACCGCTGTTAAAATGTCAAACTCCGCCATTGTTTAATCCTCCTGTTTATGCCGCTGCCTTTGCCTTGATTACAACAAAACCGTCGTGTACGCAAACGTTTCCGCCTACTTCTACTTCGCCTAAAATTGCAAGCTGCTTAGTGTTAAATTTGAAATCTTCCGATACGGTTACTTCGTAGTTTCCAAAGAGTCCCAACGTATAGTTGAGTGGATCGCCGTAAACCATTGTATAGCTTCCAGCCTTCGCCGTTGCAAGTGCTCCGCAGCCGGAGTTAATGCAGTATGGCACTACTAAGCCGCCGTCTTTAATTGTTCCCGTATTAGGGTTAGAACCGTCCGGCGTGATCTCGTAAACTGGCAACTTCTCATTTGTTCCTCTAACATCTCCGAAAGCCATAAGGTCGGATTTATTGAGATACAAAACGGCGTTAGCCCCTACGTTTTCGTCTCCGCCGTAATTCATTACGATTTTACGCAATGTAGTTTCGTCAATTACGCCCAGGGTCATTTCTACCTCTTTACAAATTGCCTCCGCTTTGTTGTTTTTAGCCGAAACAATGCCGTACGGCTGGGACGATCCCGTACCGTTAACGATTAACTGCCCAACCTTTCTTCTAAGGGCGTTAAGTGCGGCGTTTTTAATTTTTTCTTCATACTGCAACGGCGTTAATTTTCTGATCTTCTTAGAAACGTATGTAATAACGTCTACTGATACCGGTTTAATTTCTGCATACTTAAATACCGGGTCGCCTTCTGTAACTGCGCTTCCTTCTGTAGTAATGGAGGCTTCCGGCGTTCCTACTTCGTAGGCCACTTCGTACGCGCCCATGCCGTTACAGTCCTCAACGGTTACCTGGTCTACGATAGAAGAAACTGCGTTGAATGAATCGTTAATACCGCCTACGCCTGTAGGTGTCGCAATGTTTCCGGAAGAAACTAATACGGCCCGCGCTTCGCTTGTGTCAATTGTCATTTTTCCGGAGGCTGCAAACTCTTTTGCGCGCTTCTCTGCGTCCTTATCCTTTGCGCTGGTTCTCATTGTGTAGGCTTCTAACGGCTTAAATCTCTGTCCGCCTTCGCCGTCTTCACCGTCTCCGCTGCCGTTTCCGTCGCCTTTGCCGTCGTCCATTTTCTTTAATTCGTCCTCGGCTTCTGTAATTTCGTCTTTAAGTTTTTTAAGCGTCTCGCCGATTTCTCTTACTTCTTCTACGCTTTTACTTTCCTGGGCCTTTACTTCCAGGTCCTTATATTCGTTTCTCTTTTCTTCGATAAGGTTTTCTAAAATCTTTCTTAACATTTTTTGTCCTCCTAAATGCTCAATAGTTTAATTTTTTCTTTTTCCAGTTGTAACAATTTATCAGCCTCCGCCTTTTTAAGCGCACGCGCGGCCTCCGCCTCGCCTCTTGCGTTCTCCAACGCGTCTTTTGCTCTTGCGCCTATTGTCGTTTGTGGGTATGCCGGGAACGTAACGGCACTAACTTCTAATACGGTCCCGATTTTTGTTATAAACCGCTTAGGGTAATCACTGTCTAACTCTTCCCAGCGATCTTCTGCAACGGTAAACATAAAACTCATTCCGTCGATATCTCCGCGGCTAATTTCGCTATATAGCGTTGCCGCAAGTGGGTTATTCTCTTTATCTACTTCCGCAGATATTAACAAGCCTTCACCGTCCGGCGTTAACGTCATTGTTCCTTTGCCTTTTTTGGATCGTGCGTATACGTTACTCGTGTCGTGATTTTTACAAAATCTAACGTCTGACAAGTCGGTATCATCTAACGCGCCCGCCTCTATCGTTTCTTCAAACCATCCGGCTATGTCTGTAGGCTGGTTAAAAACGATCGGCCGCCCGTCTATAATGTTTCCGCCTTCGTCGGCTCTTACTTCTGTTTGTCTTACGCGCTCTATGATTTCATTTTTAGTTTTTTTCATAATTCACCCCTTGTTTACTACGGTTTAATTGGTACTTGTTCGCTATATCAACGTCCACATAATTTAAACTCTGCGTACGTTTTCCGGCTAACTCCGGTAACGGGTCCATTCCGAATATAACGCGCTTTTCATTCTCGTAAATGTCCCCGGCGTCTCCCAGCAACCTAACCATTTCTAACTTTTGGTCTATCGTCATAAAGTTAAGGTAACGGGCCATAAAAATAATATTATTTCCGTGCGCCTTTTCCGTTGCTGTAAATAACGTTTTAGTAAACGCCTGGTTAAGTTTTATTACTAACGGTTCTATTGTCTTTTGGAAAAAGGCGTCATATTGCGCCGTTGTATAATCCCCTGTTAATATCGGAAGGCTAACGCCAAAATGTCTTAGAATCTTAGAATCTATAAACTCTAACGTTTTTTCGTCTACTAACTGAACCTGTTTATTTATCGGGATAAATTCGCCCTTTAAATCCATCGGTAAAAATCCGCTTTCGTTGTCTTCCAACCTCTGCGTTAATTCGTTAAGGTTCTGGGTCATTTTTTCTTCGTCCATTAGCGTATTGTATTTAATAACGCCATTCACGGAAAAACTATTTTTAACGGCGGTTTTTACGCTCTGTAATAGATCGCTGTTAAGTTCCACAGCTTCCAGTAATATATCTAAATCCGGATTGCCGTTAATGTCTCCGCCCATGTAGTCGTTTAGTGCGAAGTTGTGGCGTATATGGATAACGTCCGTATACCTTGTTTCAAATTCATAGTTATTTCTAAATCTGAATTTTATATATAATTTTTCTGCTGCATCTTCCATAAAAGTAACTTCCGCCGGAGCTATAGGAAATAGGCTTTTTAATTTTCCGTTGCTGTCATATGCCGGAAGAATAAACGCGTTACTTGTTAAAAATAATACGTTTGTTATCTTTTCTAAAAAATCGCTAGTCGTCATTATGTCGTTAGGATTTCTTAAAATCGTCTGTATGCGCGGATCGCTTGCCGGTGTCATGTCCGCGCCCTCACTGATAACGTGACGCGGGCATAACTTACTAACCTCCGCAGCAATGCACGCCAACGCCTGTTGCACTACGTCATAGCTATAAACATCCCCGCCGCTCTGCCTTATTACCGGGCGGCCGCCGCTTAACATGATCGCGTATTTATGCTTTGTGAATTTACTTTTTAAAACGTCAATAAATTCCATGTGTTAAACTCCTATATTTAATTCCATTTTTTCATGCTCCTAATTAAATCCGATTTATACCGCCGGTACATTTCGTAAAGAATAACCAGCGTTACGGCCCCGTCTATTTTGCGCGCCGCCTGGCCTTGTGATTTAACAACCTGTATATTTCCGGCGTTGTCTATCTCTATCGCGGAATTACCTAAACACCAACTATCTATAGCGTTTTCGTTATAATTTATTAGCTGGCCTTTTAAATCCGCTTCCACTAATTTAGTAGGATTGTTAAGCGTTAACTTGTTCTGTATTACTATTTCGGTTTCGAATCCGTACGCGTCCATTTGCTTTAAAAATTCCTTTGAAAACTTAACGTCGTAACCGCATTTTAAAACCCTTATGTTATAGTCCTTGTATAATTTATAAAACCAGTCCGCGACTACTGATAAATCTACTTCGTTTCCTTCGCAGATCGTTATAAGCCCTTCGCGCGCCCACTCTGCATATTTTGCGCCCGCTAATTTATCATCACTGTTTTCTAACTTGCCTTCCGGAATAAAATACATACTGTGTATATATTTTGTTTTGTCTCCTGGGCGCATTAGTAATATTTTCGCGTTGGTTAAGTCCGTCGTTTCTGCAAGGTCTACAGCCCCTAAAACTATAGCGTTTCTAAATTCTTCTAAATCATATCTAGCATTATATTTATAGTCGGCCTCCTGTAACCATGCCTGGGAATTGCTTTGCTTAAAATTAAAATCTTTTGAAAGTACAAACATACGCGACGCTTTAGACTTTCGCGCCTCATCTACTTGTTCTTCCAGGTAGTCCCAGCGTTTAACGATCCCTAACGTTGGATTGCTTTTTACCCACGTTTTTTTATCTCGCCATACTTCTAATTCGCTATCTTGTGTATATAACCACGGTAAAATCCTTTCCGCGCTTATGCTTTCGTCCTCTCCGGCAATAATTTTGCGGCAATCTTTTAAAAGATCGTCTAAAACTCCGTCATTAACGAATCCTTCCGTTGTGATTATCCATAGTTTCGGATTCTCTTTTAAACTCTGCGATTGTTCAATAGATTTTAATATTACGTTGTCCTTCATTTCGTGTACTTCGTCGATTATCGCGAAGTCTATGTTACGTCCCTCTTTGTTCCGGGTCCTATCGGTCAACGTGAATATTTTTGATCCATTATCATTTATGCTTATAAATCTTTGGTTTTTATGCGTGTCCTGTTCCTTCGGGTCTATCATTAGGCGCATTGTGTCGATCGCGTCGTATAATATGGCCGCCTGGTTAAAATCGTTGCTAGAACAAACGATATCCGCGCCCGGTGCTCCCGTGATCGCCTCCGCAAGTCCTAACGCGCTGCACGTTTCAGACTTCGTATTTTTTCTAGCAATTAGTAAAACGATTTTTTTAAATCGTTCCTGGCCCGTCTCTGCCATTTTGAAACTATACGCAGTTTCTATTAAAGCCTTCTGCCATAACATAAGCTTCATAGGCTGGCCATAAAACGGGCTTTTGGTTAGCTTTATGCAGCCTTCCATAAAATCTATTATTGTATCTGCTTTTTCTGTGTCATATATATACCGCGGATCGTTTAAATCATTTATAAGCCTTTTTAATTCGTCTCTTAGTTCGTGGCCTACAATAATCCGGCCTGCTTTTATTTCCTCATAGTATTCAATTAACCAACTCTGCTTTTTAACCACTTTCGTAACGGGCTATCCTCGCTTATATTCTGATCTCCTGCCAATGCTATAATTACCTTTATGCAATTTATGTATTGCTGCAATAATTCTTTATATTGTTTTCCGGCCGGTGTCGTCTTTTGCTGTACGGGATTATTTTTATTGATATTGATAAACGGGTATTGTTTCAGATCGTCTAATTTTTCCTCTAAAAAAACAATGTCGTTTACTAATGGTTCGAGTATTTTTAATTCCGCTTCGTTATTCTCTTTAATTACGCCTAAGATTTCGGCCGTCCTTTGTTTTCTATCCATATATTTTTTATAGCACGAAAAAAACGGCCGTAACTGCTGCATATGTCCGGCCGTTCTGCTGCACTTCTCGGAAGTTATCCAATTTTAACCAATTTTCAAAAGTTTTCACCGGAAATAATTTTGAAT
>ERZ1035037.245-NODE-245-length-19676-cov-11.303196_pt1 | contig 19676 bp, 32 predicted proteins | sample MGYA00520618_ERZ1035037 | MGnify/ENA primary metagenome ERZ1035037 (study PRJEB33766, sample SAMN09781741) | gut metagenome | biome: gut microbiome | host: Homo sapiens | place: Madagascar | study: EMG produced TPA metagenomics assembly of the PRJNA485056 data...
AGGCGAAGCAGCTGAAAACCGTCCCTTTGTCCTTCGTGAAGGCTGCGTCCTTCAGTTTCCATCTGTAATCGAACACTCCCCTCACCTCAGGCTCCTCCCCTCGAATTTGACCCTTGCCGTGGTGGCAAGTATCCTGTCGAACACACGGTCGCCATACCTCCGTACAAGCTCGTCCTTCCCGAGGTTGGTGGAAATGATAGCCAGCTTCCCGTATTTCTCCACGTTGTCCATTATTTCGGGGAAAATCTCACGCCTTTCCCCGTACTTGACGCTCATCTCCTCCGTGCCTATGTCGTCCAATGACATGATGTGCTTGGAAAGCACCCCGTCCGGGTCGGAACGCATCTCGTTCACGTCATAGACGGAAACGACCTTCCGGCAGCACTTGAACAGTATCGCCGGGATAACGAAACGCCCCAGCAACGACTTGCCCAGCCCGCAATTCCCGTACATGAACAACCCTTTCCCCTTGTTGTCCTCCATCCAAGCGGCTACCTGCTCGTAGGCGTCCAGCCACACAAGCTCCTTTCCGTAGCACCCGAGCACGAACCCCATGGCCTCCCTCAGCTCCTCCCTTGCGGAAGGCACGTTTATATCCACGGGGGCGCACGGGACTTTCATGCCATGCGCCGCCATCTCGTCAAAGACATGCTTAAAAGTCCTCGTATTTCCTGTTGTTGTCATAATCCGTAATGTTAGCCTTGTTTTTGTCCCCGTGGGACTTGTCACGCTTCGCCCAAGTTGCGAGCCTGAGGTTCGTCTCCCACGTCCTTTGCTGCTCGAAGCGCATCTGCGTCTTCGACTTGTTCGCCTCCGTCCAATAGTCGTAGAAGGCCCGCACCATAGCCCTGCCGTATTGCTGCACGAACGGCACGAGGGAATCGAAGAACTTGCGCCTCCTCGCATCGAGTTCCGCTTCCTTCTCCTCCATGCCCTTCACCGCCTTCCTTGCCTTCGGGGCTTCCACCAGCGAGAACTCGTCCAGTTTCGCATCCGCCTTGGACTCCTTGCATACCTTCAAGTACCTGGCCTGTATCCCTTCCGATGTGAGCACCCCTTCGCTGTCAAACAAGCCCTTGTCCAGCAACCCCAATTCCAAGCAGCTTTCCACGGCTTCCCGCACATACGCCGCTTCAAACCCGGATTGCTCCGCAATCATGGAGGGCAGTTCCGCGTCCCACCTCGTGTAATACCCGTCACGGTAGATAGTGCACAGCAGGAGGACATACACGGTCACGGCCTTGCCGCCCCGGCACTTGATTAACTTCCTTATCTTGACGTCCTGGAAGGCGTCCACGTCGAACGGGAAGTACCCGATACCTTTCTTTATGAAATTCGCCATGGTTTATTTTTTTATTCTATGAGTTCTATCGATTTGGAATTTACAGTGGTGTGCACTTTTATTATCCCCATCCTGTAAGCCTCGTTCAGCTCGTCCTTGGCTTCCCTCTGCACCCTTGCAAGGAAGTCGTTCAGGCTTATCCAAGGGGGCAACCTCCTCGCCTCCTTGCGTTCCTTGACCATTTCAGCCAATACCTTTATCGTGTCCATAAGAGCGTGTAGTTGAGTAGCCCGCACGGCAAACCTGCCGCACGGGTACAAAAAACCTAAAAAAAACAAAAAATAATGAATTATATGAATATAAGATAGATACGTGCCAACCGGGATGCTTCCCCACGCTTGCATTGCCTTGCGGTTTCGGGTTTCCGTACGGCGTGTTGGAACGCATCGTACAACCCTGCGGATACGATGAAGCCGTAAGCCTCGTTCTTAAGGGCTTTCTCCCTCTCCACCGCTTTTCTCAGCTCCCTGCGTGTCATAGGGCTTCGCTTTTTACGGTTATGCCCATCGCTTCCGCCAGCTCGTTGAATTTCTCCGCATACCACTTTGGCTGCGTCTCGCCCGGGTTCTTCGGGCTTACTTGGTTTTCCCCGAACGGAGACCCTTTCTTCGTTATGGTCTTGAACTTCTTCTTGCCCCTTGCCGAGTTGCGCTCGTTGACGCAAAGGAAACCTTCCTCGACCGCCTTCCTGTTGAACTCCAGCACCGACATGGGTATCCGGTTTTCCTGCAACAGCTCCGTTGCGGACTTGAGCACGCCCCTTGAGGGCACGTATTCGGGGAGCGGCAGGCCGTAATCCCCGAGGATGCTCTTTGCGATTGCCAGCTTCGAGCAGTCGCTGAGGTTGAGGAACCTTGCCGCCCATGATGCCGCTTTCATCTTCTCCGCCACGGTTGGCGTTGCGTTTGCGGCGGGGTTCGCCTTGAACTCCCCTGTCCTTCGAATCGACTTGAGAATTTCCTTCACGCCTTTCTTGAATTGTTTGGCGATAGGCTTGCGGCTTTGCATCAATACTTCATACAGACCGTCCTCGGTGAGAAACCAGGCATCTCCTTGACGACCTAAGTTGAACTTAGACCGTTCTTCTTCATCAACCCGACTTATCATATCGCTGACATTAGACATTCCAATCCAAGTAGCAACATCCTTCGCAAGGAATAATGGTTCTTCCGCAGTGCCATACACATCAACCTTTTGTCCCATAAAGTTGGAATGATTGATAACACTAACCTCTTGTTTGCCTGTAATTTCTGCGATTTGCAGTGAACTCATCGTTTCTTTGTTAAAATTTTTAATTTCTTCCATTGTTGAACGTTTTATGAAAGACAGGCAATAGAAAAACGGCATTGCCTTTCCCGTCGTTCAACACCTCAAAGGGCTGGATTTCCATTACGGATTTCCACGGGGGTACAATGCCGATATATGTTCCGAAAGGGGTATAAAAATACCGCCTACGGATTGTTTGCGGTTCTTGCGTTCCGCCCTTTGAAATGTTGAACATTGCAAAGGTAGCAAGATAATTTGAAACCGCAAAATATTCCCTCATAAATTTATGGAGATTATTGAGGAACTTTGCGCCCCAATCGGTAAAGGGAATGCTGGCATCCATTTGCTCGATAGGCTTTCGTGATTGCATCAGCACTTCATATAGACCGTCTTCGGTAAGAAAGAAGCAATCCCTCATTTGACCTGACACAAACAATGTTTGTATCAGCTTTTCATCTTCATCCACACTGCGCATCATCGTGGAAACATCTGAATGTTCTATCCACCCTGCAACGTCTTTCGCCTTGAACAAAGGTTCATAAACCGAGCCGTAAACGTTGATTTCCCGTCCTAAGAGGTTGGACTTGCTGATTAGTTTTACCTCGTTACGTGAGGCTGACGCTGCTTGAAGGGTACTATTGTTCCCCGACAAACCATTTCCATTAGTGTATAGCATGACTAATTAAAAAGTTTGTTGCGTGGAAAATGAAGGACGGTTCCACGCTGACCCGTTGCTATACACTCAAAGGCAGTCGTGGCATTAACCTACGACACGGGGGCATGAAACCGTATATTTTTTGGTTGCGGACATAAAAACAGCCCACAATGTTTTGCGGACTTCTCCGCCTTTGATATGTATAGCATTGCAAATATAGGCATATTCTTTTTACCTGCAACGCCCGTTTGTTTCATTAACATATTTTTACCCATTTCAAAGGAAATCATCGTACCCCACGAACGTGTTGCGGGAAACGGTGTTGCTGTACCTTGCCACCACCTCGTCCACGTCCTGCCCGTCCTTGACGAGCACGACCGTGCGCCTGTCCACACGCACCCACCGCCCTTCATGCTTCGGTTCGGGCTTCACCTTCACGGGCTTGCTCAAGTCATCCTTCGGTTTCCCCACGGTCTGTTTCCTTGTTTTCTTCTTTGCGTCCCTCATATCGGTATGAATATCTTTTCGGTTGTCTCCTTGTTCCTGTTTGCCGTGCTTAACGGACACCTCTTCCGTTTCTGCCATACGGGCTTGAACCTGTCCTCCGGCATGGCGTATTCGGAAATGAACACGTGGGCGTTGCATTTCCCACACCAGTCGTAGAATGCCCCGTGGTCGAACGGGGACTTGTACCCTTTTGCCGCCTTATACGGTATGTCGCAATAGACCACGCTGCCCGGCTTTATTTCCACTTCCCGGTAGTCCATGGTCGATACATGGAGGTTTGCCGTGGGGCAAGTCCCATGCAGCATCCCGACCCTTTCTTTGTTTAGTACCGATTGCAGGCGGTGCAAGCCTTTTATCCTTGCAAGGCGTTCCAAATTCTGGACATCGCTGAGCCTGCCGGCATCCATGTCGCCAAAACACGCCCATGCCGCATATTTCCGCTTGTACTCGTCCTCGTGCGCCTTTATGTCGCTTGCGCTCCCGTCCGACAATATCCCCATTTCACGGAGGAGCGAGGCATCGTGGGACACCCTTGCATGGTGCAACGCACGCTTCCACGGCTCCATGTACCGCCCGTACAGGTAATCTTTCGCATTGTTCCCGAAAGACCAGCACAAAGCCACGTAGGGGTCAGTGTCTTTCATCCGGAAAAAGTCCTCACGGCTTATCCACCGCTCCTCGCCATCGTATTTGCCGTCAATTGCGTCCCGGAACAGCGTCACCGGGCGGAAATCCAAATCATTCGCATAAACGTTCCTGTACTTGCCCGAAAGCGAGGCTGCGTGGGTCACTGCGCAGCCACCTGCGAACAAGTCGTAAAAATTCTCCGCTTCCGGAAGGAACTCCACGATGTCCGCCGCTATCCGGTTCTTTGAACCCATGTAGGGAACACCGTAGTTCATACGACCTCCTCCAGCTCGAACTCCACCCTCGGGTTCGCCTTGTCTACGAACTTCTCCGCCGTTATCCTCACGCAGTTCCTGTCGTTCTTGACCGCCTTGCAGCTTTGCAGGCAGTCAAGTATTATCTTGAAGCAGTTGTCCAAGTCCGGACGCTGGCTGTCGTAATAGACCTTCATCCTGATTGCGAACAGCCCCGTTATGAACCTGCCCCTGTACTTGTCGCATTGCAGGTAAAAGGACTTCTCGTAGTCCTTCAGCCCCTTCTGCTTCGCCAATGACGCATGGCCGTTGACGACCACTATCTTGTAGCAATTGCTCTTGCTCGGCACTTTGCCGATTATGGTTTGTACCATCTCCATCCTCCCTTTGTCGTTAAAAACGTTCCCCCTATCCTCACGGACCAGGGGAACAAGATAATAACACTTAAAATCCAATACCATGAAAAACTTACTACTGTTTGTCCAATTTCCGTGCGATTTTCCGTGCGAACCAAACCGCCTGCCGTGCCTTGTCCTGCTCGGAAGGCTTGGCGCACTTCCTGTCTATGATGTCCGCCATCGATTCAAGCAACTTCACCAACCTGATTGAATCTGTCCTCGAAAGCATGGTTTATTGCCTTCCAACCATCGTATATAAAATTCTACGAAAAACTATGTCTCTTATATTTTATTTCTTGCTTCAACCTATCACTACTTTTTAGTTCATTCCGAAGAATCAGTCATCCACAGTTGAATAGTCCACAAGCGTAAATTCGGTAGTACGGCTACCTATTTGTATCCTATTAAGAACTCATTAACCTATGTCCTTCGTGGAGAATATTAACGGCAGCATTTATGTCTCTGTCATGATGTTCTCCACATACAGGACAAGTCCACTCCCTATCATTAAGCGTCAAGTCGGTTTTCTTGTAACCACATTTTGAACAAGTCTTTGAACTTGGATAGAACCTACCAACGAACTCTACATGCTTATGATTCAAATTTGCTTTGTCTGTCAGTTTTTCCTTGAATCTATAAAATCCAACTTCTTGAATTGCCTTTGCAAGATGATGATTCTTCAGCATTCCACTGACATTCAAATCTTCCATATAAACCACATCGTAGTGCTTCAATAGTTCATTAACAACATAGTATATATAAGCGTCCTTCTTGTTAGACATCTTTTCAAATACCTTTGCAAGTTTAATTCTTACTTTATTATGGCTGTTTGAACCTTTCTGTTTCTTACTCAACTGTCGTTGCAGTCTTACTATCTTTCTTTCTAACTTTGTAAAGAAATGTTTGTTTTCAAACACCTCACCATCACTTGTGGTTACAAAATCCTTAATGCCTAAGTCAATACCAACTTCCTCATTGGTATGTTCGAACTTCATCAATTCAGTTTCAGGTATATCCATCAAGATAGACAAGAAGAAGTTACCGCTCTTGGTTTTCGATAAGGTAGCACTCCTCATGCTCTTATTATACTTCCGAAGCCTGCCGAAATACAAATCTGAACAACGGAATTTAATATTCTTTAACGGAACGGTCAAATTGATGCGCCTCGTTTCAAATGCGTTCTTCTTTGAAATCGCATCACAAGGGAACAATGCCGATTGTTTATCCTTCTTCGATTTGAATTTAGGAAAACCGTTATGTTGTTTGAAGAACTTTTGGTAAGCACCATCCATCTGACGGATTGCTTGCTTCATTACCTTAGTATTTTGTTCTTTCAACCAAGCATATCGTTCGTCTTTCAGCAATGTTCCGTGAAACCACTTTGACAAATCGGTCACCTTTAGGTTTGTCTTGTTTGTTTTATAAGCATTTTGTTTTTGGGCAAGCACTTGGTTATAGACAAAACGATAGCACCCAAGCACCTTGTTAAGTGTTTGTTCTTGCGTTTTGCTCGGATATAACCTTATTTTAATTGCTCTTAACATAATCCTTCATGGAAAAGAATGGTTTCATTAATTTTTATTAAATTTTTATTTAATAGTTGTTCACCCCAATCATGGAAAATTCCTTATTATGAAGACCTTGCCCGCCTTGCGGTTGTGGGCGACGGAGTAGACGGGCTTCCCCTTGCTCCCGCATCCTTCCTCCCTCAGCATGGAGGATATGCGGTAGGCCTCCTGCCGTATCGCATGGACGGAGACGCCCTTGTCCTCCATCTCCACCGGTCGGCCGTAGCGCGCCCGCAAAATAATGTCCTTAATCATAGTCCTAACCTTTGAGCTTGTTTATGATGGAATCGAGCCGTTCCGACTTGTCGGCCGCTATCAGCTCCGCCCGGGAATAGAGCATCCGTGAATTGGCGGCGCATCCCGACCGGGAACACGACACGAGCCCCGATTCCACCCATCTCCTCACACGGACGGGCTGGAACTCACGGTAAGCCTCACGCTGCGACATCCTGTCCTTGCCGGGGTTCACCATCTTGGCATAGCTTGCCGCCCCCAGCTCCGCCATGTCCTTGCAAATGTTCTTCAATTCGTACAACTCGATCGTTATTGCCATCCCTTGCCTGTTTTTTTTTAAAAAAGGACGGCTATCCTCCCGGACTGCCATCCAAAAGCCACTTAAAACTTAATTATGGTAAAAAATCACTAAAAAGAAAAACTTCATATAAATTCCTTCCTGCGCTCCAAGTACTGCTCGATGGATTGCAGGAACTGGTTCTCGTTCGGTGCGGGGAGGTAAACCCCCGCCACTGCCGAGCTGTAATTGCGGAAACGCTCTATGGCGAGCGACATCTCCGCCGTGGAGAGGTCCGACGTGCTCTTGACCGTCTTGACCGTCTTCCCGTTGTTCCCCTTCGCCTCCGCCACGAACAAGTCCTTGTTGACGAGCTTCTTGAAGATGTCGAGCTTCACCTCGTCCGTGCTGTACCCCGTCTCGTGGGCGAACCACCCGAGCAGGAGGTAGAAGTACTTGTTCTGCGGGGTGCTCCGGGAGGCCGCCTTCTTCTTCACCTCCACGACCGCCCGCTCCTTGTAAAGCCCGTTCACGTAGTCCTTGAACTGCTGGTGCTCGTATTCGTTCTTCAAGTTGAAAATCATTGCTTCTTGAATGTTATGGTGTAACTTTCGGAAGCCGTCCTTGAAGGCGGATACACGTGGCTCACCTCGCCCGTGTCGGGGTCGAGCAAGTCCTGCCCCTCGTACGGGACGTGCTTGAGGAACTCCATGCGTTCCTTCAATTTCTTCTCCAGCTCCGCCTGCAGCTCCAAAAGGCCGTCCATCTGCGGGTCGCCGCACCCGGAATAGTCGTAGCGCACGCCCAGCTCCCTTATGTCCAGCCTTGCGCCAAGGCGGGTGTCGGACTTCCCGGACTTGGATATCTCCCTCATGATTACGTCCTTCACGTCCTTGTTCTTCGTCACTTCTTCCAATGCGGCTTTCAACCCCGCAATCTTCACTGCGAACTCCAACGGGTCCACCTCGCCCTCGAACAGCGGCATCGCTATCTTCTCCGCCCAGTCCGCCTGGTCCGCCTTCGTCACCGGGTAGGTCATCTTAGTCAAATCGTTCATTTCCTGTTCCTCCAATCCGTATAATTAACAATCACCTGTTCCAATGTCTTCTGGTCTATCTGGTAGAGGGATTCGATGTAGGACTTCGCCCCGAACGGCTTCTTGTCCCCCTCCGCCTTCTTCCTCACGCCGTCCAGCCACTGGAAGAACGCCTCGTTCGTGGCGTTCGCCGCATCGAACGGCTTCTTCTTGTTCGCCGCCACGGGCTGTTTCGGGGCTGCCTCCCGCTTGCTTGCGGTGTTTCCCATGGCGAGGTTGCCGTCCTCGTCATCGTCCGCCACGATGCCCAAAATGGCGCAGAAACTGTACCTCTTGGCATACGTTATGGCGGAGCCTATGTCTTGCGCCCCGTTCCCGGAAGCCGGGATTCGCAACACCCCCGAAATCCACTGCCCGGAGCTGTGCATGAGCAGGGTGCGGACGGTGTAGTCGTCCTCCAGCAGCTGCGACACCGCCAGCCCGTTGTCCGCAAGCGGCTTCTTCGCCACCTCCTTGCAGTCCGAGAAGTCGGCATACTTGAACGTGTAGGAGCCCCCCGTGCGTGTCGCCACCTTTACGGTGCTGTTCATCTTGGGCTGCTCCAACGACGCCTGGAACGCCGAAAGCGCCTGCGCCAGCTTGTCTATGTTTTCCGACTTGTCCATGTCACGCCTTCGTTATGATGTTCACGCACCTTATCTTCTCCTCGAGCTGCGCGTTCACCGTCTTGTAGTACCCGACGGACGACTCCAGCTCTGCGACCCTCTCGCCCATCTTCCTTAACCTTTCCTCCAGCTCTGCGACCCTTGCGGCGTCACAGCCATTCAAATCCACGTTGTCCATTCCATTCAAATTTTAAAAACTTGCGGGGATGGAAGGGGTCGAACCTTCCCTGAGGACCGCCATCCCCTTTGCCGGGCTACTTCGCCAACGCCCCGAGCTTGCCGAGTGCGAACAGGCACATGGCTATCCCGATGAAGTTGAAGACGAAACCCTGCAAGGTCTCCGGCTCGCTTACCACGAGCAGGAAGCCGATTATCAATAAAACAACATACAATTTCTTCATGACTCCTGTTTTTTTACGGTTACCAGTGCCGTGCCGTGCCTCGCTCACGGACGCCAGCCTCAAAGCTGCCACACGGCTTCCAATACTAATAAAGCAACAACAACTAAACGAAAAATTGGAGGGGAAGCCCGGAATCGAACCGGGATTGCGCTCCTGCCGTCCCCGAAACAGCCCGGCCATCACTGGAGGGGCTGGAAGCAAATGAAAATATAAAGATATGAGAATATGTACAATGTGCGCCGCACGTTGGACGAACCACGCAAGTGCCCGGGGCATGCGGCATTAGGGGGCGTTTGCCCGTCACGGGTTCCCGCCCCGCTGTCAAAAAACTGAAATCTAACTGATATATATAGTCCAAATGTGCTGAGTGCCGCCCAAGGGGTCGAACCTTGCCAAGCGCCCTCCACGGGCGGGCGGCTTGCCTTTCCACCCTCACGGGCGGGGGCTACCTGAAAAAGCCCGTCATTTGTAAATGACGACTCGCCTCGTTTAAATAGGAATCTGCTTTGCGCCCGCCAACCGATCCGATCGGCTGCGCCACGCACGGGGGGACGGCAGTGCCGCATCCCCATGGCGGGCTGATTTTTGAAAAATCCTTTGACGGACGGCTGCGTTACCAGCCTGTCACCGGGGGCATACCCATCCGTCCTTGCAACGATCACGGGAAGGTCACGGCATTCCTGCTATCCGCCCGCTCGTTGCGCCAGTCGCATCCAACACGTCAAAGAACTCGTTTTTTTGTGGGAAGCCCGGAATCGAACCGGGTCTGAAGCCGTCCCCTCCTTCCCGTTGCTCCCCGGGCTTTCGCAAGAGCGGGGACACGTTGCATTTGTTAATTCCTAAAATGACGTATATTCAGAAAAACTGATTATCTTTGCCGTCCGGTCGAGTGACATATTTATCACTTGACCACGATGCAAAGATATAATGCAAAAATGCAGTGAACAAATTTTTCGTGGTAAAAATGCAGTGTAATAACATTGTTTAACTATTGTGGCGTTTCTAAAGAAGCCAATCGTTTGTTCTATGGATAGAAGGGTGTTTTTGAATGCGGAATCCGGGATTTAAAGCTGTCTTCATTATTGTACATGACGACCTTTATCCCCATATATATTACTCGATGGTGAGCGAACTTTAAATTAATATACTGATTATATATGTTCTTTATATTCTTTAATTATATATATTGTCTATATAATGTTGGAATATATTGGAATAATATAATCATTCATATATTACAAAGTAAATTGGCCTTTAATTGGCAACACTATCCCCAACGCCGTTCATCATGCTCCCGGATAATGGTATATTTACCTATGGGTACCCGTTGTCAGGTCGAGACATTGCGGGATTTGCCGATAAGCATGGTATATCCAATAAGACCAGAGTCTTTTTATCTCACGGCTATGGCTTCCGCCCCTCCGCACGGTAGACTCTGCAGAACCGCATAAAAAAAGCTTGCAATTACCCATAATCTTGCAAGCTTGTATATATATTTTGCCACCGCCGTGGCTTGATATATCGTTTAATATGTATGCAACTTATGGGTGTTGCACTGCAAATATAACAGCATTTATGCAGTCACTGCAAATAAACTAATTATAATGAATGTTAAATAATATATAGATATGGATAAGGATATTGACCCTCAGTATTTTAGGATGGCTTTTGAATACCTAAAGAGCATCGGTAAAGTCCATACACAAAACGACCTTGCCGATTTGACAGGAAGACACCGGACAACGATAGGGAACGCCTTGAAGGGGGTAAGCGGGTATCTCACCCGCAGCCTCCTCGAGGACTTGAACAGCGTCTGCGGCTACATCTTCAACATGGACTTCCTGCTGAAGGGGGAAGGGCGGCTGCTTGCCGGGGACGTGGTGAAGCCGCCAGCCCCGAAGGCATCCATCCCGCAGGGCTTCCTCTCGAGCGGCATCAACCCCGAATACGTGAACAGGGCGTTCGACCACCTGCTCATGACCGGGAAGTTCAGCTCGCAGGCGAACCTCGCAGCCGCCATGAGGAAAAGCAAGGCTTCCGTGTGCCGTGCCCTCATGGGGGAGCAGGACTACCTCACCCCGAAGTTCGTCCTCGACTTCAACCATGCGGCGGGTAACATGTTCAACACGGACTACCTGCTGAGGGGCGAGGGGGACATGCTCGCAGCAGACACACGCCCCTATGACGAGGTGTTCTCCCCGCAAAGGGCGAACGTGGCGCAGGGGAACAACAACGGGGACATCAACCAGAGCGTGGGCGACAGGGGGAAGGACAAGGAGATAGAGATGCTGAAGGAGATAATAAAGGAGGACAAGGAGGAGATTGCGTTCCTGCGCTCGCTCCTTGCTGCGAAATTCGGCATAGAAAAGCCGTGAACCCGTGAACAAAACCGGATTGCCGTTTGTTACACCCTAAAAAACGTTCCGTATGTTGGGAAGACTGGGTGACAAAGGACTGAGGAGGATGCGGAGCACCGCAAGGGTGCTGTTCGCAGTCACGCCCGTGCTGGTGGCGGTCGTGATGGTCGTGCATTGCGTCCTGCTCATGTGCGGGATGAAGCTGCTCCTCGTGTCGTTCGCCTTCGGGCACGGGCTTTACTATTTCGTGCTCGCGCTCATGCTGTCCTACTGCTACGACTACAGTGCGCTGCACCGGCTGTTCTGCATATACGACTACGTGGTGAGCGGTTGCATCTGGTGGCAGGACAAGGTGGGCTTCGGCACCATCCTCCCCGCCGTCCGTGTGCTCGTAATCGCCGTGGGCGTAGCCGCCATTGCCGTGACATACCGGAGGTACGGGAGGTTCATCATGGGGCTCGTGTGGTGCAAGGCGGTGAAGGCTTTCGAGGCGCTGCGGCGTGCGGCGGCTTCCGTCCTGCCGATTATTTAATTGTTGTTAAAAACCGTCCGCACCGTGGGCAAGACCGTGGTAAAGGCTGCCTTATTGCGCCCCGTTGCGGATTCATGCGTATTATGTTTTAATTAATTAAAATTATATATCGTTATGTTAAAAGAAGCGGAAGGTTTCACGGCCTCCCGCTTTTTTTATGGCAAAAACGCAGATAAATTGAATTTTAGACCAATCCCGAGAAATCGAGGAGGTCGAGCACCTTGCGGTTCGCCGCGTCTATCCTCCCCCAGTCCTTCCTTATGTAGACGTCCGTTATCTTCATGGCGGTGTCGGCATGGTCGAGCGCCTCGTGGACGGTGTACTTGTCAACCCCGGCCTCGTTCGCCGCCAGCGTGGCCCATGTGTGCCTTGCGGCGTATTGCTCCAGGTCTTCCACCCCGATTTTGCGCCCCAACGGCTTCAGCCAGCGGTTTATGTATTTCGACAACGAATAGCATGACTTGAAGAGCTTGTGGAAGATGAACACCCTTTCCCCGGACGGGTCGAGGTACTTTTCCGCCACCTTCCGTATTCCCGGCTGCACAAGGACGGACATTTCCGCATTGTCCGCCCTCCTGTCCCTCGTCTTCGCCCTTTGGTACGTTATCCTCCCGCCACGGTACTCCGTGCACGTGAAGATGTCCTTGGTGTTCATCCCGAGCAGCCCGAAGCTGAGGATGAAGAAGTCCTTTGCGAACGCTTCCCCCCCGTGCTTCCCTGTTCCGGGCGCCGGAAGGTTTATGAGCCCTTGCATCTGCGACAGCGTGATGGCCCGTTTCCGTGTGGCGGACGCCCGTGGAAGGCGGATTTTCCTGAACGGGGACGACGGTATCCGGACGATGCCCAAGTCCTCGTCGTTGTACTCCTCCTTCGCCCGGCGGTGCATGGTGTTTGCGATTGTGACATAGGCGGTGACGGTCTTGTCGGAAAGGGAATTCCCTTTCATCCACCCCATCCAATCCTCGATGAAGCCGTGCGTTATCTCCGATATGGAGACGGACTCCCGCCCTGTGAAACGCACGATGCTGTTGGCGGCGTTCCCGTAAAACCTTGCCGTCCCTTCCCTCCCCTCCTTCATGAGCTTGGCGATCTGCCCCCGGCAGTACCCGATGAAGTCGAGGTTGAAATTGCCCTGCATGTTGCTGTCGTCCGTGATGTAGCGGACTATCTCGTCAACGTCCATCGCATCCGCCCTGAAGCCGAGCCTGTCGCACATGCCACGGTATTTCCGGATGATGGCGTCCGTGAGGTCGATGTACCTTTTGTTCTTTATCCTGAGGGAACGGGTCAGGTCGTCCTTCGACGCATAGAAAGGAGTTGCGATGTAACGCTTCTTTCGCTTGTGCGTCACCCTGATTTTGATGTTGTATGTGCCGTCCGCCTTTTTCTGGTGCCCGTACACTTCAGCCTTGAAAGTTGCCATGCCTTTGATTTTTTTGTGGAACATTTGTGGAACATTGCACGGCAAATATAGCAAAAAGTGCGTTTAAATGGCAAATAAAAAGGGTGTAAAAATTTTGCAAAGGATTAGTTTGGGAGGATTTCCCGGGTGTGCATGGTTATGTAATTTCCTGTTCCACAGCGTTTTGTAGAATAGATTGGAGTCCGCATGGCTGTCGGCACGATATGCCGGGTTGTCCGGATGGGGCATTTTTTAGTATTAATTCCACATTGTATTTTAACATATTGATTTACAAACATATATATAATATAAAAATGTTTTTCGTGGAACTGTTGTGGAACAAATGCCTGGGAAATGGCTTGTGCACGGGTTGCGGGCGCATGCCCCTGCGAACCTCCTTGGCCATTCATTTCAACCTTTCCATTATTTCCTTCATTTGCCCGTCATGTATTTCTTTCCGCACTTGCTCCATGCCTGCGAACCTCCCGATTTGCTCGCCCTTGCTCATCCCGTGGGTGATGAACGTTTTAAGGAGGAGGAATGTCTTGTCGCACACGACACGCACCCCCATGGCGATTCCCTCGTCACAGGTGACGAACACGTCCTCCCGCACCATGTTTCCAGCCTTCTCGTTTTTTGAGGCGAACGAGTAGGTCATGTTGTTCCGGAAGAAATGCCTTATCAGCCCGTCCCCGGTCTTATGGACTCCCGCCCTTTGCGCATAGCGGTTGAAGAAATGCGGGACGAGCATCATGTAAATAGGGTTCCCGCCCGCATTGACCATCATGATGGCGTGCCTTCCGGGTGACAATTCGGGGATTGCGATTAACGACATGAGGCAATCGTCCCCCACCATCTTTTTCGACTTGCATTCCCAAAGGACAAGCCACGGGTTGTTCCTCCCCGAATTTACGCAGGCGTATGCGTAGACGGGGAACTGCCTCGATTTTCGCACCATCCTGTCCACTTTCCCCTGTTTCTTGTCCGAAACGGAGAAGATGTCCGGGAAGTCCTTGTCGAACTCCCGGATTATCTCGTCCGCCGTCATTGAATCTGTAAACATGCCTATTCCAGTTTTTTTATCAATTCATCAAACTCGTCCTGCCCGATTTCCCCTTTGGCGAGCATCCTTTCCAGCCCTATCCTCCTCGCCTCCGTGTCGTTGCCCGGCTTTTCCCCAAGCCCGTACACTTCTCGATACACGAAATAGCCCACGAACTCCTCCATCTTCGGGCCCATGGGCTCGTCCGTTGCGATATAAGGGGCGAGCCTGCGGAAAACCATGATCCCGATTGCCTGGAACGCCAGCAAAGATATATAAAACCACATTTCGCCTTCTTTTATCTGGAACGCCAGCAAAGATATATAAAACCACATAATTTCACCTCGTTTTTAAAAAATAATCCATTGCATTTTGGGGCATGTCGCGGTTGCTTACGCAGACATACCGCTGCGTGATGTTTTTCCCGTGCCCCAATATCCGGGAAATCCACACCTCGTCCACCCCCCGCAGCGCAAGGTTGGTGGCGCAGCTCCTCCGTGCCGTGTGGGAGGTCACGAACTCGAACTTTTTCCCCGTGAGGTACTTCCCGGCATGGTAAACCTTGCTTGTCTCGTTTATCCCGGCTTTCAGGCACACTTTCCGGAGGATGTTGTTGAAATGCACGTCCGTTATCAAACGTGCCTTCAAGGCTTCCGAACCATCCGATATGAGGCTTTGCACGAAAGGCGCTACCGGTATTTCGCACGATATCCTCGTCTTTTGCGAGACATAGGACAGCCAGCCGTCCCTTGCGTTTTCCGGGGTGAACTGAGAATAGTCGGAATGGCGTGCACCGGTAAGGCAACCGACCACGAATTGGTCACGGACATACTTTTCCACCTTGTTGAGCCCGGAAAGGTGGATTAGCTTGTCGATTTCGCCCTCCGTGACATATACGTTCGTCGTCATCGCTTCCGGGAGGCTCAATATGCTCCCGTAGTCGAACGCCAAGCCCGATTCTTCCGAGCAGAGCGTCAAAACCGCCTTGACCTGTGCGCAATACTGCCGTGCGGAATTGGGCGACAGCGTTTTTTCCATTTGCATCACCATCCGGTTCAGCGACACCTTGGTTATGTTCCCCCATTCCGGTTCAAACCCGTTCGCATCCGTGTAGTACTGGAGTATCTTGTCCCTTTTCGGGTATTTCTCCAGGAATATGTCCTTAAACGCTTCCATCATTTCCCTCCTTCCTTATTTTCAATATCCAGTTCTTTTCCCGCACTATGTTCCATTTAACCATGTAGCGGATATATGCGATGCTGTTTGCTATGACAAAAGCAGAGATGACCACAAAGTCGTAAAAATCGGAATACCACACCATTGCGGCAAGCGCCGCATAAATTAAGATGTCGTATTTTTTGAAATATGTCTTCCTGTCCATTTTTTGTCCGCTTAACCGTGCTGCGGTAGGGCTAAGATAGTTCTATGACGAAGCATTAAAAACAGTGATAAATCCGAATTATAACGAATAAATATCGTCACCAAGAAGACGAGGGGTAATCTGAGCGTCAAGAATACCATCGTATCCACAGAGACCATTACCGTATTCTTCCTTCAATTTCGCAACAGCTATTCCATATGCCTCTTCGCCATTCTCGGCATAGCCTTCGTATTCGCAGTATTTACAATAAAAGCGAGACGTAGGACTAAAAAGGGTAACGGAAAGGGTAACGGTATAGAAGCCTTTCGGCATCGCTGACAGTTCCTTGTGGCGCTCATTGATTTCTCGGGCGATACGCTGCTTCTCCAAGATTTCCTCGTCCTGCTTGCGCTTGCGGTCTGCTGCCTCCTTCGCAATGATAGCCTTCTCGCACGCCTCTGGAGTATCAGCAAGGGCAGGGTAGCAATAAATAAAGGATGATGGGCTACAACCAGTAGTCTGCAATTTTCTGCCCGCCTGCTCGTCCTGATAGATCTTTTTCAGAAGCGCGTGAACGTTGTAGTTAACCTCCAACTTTCTGCCGCCCGGCTCGTTCTTATCTGTCAGGCTGTTGATAAACTTCTCGGCATCTTCTGCTGAGTCTATGATAACTTTCTTGTCGAAATATATAAAGAACTTCTTCATATTGTTTGCGCTTGACCGTGATGCGCTTAGGGCTGAATAGTTCTACAATTCTTTCGTTGCTTCAAGAGATTTCTCTATCGCTTCTACCTTATTATGCTCTATCTTCCCCAACTCCTCTATAATGGCGGCAGCATTATTCAGGAAGTTAAGCGCATGCTCGTTGGAGCATGGGAATGCGAAAAAATTCCTCATTGAATCCTCATCTGTACATGAAACGCGATCTTCCATATTTGAGTTGATTGCTCGATATTCTTCATAAGGTCCGGAATCTTCTTCTTTTTCCGGTGTACGTATATACAAATATCCTTTTATGGAAAAGATATTCATACCATTCACGCAGATTCCCTTTCGCTTTCCGCTTAGGTTAAGATCTACCATTTTGTTAGCAATGGCATCCTCTACCATGTCGCACTTTTCCCTTAAAGACTTAGTTAATTTAATATAGTCTTTCCGTGCTAAAATCTTATTTAAATCTGTTGTCATAATCTTTCGCTCATGCCCTTGAGGCTTTTATGGCTATCTGGCTCAGCCGATTATTTCTATTTTTAACACATTTGATCGCACAACAAAGAACGATTCATAATGATGTATTTTGAAAAGTTACTTGAATGCATTGTGTTTTTTTTACTTCTGATTCCGCCAAATTTCGTAATCATTCCAAGATTCGAAACCCAGATAACCATCCACGACTGCCACAACCTTGGAAGCCCAAGGCATTTCTTCAACGGCTTTTTTTCTCCAATAACTTGTATGCTTTTTGCATTCAAAAAAAACTTGTCTCATAATGATTCTTGCCTATGCGCTTAGGACTTGTTTAGCGCTCGCACCCGCTGTTTGTTTATACTGCAAATATAATAATAATTTCTTAAAACACAAAATTCAAAGCGTTTATTTTCAGTAAAAATATCGTTTTACACGATTGCAAATTCCTGCATGTCAGATATAATATTCCCCAGCCTTGCAAGCTGGGCGGAATATTCCCGGACGCTGAAACGCCCTGCTTCTTGCCCGGCATTATTCCATCCGTCTTTCAGCCGCACGGAGAATGTCCAATCAACCCGGACGCCCATGATTTCGACAGCTGAAGGCATTATTCCCAAAGCCTTGCAAACGGCGTCCACCTGTCCGATATTGGGAAATTCCTGTATTCCCCCGTTGCTTAAAATTCTTAAAATTTCCCTCATGATTCTAATGTTTTAAATTGTTAATTGTTTGTGCCGCCCCAAGTCGCGAACTTCGTACCCCGCAGGTAAGGGCGGCTGAATATGTCAGTATTTTATTGGCGCGTCAATGGATATACAACCCCTCAAGCATGCGGGCATGCCCTCAATAGTGCTTTTTATAATCCTATCCAATTCTTGGTAAGACGCTATGCCCTTATCTATGTTTTCTATCGCTTCTTCCTTGTCCTTGATAAGGCCAGAGCATTGGACCTTGCATTTATCAAGGCATTTTATGAATAAGGCGGCATCCAAACGGTTATTTTTGATATACGGTTCATCGCCGGGTTGGCGAAAGCCTTCGTTCTCCAGCTGATATATTCATTGCAGCTACTATTATATCTTAATGTGAATATACCGCCGTCCCCATATGACTTTTCAATATAAAAGTCTATTGTTTTCCGGGTACATCCGTTCCTGCCAAAAAACTTAACGGACTTGTTGATTTCTTCATCCATCGCTTTGACGAACCGGACATTCATAACTTTCCCGTTCCATTTCATTGCGTGCTTTTTTAACACGTCGCATGATTTTATAAAAGCCTTTTCCATTTCTATTTCCGATTTCCGTGATTCTACGAATGCGTTTTTATCTTGTCTCATTTTGTTGTCTCCTATGTTATTTATCCAGATTTTTCATCCTTACCCCTTTCCGCAGCCAGGGAAAGGGATAAGGACAAAGGGAAAGCAGTTGTTAACCTATGATATACGGTTCAGCGAGTGGGATATATTCCATTCCGCCCAGCTCGTAAATGGGCACGTAATAATGATGCCTTGCGTTCCCGGCATCATAAAAGCCACGAAATTCAAAATCTTCAGGCTTTGAGGTTTTTAATATTTCCATTTCTTTATAGCCGTAAACGCCTTTTTTAATAAAGCGTTTCAGCCATGCAAGCCCCTTTTCTCCTTGTTCAGGGGTTATGCGTACCGGCATGGAATCCAATAAATCATAATCAAAAATATCTTTTTGGTTTTGGTTGCTTCTCCTTTTAAGCAAGGAGATTTGTTTTTCTGTAACAACGCCGGTTTCTCTGATTTCGCTAAAAATTTGTTCGTTTGTTGTCATGATTGTAGAGCGGTTGACCTCCACCGCAAAGGTTTTAGAATGTTAAAAAAATCAAATTAATATTTATTGCTTTGAAAGTTTCAACAAACTAAATACCTTTGCCCTGTTTGTGGGGGGGTATTTAGTTTGTTTACTCCTTTCTTGTCCTCCGTTTGGTTGCAGCCATTCGGAGGACTATTTTTTTTAAAATAGAGCAGGAGGTAAATGCTTTTATGAATGGCATTCACTCCCTACCAAATTATTCCCAGCCGTCTTCGCCGTACTCTTCATCAAGCACGGCGATAAGGTCCAAGTTCCCGAAATCAAGGGAACTTAGTTCTTTATATTTGAACCCCTCTTTATAGAGGTTCAAAAATGCTTGCTTGCAGGATAGCAAATTTGCGCTATCCCAAGTGTAACCCGCAAAATATTGTCTTGTTGCCATAATCTTATACGGTTTAAGCGACCACCATAAAGCTTTAAGTGTTTATTATCTTCTTTTCTGTACTACAAATATACAAATAAAATATTGAAACACAAAATTTTAAGCAACTTTTTTGCAAGAAAAAAGCACTTTTTTTTTCAAAAAAATCATCCAAAAATCAGAGGAAAAGACGAACAAAAAAAAGGAAGGGAAAAGGGAAAAGAAAGGCAGCGCAAAAAAAAGGAATCAGAAAAAAAAGGAACGAAGAAGGAAAAAGGAAGCTAAAAAGGAAAGGAACAAAAAAACAGCTGGAAGAAAAAAAGGAGAAGGAGGAAAGGAAAGACGAACAAAGAGAAAGGA
>ERZ1035037.247-NODE-247-length-19586-cov-39.402642_pt1 | contig 19586 bp, 30 predicted proteins | sample MGYA00520618_ERZ1035037 | MGnify/ENA primary metagenome ERZ1035037 (study PRJEB33766, sample SAMN09781741) | gut metagenome | biome: gut microbiome | host: Homo sapiens | place: Madagascar | study: EMG produced TPA metagenomics assembly of the PRJNA485056 data...
CATTCCCTCCGTAAATGCCTTACTGCCTGCCTCCTGAGCCTTGTTGTACTCATCCACTACAGATGGACTCACATATTTGCTGATAACGTCAGAAAGCGCCTCATTGATGTCCTGATTCATCAGTCTGTCCTGCACATGCTCATCGTGAGAATAGAGGCGTGTTGCGATGCCCTCAGCGATGTCACGATAGTTCGGGCCATACTTGTTAACCAAACTCTGTACCATAGCTGGCTTCAAGAACTGTCCTACATAGTCATCATAGCTGATACCCATGCTGTCAGCCTCCTGCTTCAACTTATCCTGCACACCATGGCTATACCATTGCGCTTCAATACTCTGCTCAGCATCCTGCACCGTATCATCAGGCAAAGAAGCCACAACCTGGTTGGTAACGTCCATGGCCGAACGGTTGGCATATCTGCCCAGAGCAGACTGCACCATCTGCACTGCCTCCTCATTGCTATTGGCAGTACCATCAGCCAACAAGTCGGCAACCATATTCTCAAAGTAAGTACCCTGCTTATCCGGTCTCTGCTTCCAGTTCTCTAGATAGTTGGCAAGTTTGGCATCCATCAACCCTTCATTATTCACCACAGCTGCAGATGCTGTAACAGGAACTTCCTCTTTAGATTCAGGAGAAGCCTCCTGCTGTGCTGGCTGCTGTACCTGCTGATTAATGTCTTGTGGCTGCTGTGTTTGTTGTGGCTGCTGCATATTATCACCAAGAAGCATATTGGCTATCATACCACCCATCTTCTGCTCCCTTCCGATATTTCCGGCATCCACCTTCGGAATCATGCCGAGTGCTTGCGAAATAAAGCCAGGCTTCTTTAACTCGCCTCGCTGATACTCATCATTCAGCTGAGCCAAGTCCTTGAAGTTGCCAGGCTTATTGTCTGGTGAATTATAAGCATCAAGTACCTCCTGAGGATATTCTGTCTTCGGCTTCGCTACAGGTTGCGCCACCTGCGGTTTAGAAGCTTGAGCAGAAGCAACAACTTGCTTACCACCAGTAGAAGGAGAAGCAGATGCAGCTGGCTCTAGCACCATCTTGTCAAAGTCTGCCTGTGTTCCCACATCATACCCCATGTTTTTGGCTTCATTATAATACCAGTCACGATCTTCCTTGTTGTTCAAGTCCTTTTTAAAGTCATCATAGCTACCTACCTCATAGCCGTTGCTCTTGAACTCATTATAAAAATATTGTCTGTCTTGCTCGTCAAACATACTTTATCTTATTTTGATTAATATTCTATTACTATCTTCTTGATGGTGGAACTTTACTGCCACCGCCCCTACGTGAAGGTGGAACCTTACTGCCACCACCTCCTCTTCTTGAAGGAGGTGTCCGGTCAAACTTCATCTGAGCCTTTGCCCATCTTGAAGCCTGCTGTCTGTTCTTCTCGTTAGCCCAGGTTCCACCCCTGCCATCATTTCCACCGATAGACATACCATTGTTCTCTGCCCACTTGTTTACAAGTTTCTTAAACTTAGGGTCGTTCACATACCGGGTATTGAAATCATCAGCCTCCTTCTGGTTGGCATTTCTCTGATTCTGTCCCTCTGTTTGCGAATTGATATGCCTAACTTGCGCTCCCTTCACCACTACACTGGCGTTATGATCAGCAGCTCCGGCATTGGCATTGTTGGTTTGGGCATCAAGCAAATGACCCTTCTTGCCTCTCAGTTCATCTTCTGTCTTGGTCTTGGCAGTAGAAAGACCTGCAGCTGCCTTGGATGCTTCCTGTCTTGCCTGTTCGGTCTTCACCTTTTCGGGTGTCAAAGCATCCTGCTGATTCTTCTGTGATGCGCGATATGCAGCCAGCGCCTCGTTAGCCTTGGCAGCAGCCTCTGCTTGCATCTGTGCTTGCTTGTTCTGTCTGTCCTTCCAGATATTCACCATCATCTGGTCATAGCCTTTCTGACGAAGGGCATCTGTGCCTTCCCTCAGCTTGCGTTGGCGTTCGGTCAATGCTTGGGCAGATTCCACCTTCTGCTCAGGTGCACCGATGGCTGTGCCGAAGAAGTTGCCTACATGCTGGAAGAGATTGCCCAATTGTTCCCACTTTGCTTGTCTTTCGGCTTTCTTCTGCAAAGCAGCATTGGCTGCCACCGTCTTGTCTGCATCACCCAGGTTACTGAGCCAAGGCATGAATGTAGACCAATCGCCATTGCCATTCTTCTCGAAGTCCCTCATGATGTCATAAGGCTTCATCTGCTGCAAGAGAGGATTCTGCTCTATCTCGCTATAAGGTCTGCTCCAATCGATAGAAATCCCCTGATTAGGAGTTACCTTTGTTACATCCTCTGTTGGCTGCTGAGTGAAGGATGGCTGATTACCTGCCACCAAACCATTTGTATCTATTGAAGCTGTTGCTGTTGTAGATGTAGCTTGTGCTGCAGAACTATCCCCATTTGGTGGTGTCTGTGTCTGCTGTGGAGAAGTAACTGGCTCTGATGGTGCTGAAACCCCTTCATCATTGGATGGAAAATCAGTTATAGGTGTCACAGCCGTAGCTGGACGCTTCGGAGTTAAATCGTCACTCATAAATCCCATATCTACCTCCTTTCCTTACCATGGTAAACTACTTGCAGCACTAGCCAAACCACTAGCTGCACCTTGGATAGCTTGTGCCTGAGCCAAACCCTTTTCCTTCTTGGCAGTCGCGATGTAGTTGGTCATTTGGTCTATCTGAGAATCTGCAGTATTCCAAACGTTTTCTTTCTGTTGAGCACCTTGCACAGCTGCTTGCTGCATGATGTTGCCCACTTGCTCCTGAGCAGCCTGTTTGCTCAGAGCCACCGACTCATCACTACCACCACTCACGATGCTGGTATTCTTGGCTTTCTGCGTGGCATTATCCAGCACCTTCTGGGCGTTGGTCACTGCCACCTGGTTCTCGGCTGTCTGTGTCGGGTCCTGATAATAAAGATTATCACGGTGATCCTTCACCTGCTGCATACGATTCTCAAAGGTCTTGATATATTCGTTGTATGCAGCATTTTGTTTTTTGGCTGCTAGAGCACCACCCACAGTTGACACTCCTAAGCCAGCAATACTTCCTATAAGTCCCATAAAATTCGAATTTAATGTTTAAACTGTGCTAAAGTAATGCGTTTTTTCTAGCCTTCGGTGATAAGTTCCGCAACTTGAACACCAACTTTCGGTATTTTTCACTATATTTGCACTCGAAAACTATCAGTAATCAATTAAATTCTTAGAATATGGCAACAAAAAAAGATAATAGCAATGAGCCGAAACCAAAGCGAAAGAAGACTGGTGGACGCAAGGCTGGCACGGCAAACAAGATAACGAAAACGGTACGTGAAAGCCTCAGCGATGCCATCACTGGCTATTTTAACGGCATCAATGAAAAAGGCTACTCTCTCGCCAATGACCTCATGCAGATAGAAGAACCTGCCGGACGTTTGGCAATAGTAGCCAAGTTCCTCCCATACGTTGCTCCAAAGCTTCAATCCATATCATTCAACAATGATGAGCATCGAAGCCTGTCCGTGGAAGAGTCCTTCATGGAGCTGGAAGAGAAATTTGAGAAACAGGAGACCACCATCAACATCAAGAATCTCAAAATTGTTAATAATGGCTAATTACAAAAAAAGGTAGCCTTCTCTAAAATTTCTGCTACTTTAGAGAAGACTACCCTATGGTATGAAATTGACTGAATCTGTCAAATATTAAGTTTTATTGACACAATTTTAAGATATATTAGCTACTTTTTATCTCTCATGCGCTCAAAATACTTCGTCTGGTCTTTGGTGATATTCTTCACCTTAATCTGTATAGTACAGTTCTTAGGCACTGTATCATTGATATTATCCATCAGTTGCCGGATAATGTCATCCGTGTTCCGGTAGCCCTTACCTTCCACATGACCAACCACCTCACCCATGAAGTAGGCATCAGCACAAAGTTCAAACGTCTCCTCCACCTTTTCAAATACAGGAGCATGATACTCCTGCGTTCGCCTGCTCGGATCATTGGTAAAGAAGATTTTCTCCACCACCTTCTCATTAAGTTCCCAGGCTCTGGAGAAATCCGGCTTCACATATCCCATGGTAATCTTGTGAGTACTGACGTGATTCATTGCAAAGCCTATCTCTTCATAGTTGGCACCAATATCATTTTGCGCTATAGTTGCCCAGGTGTGGCGAAAAGTGTAAGGAGTTATCTTCAATTCACTATCCTTCAATGTATTGACACAGAATTTCTTTAGAAAGAGGCACAAATTACCATCCATCGACCTGCTACACCCATAGCTTTTATGGAAATTAAACAGATATGGGTCATCTTTATCTGCGAAATACTTCGTCATTGTAGGTAGGAGCATATCAGGAACTCTCATTTCTATATATGCTTCATCAGCTCTAGCCGATTTCGTCTTCTGGCGCTTGTAATGCAAGATACCATCATAATAATCAACCTTCTTCATTACATAAAGGTCAGCCACATTGATCCCTGCAAGACACAATACCATCTTGCACACATCCACAGCCAAGCATTCCGTCTTAGAAGAAGGAATCACAGAAAAAATCCTTCTGCAATCCTCCATCAAGATAGCACGCTTTTTGGGAATAGCATGCTTATGATACTCTACTTTAGTCCAAGGATTCACCTTTATCCTTACGATGTCGTTGTCATAATCATTATATTTAGCCACACCTGCCTTGAACATCTTTTTTAGGAACTGAGGATAGTAAGATTTCTTTGCCTTGGAATCCTTCATACTATCTATCCATCCTTGCACAAGTTTGGTATTCAATTCGCTAAACATAACTTTCTCAGAACCACAATATCTTTCTATACTATGCAATGTATTGTGATAATTGACAAGAGACTGAGGTTTCAATGTTTCAGACAATTCACCAATATATTCTCTAGCGAAGTCTGAGAAACACACATCTTCATCATTCTGCTCCAGATAGTCCCTAACCTGTTCAGCACTCCAGGAACGGATGTCTAGCTTATTTAGCTTGAACATCCATTCTTCAATAATTTGGTTCAGAGAATTAAGCACAAAAGAATCCTTCACATCATGAGAACCCTTCACGATGCCTTTCTGCCCCACCATCTTGCTCGTCTTGATATAAAGCGATCTACGATTATGAGTCATTCGGATATAAACTTGGTAAAAGCCATCCGATCTCTGATGTTGAACAACAATTTTAAATGTAGCCATAGTAATTTTCTTTTCAAAGCAATTTCGAAACAAACGCTCTAATTTGGCACGATGAACGTGACAAACGTTTTCAAAACACTACACTTCTGACTATCTAGAAACCAAGCACTTACGTTAACTTGCTTAATATCAACAAATTACAAAAAAGGACTCTTTTATTTCCAAACTAAATTCATAATATACTGTATTTACTAACGTTTTAGAGTTTCTTTCAAAACAATTTATAAACTTTATATTAATTATATTTTACTTCTTAACTTTATACACCTTACTTATATACATTATACTCTATCAAAAGGTGATGACTAGCACCATTGCTGTCTTTATAGAGCAAATCTATAGTTACTTCATAATCATTCTTGCCTAAAGTCACATACATGTAACTTCCTGGAAGAACATTCTCAAAATCAACAAGTGAACACCAAGAGAAGTAATCACGTCTAGAGAGATCTATCTTCTTCCCCAACTCTAAGTTTTTAACCGTTATATCAAATTGGGACCATGTAGCTTCTCTGTTGCCCTTCTCGAAGGCACTACAACTAAATGTTGTCACCCCCTTGTCAACTTGAACCCTAGCCCAGTTACTAAACATATAAGATACACCATCTTGTATATAATTGTACCTGATCCTAGGTTTGTTCTGCCAATCTTCTTCTGGAAGATAATTATTGCCTGTTAAGGTCCCGGCATAGTTCACATCAAGATTATACACGAAGTTGTTATGCTCCCTATAAACAATATGTATTGTTACGCTTATACGTTCTCCTGCCCTAGTCAACACATAATAGCTACCTGATTCTATTTTGGAGCTTCCACCCTCAAAAGAATAGGTCTGCTTGCCATCACAGAAAGATATGCTAGAGTTGTACTTACTTGTAGTTAAATCAACCTTTTCACCATAGATGTAGTTAACACAGCTAAGATACAAGCTCTTGCCAGGATGCTCAGATTTCTCTAAAGCCAGGTTTATTCCAAAGTACTCATCACTGGATGGTGCAGATGTAAGAGGAGCAGAACACCACGAATAGTAAACATCATACCTGGTATCATTCAAAGAAACCACATTGGTTTTCTCGCCAACATCTACTTCATTCAGTCCTTCCTTGCTACATGAACAAAGAAGACATACAATGAGCATTACAAATAGTTTAAAACAATATTTACTCATTTACATATATATATTTAATGATTATACGCTCTTCTGAAACCTTCCAGCCTCACTCATATTAACTTCCCTTATTTACTATAGATTCAAAAGACAACTCTAAACTATTTATAAGCCATTAAAGAGTGTTTTTATCTATATTCGCTAATAATTATCAATCCTCAACAACCATGTCACCTACGTAATGAGACTTTAAGTTATGGTATTTACCATTTTTCTTAAATGACACAACAATATCCACTGTATATATGTTGTTTCTTTTAGAAATCTGCAAATAACTATCTTCACTCACATCTGATTCAGAATTGATCCAAAAGTTATCATAGCCGGAAATCGTATATCCAGTATAAGAGCTTAATGATATTTTTGTTCCTGTCTCATAGTGTGGAAGAAGGACTTCTAGACTTCTCTTTGAACTTGATACTAACTCAAAACCATAAAAGTCTCCAGTACCTCGTGTCGGTTGCTGCTCTATGATAGAGTAATCTCCTGCCACCATTTTTAATATAGGTTCCTTAACTCCATCAACTTCAATGAAGTTATTCGATGCTTCTTGATTATCATCTTTACTGCAAGATGTCACCAATAACAAAGCAAACATCATGAATAATAATATAAACTTCAATTTCATAATTACTTTATTTATATTGATTAAACTTACCTTACTGTAACATTATCTATTTTCCACACCATCCACACAAAGTTTTTCCTTGGTCGATGGCATTTGATTCATCTGTTCTTGTTATCTTGCCTGTAGTTCTCTTAAGAGCTGGGCAATTTCTGTCCTTGTGGTATCGCTTAGAACCAGGACTGTCTGATACATATACGTTGCCTCCTGCTGTTTCCTCTGTTTGGAAGGCATCAGCCTCAGCATTACTAGAGGATGACAACTTACCTATTGAGTAGCCTAGCATTAACACGCTAACACAAAAGATGAAAACAGATAGTTTTAAATAACGCTTGCCTCTTTGTATTTCATTATTAAATTTGGGAGCATAGAAACTTATCGTAAATTCATTTTTACTTAAATAATCCGTGTCCAATAATGATGTTCCCCACTTACTAACATAATCAATAAAATAAACTTTCCGTTCTTTAAGTTTGGCAATATCATTTTTTGCCAAAAACATCTCCATATCAGTTAAACCTATATTATGCTCAACTTTCCATCGAACGACCCGATAGTCTATCAAGTCTCTCTTAAGAAACTTTAAACTCAAATAGCTAAAGAACCTAAAACAAGAGAACTGAAAATAATTAAGATATTTTGTTGTATCTAATTTTTCTGTTTTCTTAGACTTTGTTTTCTCTAATATTTTTCCAAAATCATCATCAGCAAATCCCATATCCTTACATCCTAATTATCCTACATGTACATGACTTCTTTCAGAAAGACCTTGGATCTCTCTCAATACCTTATTCTCTGCCCTGAGAGCTATTACTTCCCTTTCCAGGTCGCTCAGGTCTACTTTATTGGTATTTATAAGCGATGCAGCATTATCATCTGAACGAAAAAATTCAGCAACATCTACCCCAAGGACTTCGGCAAGATTTTCAACTGTACTAACTTTTACGTCAGCACCATTCAGAAGGTTATCCAACGTAGTTCGACTAACCTTCATCTTAGAAGCAATATCTATCTTGCTCAGTTTGCTGGACACAATAATGTTCACTATTCTTTGCGTATTCATATTAAAATCCTTTAAATGTTCAATATAGTGGGTTAATATCTCTTAAATATGCCCACCAAACTATACACATTCAAAAAGTTTATTGTACTTTTGCACCGTAAAGTTAGTAAATAAATAAATAAGTACCAAATAAATTTGAAGAAAAATGAAAGAAAATAGCAAAAAAGTTCCTGATGCGCCAGATAGTCTGTTCGTTTGTCCATTTCATACTGGGCTTACATGCGGATTGTTAGACGAAGATGGAAACCCACATGAAGGTTACCCAGTTTGGCATGGTATGGCGGTCAGAGCGAGTGCAGACGATCTGTTATACATAAATATATCCAAAGTCTGGCATTCAGGAAAAGAACTTCCTGAAAGCAACAATGAAGATTGCCTGCTTGATTACGCTGATGGCATGACTATAGAGGTTGGTCATACTTATACTGACCCTGACGGTACACGTGGATGGCTCACAGACTCTGGCGGTCATCTTTTCGAAGAGATTGTTCAATGGGCATACCTCAAAGATATAGTTCCAGCTTTAGTTAATTATAAGGAAGGAGGCACAAGATGAAAAAAAATAAAGCTCTATTCCTCGACATTATGCTCAATGACAGATTTGTATGCACGCTGAAATACATGTATTGTCCATTGTTCGCAATTAGATACGAGGCGTTAATAAAGTTTGTTCTCGATAAGAGACCGTCTTTGAAAGGCAAGCCGTTCAGAATAATGTTTAAAATAACAAGGCAATGAAAAAGATAATGTTCAATGACCAGTACGGTCTCACCCAAGCAGTCCTGGAAGGTCGCAAGACTCAGACCAGAAGAATCGCCTATCAAGAGCCATTCAAGTATAACTGCAACAGCGGTATCTGCACGGAAGGAAAAGACAAGGGCAAGCTCACCATCAATGATGGCAATGAGATAGTGGCAAAGTCCACTTATAGAATAGGTGAAGTCGTAGCAGTAGCCCAAAGATACAGCGACATTCCGTTTGCCAATGATATATTCATAAGGGAAGTTCCCATAGGATGGTCAAACAAGATGTTTGTGAAGTCTAATTTGATGCCTCACCAAATCATGATTACCAACATTCGAGTAGAACGATTGCAGGACATCAGCACCGATGACTGCATGAAGGAAGGAATCTTCTGTAGCCACATCGAAGGAATTGACGATGCCTTTTCATACGATGCCACAAATGATAGTTTTGTGAAGAAATGGTGGTACAGAACTCCTATCGAAGCATACAAGATGCTCAGCTGTAAGCTCCACCTCCATTGGGGCAGCAATCCTCTCGTCTTCGTATACGATTTCGTTCTAGTTAAATAATAATTCAATTCAAGCAATATGAAAAAAGAAATAACTCACGCAGACTGGAAAGGAATATTTGACAAATATGGTTCTATCCTCAAAGGAAGTCAAGTGTGCGAAATCTTGGGAATAAGCCTTGCCACTCTCAATAAGTATATCAAAGAAGGAAAACTGAAAAAGCTGCAAACAATCGGCAATCTTGAAAAAGTAACCCGATTCCATCTTGGTGAAGTTGAGAGGTTCGCTGAAAAATATCTTGGCATCAAGGATGGCTCTTACATACATGATAATGATAATGATAATGACGAAGCCAAAGACCAGGAACATAAAGATCATGATCCCGAAGACTTCTTCACTTCCATCTGCAACACCGTCACCCAGCGTATAGCCGATGCCAAGGAGATTGCTGAGAAAAATGGAAGCCAGTGCGGTCTCTCCTATCTCGTAGGGTGCTTCGACATTACCAACAACAGCATCCGAAATTATATCCAGACTCTTCAGGAAGGAGGAGGACAATGATAGTTACAGAATGCATCAACGAAATTATTAATCAGGTATTTTAATAAAACAAGATAATATGTCAGAAAAAACATTACCACTCAGACCTCTGATCAGGGAATTGGCGCTAGGTCAAGCCATCGTCTTCCCTATCAAGAGAATGCTATCGGTCAAGAGTAGTTGCACTGATCTCGGTGCCATCTACAGCCGGAAGTTCAAGACCAAGCTCAACCGGGAGCAAGGTGTTATCACAGTAACAAGAATCAAATAAAGCAATAGTCATGAATCAAACAGTACAAATCCAGTTCGCTGACAAGATGGTCTCTTTCGACACATTCCTATCAGCATTACGCAATGTAGTCAAGGAAGAAATTTCCAAAGCTGTAGGCAAGCGACCATTCATCACACAAGCCAAGGCTTTTGATGCCTTCGGCAGACGCAATGTAGAGCGATGGGTGAAGGAAGGCAAGGTCAAGGTCTACGGACGTGGCAAGAACGGCAAGATTACTCGCTACGAATACCGGGTGTCCGAGCTGGAAGCCTGTGCCTTTAAAGTTCAAGACTATCTTTCATAAAGATATTAAGGTTCATAAATGAAACTATGATTTTAGTTATTTAGATAGTGTTTGTGACAAGCGTCTTCGTGAGAAGATGGGTGTACTTCTAAGCAGTTAGAGCCTGGGCATCAAATATCATGCGTTAACGAGCGATCTCTTGTAGTTGGGACATTCCATAAGAATAGATCTTGCAAATCAACTTTGCATATCCCTAGCCCAGGCTCTTTTGTACTTTTGCAATAACCCTTTTAATTCATACGCCAATGAAGATAATAAGAAACAGGCTCATCCCTCCACCGGGATTCAGCTATATCAATATCTGTGGGGTCCTCTTCACCAGAAGAAATCGCCCCATAACTCCTATAGAGGAAAGACATGAGAGCATCCACACCCGGCAGATGCAGGAAACGCTCTACATCTTCTATCTCTGGTACCTTATCGAATGGCTCATCAAGCTAGCCATCATCCGTGATACCAGAAAGGCATACCGTGCCATATCCTTCGAGCGAGAGGCATACCTGTATCAGGCTATCCCCGGCTATCTCGAAGAAAGAAAACATTATTGTTGGTTAAAACATTTATAGATTATGAAAACAGTCAAGATCATTCTTTGCATCGCCCTTTGGATATTCATCATCTGGGCATGCTTATACAAGCTCTCTCAGGGCATCCACGATGAAAATCTGATTTCTCAGATGTCACAGTGCACATACGATGAGATAGTTGATACGCTCACCACTCGCAATGGCGTCCAGCCTACCGAACATCAGATAGTAACCTACTATTATGAGCGCTATCAGAAGTAAAAGCACCTATGCAGCTCGCAAGTGTCTCCTCTGCCCTGATGGGCGCAACTGCATCAATGGCAAATATTGCCTTAAGCACAAAAGATACGTGCAGCATCAGGAGAAACTGCCATGTGAATAACTATTTAAAATAAATAATATGGAACAGAACAACAAAACAGACGATAAGATTATGAGCTGGAAAGAAATGATACAGGTGGAACGTGGAGCCGATATTACAGAAATGGAAGCTCCTATTCCTAGTACGATTGGAGAAGGCTTCACCTTCAGCCTTAATGGTGAGCAATATACCACAATAGGTAGTTATACGAAAGGAAAGCGTGATGTGGAGTTTTACATAACTTCTTACATAGGTTATTGTGGTGGAGCAGAGCATTACTATTGTTCTATTAGTATTCCTGTGGAAAACAGAAACGGAAACACAACTATAGGAGGATACTGTGGTGGTATAGAAATTCCTAACGAGTACCAGAGTTTCAAAGCGAGTATAGTCAGACCTCTTTCTAAAGAAGAAGCATCAGACACTGAAAGATGGGAATGGTACAAAGAAGGTGACATGGTGGAAGCATTTTGCTCACTCAAAGAACTTAATAAATGTATCGAAATGATCCGTCAGATTTTTCCGGAAGACAAATGGAATGTCGTGATTAAAAGAAATATTTAGCATAGCATCAGTAGAAACTGCCATGTGAATGAAAAGTAAATTAACTAATAAACAGTTAGTAATATGGATAAACAAAAATTAGATAGAGCAAACGAATTAAACAGTTTCATCGAATATTACCAAACGACTATCTATAGATATTGTAAAGATAGTGGTAATATTGATGGTAGCAGATTGGGGAATGCCCTTTTGAATATAGTAAAGTATGCACCACATGAAGCTGATAATATAAAAAGTGCTATAAAAAAGGCTTTAGATAGCATTCAGAAAGAGTTTGATGAACTTTAAAATGTGGTTTTGATATAATATCAATCATCATGGAATCAGAAACAGCAGAGCAAAACCGCAAAGCCCGGCAGCGAGAATACTATCTTAAGCATCGTGAAAAAATGCTAGCCTATTCTCGCAGATACCTCCAGGAGCATCCTGAGAAGAAGAAGCTTTATCAGGAAAATGCAGCCAAGAAACGGGCTGACGGCACAGGATATTACCAGCGTTATTATCAGCGCCACAAGGAAAGATTGCTGGCATGCTCCAAGCAATGGCACCTGGATCACCCCGAAAAGGTGAAGGAATACCAGCGCAGATACTATCAGAAGAAAACTGCAGCCAAGAGAGAGAAGAAAAAGCCGAATCCGGACATAGATAAGGCTAAATCCCTCTTCCGTGATCCAGCCATGGCAGAACATCTGCAGTGGCTTCTCAATCACGCTGCAAGCAAGAACAAATAAATCATCAACCCGGAGACATGGAACAGCCTCCTGACAAGGCAGAAATATCCATAGCGTTAAGTAAAGACTACGCCTATTATTATATAAATCCGACCCCACGGAAAGACGTGAGCCTTCTCTAGAAGCAGTTCCAGTCCCTTAACAGAAAGGAAGGTGTGATATGACATAAAAATGTGTTTAATTCTTTGAAAGTGAAAATAATATTCAATATTAATTTATCTCGATCGGTATCCCACCTGGCAACCCATTTCGCCCGGTGGGTTTCAAAAAGAAGAAATATGAATCACGCTAGTTTATTCAGCGGAATCGGTGGCGCAGAGGTCGCTGCATCCATGATGGGATGGCAGAACCTCTTCCATTGCGAGATACAGGAGTTTCCTCGCAAGGTGCTCGACTACTGGTTTCCTAATTCAGAAAGTTATGAAGACATTACCAAAACAGACTTCACAAAGTGGCACGGCAAAGTCGATGTTCTCACAGGAGGATTCCCCTGCCAACCTTTCTCCCTCGCTGGCAGAAGAAAGGGAGCGGACGATAACCGCTACCTCTGGCCACAGATGCTTCGAGCGATACGACAGATACACCCCACTTGGGTCGTTGGTGAAAACGTTGCTGGCATCAAGACGATGGTGGAGTCCTGCCAAGTCACTCAGATGGGACGCACAGACTATCTTTTCGAAGAGAATCACCTATACAGAGAGGAAAGCCGATTCACCCTCGACAAAATCTGTGCAGACCTCGAAGCCGAAGGATATTCCGTCCAACCGATTGTTATTCCAGCTTGTGCCATCGGAGCACCGCACAGAAGAGACCGAGTCTGGATTATTGCCCACACCCAATGCGATGGACATAGCCCACAAGGACATGGAAATCAACGAGCGAGGGCGAAGAAATCCGAAGAAGGGCAAGACAGACCACAGCCTAGGTCTAGAAGACATGGCAGTGGCACAACTCCTTCCTACGCCCACGGCACTCGACAAAGGAGGAGGAAGAATAAACAAGAGCCTTTCACCGAATGCAGCAGAACGCCCAACCTTGGCACTCGCCGCTCGAAAAGGCTTGCTTTCCACTCCTTGCAGCATAGAATCCACGAAGTTCACCAAGACCATCAATCCCAATTCCCAGATGGGGCAAGGTCTAACAGCCTTAGCGGTCAATGGTCTTCTTCCCACTCCTACGGCAATGGAAGTAAAACACTCCAACCGGGTGAAGGGACTGAAAGAACAGGGTGTAAAAGGGATGTACAGCCGAAAGAACGGAGAACTTCGCCCGAATGGACTGACCGACTTTCTCGACTTCAACGGCATGATGCCCACGCCATCAGCGAGAGACTGGAAGGGATGTACCAATCCTGGGGTGAAGAAAGTGAACGGAAATGTGTATGGCGAGACTTTGCCCGACACAGTGAAGAAGGTCACTGGAAGCACTTCCCAACTCAATCCCCTGTTTGTAGAGGAAATGATGGGATTCCCTTTGATGTGGACAGCCTTACCATTTCTTTCCCCAAGTGGCGACAAGAATCCATAAAGGCTTACGGCAATGCCTGGGTGCCACAAGTGGCTTACGAGATATTCCGAGCCATCGAGGCAGAAGAAAACAAATAAATGATAGATTCGTAAATTCTACATTCCAAATAAAAGAAGAATAAATGAAAACAGATGGCTACATATTTACTCCAGAGCTGTTGCAGTGGCGTTACTTCCATCGTCCTGTGGTCGTTCAGGTGCTCATCCATGTGCTCCTCTCCTCCGCTCACAACGAGGCTTCCGCTGCCACCCTCTCCTATCGTGATTTGGCTCTACAGCTCCATACCACGGTCAAGACCATCCGTGTCGCCATCGATGTGCTCATAGCCGAGAAAATCATCACCAAGTGCTCTGCTCCAAGAGCCTCAACCAAGCTCTATGTTAACAGTTCGCATCCCCTATCCCACTGCATCCATCCATGGCAAAGAGACCAAGGGGCACAGATTACGGCACACTTTGGGGCACAGATTGGGGCACAGTCTAGGGCACAGATTCCTACCCCACAACAATCTGACAATCAAGGTTGTAAGGTATATCACCAAACAGAGAAGGGCACAGATGAGGGCACAGTTAAGGGCACGAAAGGGGCACAATCTAGGGCACAGCCAAAACAAGGGGCACAGCCAAGGGCACAATCTAGGGCACAGATTAACAATCCCGAAACCCCTTTAAATAAAGGTGATTCCGAAGATTTAAGCAAAGTCAAGGGCACAGATAAGGACACAGCCAAGGGCACAGAAGTAAGAGAAAAGAAGTCGGTGGATGCTGAAACTCAATTCTCAGAAGTCTTAAGGCTCTTCAACCGCCTCTTCCTCGGAACGCAGGTCAAGCCAATCTCGAAGATGACTCCCGACCGCAAGAAGCTGGTCGCAAAGTTTATCTCAGATTACTCCTTCGAGGACATAGAACCGATGCTTCGCAAGGCTCTCAACTCCGATCTCCTTTTAGGGCGCAAGGATGGTGGCTGCTATATCTCCTTCAACTGGCTCTTCAATCCAAAGAACTATGAGCCTCTGATGGAAGGCACCTTCGACAACCCTACCGTTGAAGCCTCAGCAGGTAAAAGAACAGCCCCAAAACCACCAAACTGTTTACCAGCCGAATCTCCGAAACCTCAGCATGAGGAAACCAACGAAGAGATAGAAACTCGGCTTAAGCAGAAGGAAGATGCCCAGAAAGCCAAGGAGAAGGCAGAAACTGATGCCCTCAGGCAGAAGTACCAGGAATGGATAGAAAGCGCAGCTAAGAATCCCAATGGCACCATGGCAAAGATGGTTCGACAAGCCTACGATAATGGCACACTCGCCAAGCTGGGCATCGTCTGGAATCCGTCAGTAGCCGAAGAAGAACAGTCGCTGGCCGACTTGGATGATCAAACTCAGAGCTATCTCCAGTCAATCCTCAGAGATTAAACACAAGTAAAGTAACAAACAAATTTTAAAATCATACGAATATGGACAGACAAGAATTAATCGACCGTCTCAACGGTAATTGCCCAGAGTACACGAAGAAGCCTCAGCAGAAGAAGGTCCAGCGTGAAGGTCAGTTGCAGATAGCCTGTGTACGATGGTTTCGCCTACAGTACCCGGCATTCTCCACCCTCTTCTTCCACCCAAAGAACGAGGCAGAATCCTATGGCAAGAAGATAGCCATCAATGCAGCAGCCGGAGTAGTGCCGGGCGTTCCCGATCTCATCCTGGCTCTCCCATCCATCAGATATGAAGAGAACATCGGTGACCTCAGCCCCCACAAGGCCTTCTATCATGCCCTGGGCATAGAATTGAAGTATGGCCACACCAATCAGCAGTCAGCCCATCAGAAGGAGTTCCAAGCCTTCTGGGAAGCAGCAGGCTATAAATACGTCCTCTGTCGCTCATTAGAGGAAGTGAAGCAGCAAGTCGATGACTACATGCGCCACGCCCCTCTCTCAGCACGGCAGGATGTCAGCGTTGTCTATCACTCTGATCCGGCAACCGAGGCTAACAAGAAATTATTAAATAAAATCATCAAAAGCAAGAAGTAACTATGCAAACAGAACTAACATTCATCCTCTTTATGCTTCTCATCTGCTCTATAGCAGTCCTCTATCTGTATTTGATAGCGAGAAGCAACAGAAAACACTGCCAGAACTGTGTTTTCTTCACCCTCAGAAAAGAGTCCAAGCGTCTGGGCAATTGCTCCCGCAATTCCGACCACCATTTCTTTTGGGAGCCAGCATGCAAAGGCTGGAAGCGTAAACCTATAGAACAGAAGGAGGCAGAACTATGAAAGGATATGAAAATGTAGACGAAAAGAAGCTGCTAGGATTGTTCCACAACCAAGGAATCCTCTCAGCAATGCCTCTTCTCAAAGACGACAAGGTTTTTGCTTCTGATTGCCATAAGGCTATCTACATCAATGCAGAAGTCTGTCAGGGCGAGTATGAGAGAACAGAAATGTTTAATCTTAAAATTCCTCCTGTAGAGCAGGAACTGAATATCCCTCTATTAAGCCTACAGAAAGCATACGATTTTCTGCCGAAAGTAGAAAATGAGGAATATGATCAGGAAGAATGCAACGAATGCAATGGTACAGGATCTGTAGAATGGGAGTATACTGATAAGAATGGAAAGATCCATTATAAAGACTTTGACTGTCCAGCATGCGATGGTTGTGGCTTTTTCAAGCGAAATATCAGAAAGTGTTACGAACCGGAATATAATGCCATCATAGAGCTTGACGGATTCTTTATCAACAATCAGCATATAAAAGCAATAATTGATGCATTATTCCTTCTTGGCAAAGATCACATCACGCTTCTCTCAAAAGCTAAGAAAGATAGCGTAGTTTTTGCGTACTTCCGTATTGACGAGAACATCACAATCATAGTCGCACCGTATTGCTATTGCGATGAGGAACATGCTGATGCAAAGGTTGAACTTTAAAATTATCCATTTATGAGCAGTTTCATCCAACAAAACCTGATGCGGTCAACACCATCCGCTGCAGATCAGGAGAAAATGAGAATGTGCCGATTCTGCGTACATAGCCACATCAGCGACCTCGGCTACAACCATTGCAGGAAGTCTGATAGTGCTTATAATGGAGATTCCCCTACAGGCATCTGTAGCGCATACAGAGATAATCGGATTTGGAAACCCTATTATTTCTCTGGCCTCATGTCACGCTACAGGGGTAACATCTGCTGGGCAAGATCAGTCCACAACTCTCCAGCAAAGGGAAAGAGCCGTATTTTCAAATACGAGGTCATCGACCCGGTAGCCTCAACAATAGCAACCCTCCTGCCTAAGAAGTTCGCCAAGGAATACATCCCTGCCACTCCTGGCTCCAAGCCTCCATATACGATGAAGGAGTATGAGAAATGTGACACCTATTGTTTCGGTGGCTACGACCCACAACTAACAGAGAAGCAAGAGGCAAGAAATTACAATGAAGCCCACTGGCAGGAAATCCTTGCTCAGGAAGCAATAGACAAACAATTAAAACAAGAAGTAATATGAAGAAAAGATATTTTTACGTAGTCGCATCATTCATGCGCAAAGACATAGCCAACACATGGCGTAAGGTTGACTTTACCATCATGAAGGATGCTGGTTCAGCATTATTCCCTCTCATGGAGGCTTTCAAGGCGATTAATGAAGGCTATTCAGAGATAGCTGATCCTGCAACTATCCAGTTCGACAACTGCATAGAAATCAGCAAGGAAGACTATGAGGCTTTCAACAATCTCAAAAATTTAGTCAAAGTGAATCTAGTTAAACGCAATAAACGTTTGATTATTTTGAAAACAAGAAGAATATGGTAAAAGCCACCGTTCCCAGCGATTCCATCGCTGGTCCCATAAAAAATATGTAAAATATCAAAGCAAGAATATGGAAAAGACTATTTATATACCAGGAGATTTGGTAATGACAAACGGAGTACCTTTAGGAACCTCTAAGAATGTTGTTTACAGAGTAACAACATCAGACCCATCAAAGACTTTGAAGTTGGACGATGGAACGGTTCAGAAAGGTGTTGTCTGCTTAGAGAACATCGAAGGTGCGGAATTTGGAGAGAAAGTCTATCTCTTAGGTGACTGCTGTGCTTGGGTTAAGGATATTGTTCCGATTCCTCTTGTTCCTGCTATCCTCGAAAAGAATGGGTGGAAGGTTTCATTAGAAGGTACATGGATTTATGAAAAAGAAGATAGTGTTAAAATTTTAAGGCTTTTAGACGATAAGCATTACGCTGCTTATATAGGACATGTAAGACTATTAGAATTTCAATATACTCACGAACTCCAGCATCTTCTCTTTGGTTTAGGGCTTAACTCAGAAATGGAGGTATAGCGTATGAGAAATTTAGTAATTAATTGCAATGTATTGGTAAGTGATGACTTTGATGAAGAAAAGGCCATAGAAAGCGTTACCGGTGCATTCATATTTAATTTAGGTGCTGATATGGAATTTACGGAAATTCGCATTAATGACATAACAGACTCTGTTATAGACCAGATTCCACCATTACCAAAGGAACACCTTGGTTGGGAAGCACCTGACAGAAGCGAAATTCTTGCAATAGACAAAGACTATGTATTGATGAAACAAGACACTTTTGACAGACTTCTGGATTACACTAATTCCGAACCTACAGGTAAGTATAATGGGAAGATGTGGAAAGCAAAGAATCGCAAAGGTGAATGGTTCCTCTGTTGGTTTAATCATCAGACTAAGAAATATCAATACACTAATTATCGTAAAATTTTAATTTTAGATTAATTATGGAAAAAACAACATTAAAGCTGTACATCGGTACTAAGATGGTTAAGGCAGAGCCAATGGTAAAATCTGCTGCAGTAGCCAAAGGATGGGCAAGACCATCAGAAGGCAACCAGGATGCTCCGGGTTATCACGTCCAGTACATCAACCCAGATGGCAGCACCTATGATTCATGGTCGCCAAAGGAGGTGTTTGAACAGTCTTATCAAATAGTAGAGAACTTCAAAGACCACCTCTTTACTGCAAAATTGAGAATACGCATGCTCATCGCAGAGGCAGAGACAATGTTAAATGTTCCTGGCTTCAAGTTTATGTGTGCAGAGCATCTTTTATCACAGTTGAGAATGATTAAACAAGAATTAGAGCAATGAAAATTCATTTATGGAAATCCTCATGTTGTTGCGCAGCAGATGAGCATGAGACAGGATGTTATCCTCGTTCTTCATTCAAGCCGAAGCCTGAGCTTCCGGCTGGAACAATACTCACTGTCAAGGAGAAATGGCAAAACTTCTACGGAGTATACTACCGCTGCTATCTCCCGGACGAAATGAAGGACAAAGGATATACCATCCCATACTACGACATTCCTGCCGACAAAGCAGAAGTAATAGAACTTTAAACATTATAAATTATGGCAATAGTAAATGTAGATTATTCAGAGTTCGAAACCTTGAAGAATCGAGTAAAGGAAT
>ERZ1035037.248-NODE-248-length-19554-cov-3.919227_pt1 | contig 19554 bp, 9 predicted proteins | sample MGYA00520618_ERZ1035037 | MGnify/ENA primary metagenome ERZ1035037 (study PRJEB33766, sample SAMN09781741) | gut metagenome | biome: gut microbiome | host: Homo sapiens | place: Madagascar | study: EMG produced TPA metagenomics assembly of the PRJNA485056 data set...
TTGACAATCTGGGATAAAAAGAATAACTCCGGAAACACAATTTGTAACATACCGTTCTGCATAAACAGAGGATTGGCAGCCGGTATAAGATGTTTCCGGAGTTTTATTATATTATTTAATAATATCGTCAACCATTGTGGCCGCATCATCCACTAAAGTTTCTGCTTTATCAATAGCGTCCTCAATGATTCCGTTTCCGGATGACTGTGTCTGACTGTTTGTGTGTCCGTTTGTTTCTTTTGCTGCGGTAGTTGACTGCTGCTTGGTTGATTCTGCACCAGTTGTCTGTTGACTGCTCCCATTGGAATCGTCATTGCCGCACCCCACAACGCCCACAGCGCACATCGCCATGATTACACAAAGTAATATAGTTTTTATCTTTTTCATGCTAATGCTCCTTTTTTTGATTTTGTGATTAGTATTAGCATAACAGCGCAAAAAAATACCCTGATTTTATTTTTCAAAAATCAAGGTATTATATTTTATAATATTAAATCAACCGATTACTTCTTTCATGGTATATAATCCTGCAGTTTTACCGGCAAGGAACTTGGCAGCTTCAATAGCACCTTTGGCAAATACCGACTTTGAATATGCGGTATGTTTAAATTCTATTACCTCGTCTTCTCCGGCAAAAATAACCTCATGTTCGCCAACTATTGTTCCGCCTCTGACAGCACTTATTCCGATCTCATTCTTCGGACGCATTGCTCGGTCACCGCTTCTGTCATACTTGTAAGAATACGGCTCTGCAAGGCTCTCATTGATGGCATCGGCAAGTGCGATAGCAGTTCCGCTCGGTGCATCAAGTTTAAAATGATGATGTTTCTCAACTATCTCAATATCAAAACCGGCATCCGCAAGGAGCGGTGCAACTGATTTAAGGACTTTGAACAATGTGTTTATTCCGAGTGACATATTGGCTGAACGGAGTACAGGAGTCACCTTGGAAACCTTGGAAACTCTCGCAATCTGCTCTTCACTCAGTCCGGTTGTGCAGAGTACAAGCGGCATATGCGTGGTTTCACAATAATCAAGCAGACCGTCGATTGCTTTGGCTGAAGCAAAATCAATAATAACATCTGCTTTGACATTACAGTCATTAAGACCAGAAAATACCGGATATGAATTATGTCCGTCGTCAAATACATCTATACCGGCAACAATTTCAATATTATCGTCAGCAGCGGCAAGACCTGTTATTACCTGTCCCATTTTACCGTTGCATCCGTGCATTATAGCTCTGACCATTTTCAACACCTCTGTAATCTTATAATATTCCGTAGTTCTTCATTGCATTCTTAAGAGTCTCAAGATTCTTAGGCTCCATAGGTGAAAGAGGCATTCTTAACGGTCCTACTTCCATTCCCATAAGATTCATGGCGTGCTTAACCGGAATCGGGTTAACCTCACAGAAAAGTGCCTTTATAAGCTCTATTGCCTCAAGCTGCTTGCGGCATGCACTCTTGACATCACCGGCAAGATAATCTGCAGCAATCTCATGTGCCTGTCTCGGAGCTACATTGGAAAGAACCGAAATCACGCCCTTGCCGCCAAGTGACATAATCGGAACGATCTGATCATCATTACCTGAATACAGGTCAAGTCTGCCGTCCATTATGCTCATAAGCATTGCAACCTGTGAAAGATCTCCTGAAGCCTCTTTGATACCGACTACATTGGAAGCTTCCTTACATATAGCCGCAACAGTTTCCGGCTTGATGTTACATCCGGTTCTGCTCGGAACATTATAAAGGATAATAGGAATCTTTACTGAATCCGCAACAGCTTTAAAATGGCCTACAAGTCCTGCCTGTGTTGCCTTATTGTAATACGGTGTAACGCAAAGAAGTGCATCTGCTCCGACATTCTGCGCTTCCTGTGAAAGCTCTATTGCAGAACTTGTACAGTTGGAACCTGTTCCTGCAATTACCGGTATTCTGTGTTTAACCTGCTCTATACAGAATTTAATAACTTCTATATGCTCCTCTGTCGAGAGTGTCGCAGCTTCTCCTGTAGTGCCGCAGATAATAATACTGTCTGTATGATTAGCTATCTGGTACTCTATTACCTCGGCAAGCTTATCATAATTAACACTTCCATCTTCATGCATAGGTGTAATAAGTGCAACACCCGCTCCTGTAAATACTGACATAATTATCCTCCTGAAATATCATATACATTATGTATTTTACGCAAAAACAGAGCCAGCAGGACGCCGGCTCATAAAGTCATACTCTTATTAAAAAGATACTTTAGTAGCTCTCCATCCTGTGATGACAGTAATATGACTCTTCATCATATTCCCAGCGGCCACAGCCTCAGGATCTGTGACGCTTCGGCACTGCTGCCTTTCATTCATGATCATCTATGCCTGACATATCACATAAATTACTAATATACAGTGCGACCTCTACTTAATGTTTCTGTTCTTGTTATTACTGACAGTTTAACATTCCTGACGATAATAGTCAATATGTTTTATTCAATCGTCAATAAATTCAATTTTGCTTACCGAAACCTCATAAGCAACTCTTTTTTCACTCTCCTCATCATTGATGCGCTTGGTATACTCACGGCTCTGGATACGTCCGTTTATCTGTATGTGTGCACCTACTTCGAAGCCCGCCGCAAAACGTGCGTTTCTCCCCCAGGCTATACATGGAATATAATCTGATTTACCATATGGTCTGTTGACTGCTATAAGAATATCGGCAATCTCCCTTCCAAGCGGTGTCTTGCGGTAAATCGGCGGCTTGCATATGTACCCGTCAAGGAAAATCTGATTTGAACTCGTCTCCTCGTCATAATCCTCAATAAACTGAAGCTCCCTGACAAAAATAGACAGCACAAGCCTGTTCTTGGTCTCTTCGTGTCTGTTGTAAGAACGGAACTGTCCCTGGGCCTCTATCATCGTGCCCCTTAAATCCACCGTTACATCAACCAGTCTTTCCGAAACCATAAGCGGAATCACATCCACACTGTTACTTAAGCGGTTTACGGAAATATCGACGGTATAAAAACCCTCTCCGTATACCTCGTGGCTGAATTTAAATTCAGAAACCACCTCACCTATAATCGTAACTTTGTTGTTTTCAATAACCTTATCAACCATTCTTCTGTTTCTCCCTTCTGTTTATTCCGCGGCATTTTATATGCCTGCGTTCGTTGCTTGATAACTTTATCAATATATAATATGCGCCATATTTCGATTTTAGCACAAAAATATTGTAAAATCAAAAATTTGTGATAAAATATTATGGTTGCATATGTCTATTTATATTATCGGAGGTTTTATATGATTACTAAACGTGAAGATGTGAGAAATATTGCTATTATTGCACATGTTGATCACGGTAAAACGACACTCGTAGATGAATTGCTGAAACAAAGCGGTACTTTCAGAGAGAATCAGGAAGTTGCCGAGCGTGTCATGGACTCAAATGATATTGAGCGTGAACGAGGCATCACCATTCTTTCAAAGAACACTGCCGTTCATTATAAAAATACCAAAATAAATATTATCGACACACCGGGCCATGCTGATTTTGGCGGAGAGGTTGAGCGTGTACTCAAGATGGTCAACGGCGTTATCCTCGTGGTAGATGCTTACGAAGGTGTTATGCCGCAGACTAAGTTCGTTCTCCAGAAAGCTCTCGACTTAGACCTTGACCTTATTGTATGTGTGAACAAAATAGACCGTCCGGAGGCAAGACCGGATGAAGTTGTGGATGAAATTCTTGAGCTTTTACTTGAACTTGATGCCAACGACAAGCAGCTTGACTGCCCGTTTATATTTGCTTCTGCAAGAGGCGGATATGCCAAATATAAAATAGAAGATGAATCGGATAACATGGTTCCTCTTTTTGAAACTATAATAAAAAATATCCCGGCTCCGGAAGGAGACCCAGAGGCACCTCTGCAGGTTCTTATCAGCACAATCGATTACAATGATTATGTTGGCCGTATCGGTGTCGGCAAGGTTGACAACGGTGTTATCAAGGTCAACCAGGAAGTTATGATTGTTAACCACCATGACCCTGACAAGCATCAGCGTGTCAAGGTAACCAAATTATATGAGTTTGACGGCCTTAACAAGGTGGAAGTAAACGAAGCGACAATAGGTTCGATAGTTGCGATTTCCGGTATTACGGATATTAAGATCGGTGATACAATCTGTTCCGTTGATAACCCACAGGCAATTCCTTTCCAGAAGATCTCCGAGCCGACTATTACCATGAATTTTATGGTAAATGACTCTCCTCTTGCCGGTCAGGAAGGTAAATTCGTAACATCAAGACATCTCCGTGACAGACTTATGCGTGAACTTAATACAGATGTCAGCCTTCGTGTAGAAGAGACAGACGATATGGACAGTTTCAAAGTATCCGGCCGTGGTGAGCTTCACCTTTCGGTACTTATCGAAAATATGCGCCGTGAAGGATATGAATTCGCTGTCAGCAAAGCCGAGGTTATTTATAAGACGGATGAGCGCGGCAAGAAGCTTGAGCCTATGGAAGTTGCTTACATCGATGTTCCTGATGACTGCTCCGGTACGGTTATACAGAAACTCAGCATGCGTAAGGGTGAGCTTAACGGTATGGCACCTCTTAACGGCGGAACCACCCGTCTTGAGTTCTCAATTCCTTCAAGAGGCCTTATCGGATATACCAATGAATTTCTTACCGATACCAAGGGTAGCGGTGTAATAAATACTATTTTTGACGGATACGGACCTTACAAGGGAGATATCCAGTACCGTAAGCAGGGTTCACTTATAGCATTTGAGAACGGCGAGGCCATAACCTACGGTCTGTTCAATGCCCAGGAGCGTGGTACACTTTTTATCGGACCGGGTGCCAAGGTTTATGCCGGCATGATTGTCGGACAGACAGGACGTTCCGAGGACATTGAGGTAAACGTATGCAAGACCAAGCATCTTACCAACACACGTTCTTCAAGTGCCGATGACGCACTCAGACTTGTACCGCCTAAAATAATGAGTCTTGAGCAGTCACTTGAATTTATCGATTCGGATGAACTTCTTGAAGTTACACCTAAGAATTTAAGAATCCGTAAGAAAATTCTCGATTCGACAGCCCGTTACAGAGCTAAGAAAAACGGTCAGTAGAAAGTATAGTAAAATACAATAAAGCAGCTATGAATTTCCGGTTCATAGCTGCCTTTATTTTACACTGCTTTTTTCTTTCTGCCACAAACGATTGTGAGGATTCCTGCACCACCACAGACAAACAGCAGGAAAACACACAATGCAAAGATGGAGTTATCACTGGTTTGAGGTGGAGTAGTTTCCGACGAAGCTGTTGCGGGAATAACCGTGCCACGCTTTACAAGTTCATTGCATACCATGCAGTATTCATCGCCTGTGTAACCGTTGGCTTTTTCGGTCGGCTCAACTCTGTTTCTGATTTCGGTTGCTCCGTGTCCTGCCGCAGGAATAACAATGTCAGCTTCTGTCAGCGCCGTTGCCGCATTGCTGTCGGCAAACAGTTTGCCGCAGGAGCATACATAGTAGTCAATATTGCCGTCCTTTGTGCAGGTGGGCTTGACAGCATAAACCGACATAAGGTGGTTGGCATGAATGTGTCCCAGCATCGGAGCGATTTCGTATCCGCAGATTGTGCAGGTTTCAGCGGCGGTTTCAGTCGCTTCACCGCTTGAAACGTGCGGCACTATCGTATCCGCAGAGCCGCAGACTGCGCATTTATGCCAATGCGAGTCGCTGTCGAATGTCCATGACGTAAGATAGCGGTGGCCCGTTGCAGGTATGATAAATACGTTTAACTCGGTGTCGAGAGAATCGGTTTCTCTTCCAAAATATTTGTCGCATCTATCGCAGTAATAGTACGGCAGATGTCCGTCGGTTGTGCAGGTTTCAGGGACATAATCGAAATACTGCATATTGTGACCGAGAGGTTCTCCGTATTCGTAGCCGCAGGCTTCGCAAATACCCTTATCCGTGCAGGTCGCATTACCGCCAAGGTGGTTTTGATAGTTAAACTTTACGGTGCAGAGGTCGCTGTTTTTGCAGACATACCAGTGCGCGGTTTCGTTGTAGCGATAGCCGTCGTCAATATCCGCCTCGCAAAGCTTGAACACTTTAAATAAGTCGTTGAAGTGGTAATCGATCTGGGTTGTCGCGCCGTTTGCGTCTGTGAATACTAACGAATGGTCGCGGTCTGCAAGCCATAAGTGAAGTCCTGTGTCGCTTTGGTCGGCGGCAATATTGTTGGCGGCAATTGCCATAACGCCGTCAACGATGACTTCATCGCCGTTAGGATTGTCAACTGTCAGCAGGTAAACAGGTTCGCCTGCGCTGTTCTTTATCTGGCTGTTCTGAGAAATATCGGGGTTTAGTGTGCTTGTCGAGTACATAGCTACCGAGCTGTTGTCGATATAAATTTCGCTTGCAACGCCGTCAACGCCGTTTCCTATCATATCAGGTCCGCAGGAGCCTTTCCGAACCAGCGAAACAACGCTGTTTTCGATATAGATTTTGTCGCCTGTTCCGTTGACGCCGCCACCGATAATTGCTGCGCCGGATTTGCTTGCTGCGTAAAGGGTCGAGTTTTCTATTCTGATGTTTTTGCCGTTTGCGTTCTGACCGCCGCCGATTGCTGCGCTGTAATCTTTTGTTACGGCTTTTACATTGGCGTTCGCAATTGTAATGTTCGAGGCGCTGCTTTCCTTACCGCCGCCGATTGCCGCCGCGCCGAAGCCGGCGACTGCGTTGATATTGCCGCCTAAAATCTTTATATTTTCAGCGGTTACAGCTCCGGAGGAGCTTGAATTTTTTTCGCCGCTTCCGATCGCCGCTGAAAATCCGCCGCCGGTGGCGTTGATATTGCCGCCTGAAACAGTGATATTCTCTGCGCCTGTGTAAATACCGCCGCCGATTGCTGCGCCGTGCTTAGAAGCCGCGGTGATATTGCCGCCCAATATCGTAATCTTTTGAGCAGTTTTTCCGTTGCACTGACCGCTGGTTGAGCCGATTGCGGAGCCGTACTTATTCGCCTTTGCGCTGAGCGTGCCGCAGTTTTCGTCACACTTGTGAGAAAAACTGTTTTTAGCCTTTTCGCAGGTTATTGTCAATGTGCCTGTTCCGTCTTTTGCAATGCCGCAGCCGTACATACTGTCGGAGATAAGAGTGTTGATAGTTCCGTCTGCAAGGGTGATTGACGCGGTGTTGTCATTGGCTATGCAGAGCGCTGAGCTGTCGGTCCACATTGACGGGTAGCTGATATTTACTCCCGCAAGGGTAACGTCCGCATAGGACGCATTGATTACGATTATGTCCTGTGTTGAGGAAACGCCGTCTGCGTTCTTGATTACAACAGGAGTGTTTGTGTAAACGTTCAGCGTTCCTATATCGGCTGATACCTGCGTAACCGGGTTCGTTACAGACGAGATATAGTAGTCGTAATCAACGCCCAGGGTAAGAGCCGAGCCGTCAGCCGCAGCGATTACAAGGTCGCTTCCTATGGCTGCAAAGGCGCGCATGGCAGCAACGTATTCGTATGTTTTTTCGCTGCCGCCGACCTTAACGGTATGCTTTGCCGAGCGGTCGGCGTAAATGTAGAGGTTGGTGTCGGAATCGCTGTGGGTTTTGAAGGACAGAAGCTTTCCGTCAAAGTAAACGTCCTCATTCTGTGGGTTGGCTATTGTAATAAGAGCAACCTCAGGATAGCTGCCATCCGCATTTTTTACGCAGGAAACGGGGGCTTTGCTGATTGCGTTCATGCCGTAGGTCTGTTCGCCGTATGCCCCGTTTTTGCCGCGGATATATACGGAAGCGGAGCTGTCTATATGAACCTCGCCGTCAGTGTTGTTTGTCGTAGCTAAAGCGTAGTATCTCTGATTGCTTTCAAGGGTGTAAACGCCCTTTGAAAGGGAGAAATATTTTGCGTTTCCGAGCGCGGAGGCACCCTCGCTCTTTGCGCAGATAAATCCGCCTGAGAGGATTATTTTTCCCTCCTGATAGCCGTCTATTGCGTTTTCATTGTGGGAAATGACGGTTATCCTGCCGCTTTTGAATTCGATGAACTTATCCGGCTCGGAATCAACTATTCCGATAGCGGGAGCTATGTTTTCCTGCTCGACATAAAGAGTGCCGCAGGTTTCATCGCAGATGTGACCGTATTCGGCAGAGCCTGCATAGCAGCTTACAGTCAGGCTGCGTCCTACTGAGATTGTTGTTTCGCTGTCTATTGCTACCAGCTTGTTTGTGCTGCCGCCGTCGATTATAAGATTGCAGTCTACATATTCATTGCACTCGATTGCAGGGTGGTACGTACCGCTGTCGCTGTCGCAAGGGGCGTAAATGTTTACGCCGTTAAGGGTAACGTTGACGGTTGACGGAGCTTCATCGCTGCCGATATAGATACGGTCGTTTGTTGGAACATTTTCATCGGCGTTCTTTATGGTTACGCTGCCTGCGCAGTTGTTTACTGTAAGTATGCCCGTTTTGGCAGGGTAAGTGTATTCTAATCCGTATTCAAGGATTTCGTTGTCGCCTTTAATAACAAGGTCGGATCCCATTTCCTCGAATATTCCTTCGTTAAGACCGTAGGAATACTGCTTGTCGCCTACCTTTACGCTTGCAGTGCCTGCTATATCCTTGGGAACGTAAGCATAAAAGGTCATATCGGAGCTGCTGAGGAATCTGTACTGCTGAGGGTCGCCGTTTATAGTGATTTCCTCGCCGTTCGGGTTGCTGATTGCGGCAAGATAGACGTACTCGCCGTTATTGTTTTTGAGTTTAGCGTCGCTGCTGAACGGCTTCAGGTTCTTAGTCTTGTCATTTACCAGATAAACCATACCGCCGTTTATTTGGTAGTTACGGGTGTTTTCGGAATTTGACCAGCCGCCGAGCGCGTAGCTGTTGTAGCCGCCCTGGGCGGTTACGATACCGTCGTTTATAATAATGTTGTCTGCCTGACCGGTTGCGCCTGAACCGATCGCGCAGCCGTAAGCGTTATTATTGTTAAAGTAGGTTATAACAGCGTTGACAATACCGCCGTTAATGTAAATGCCGTCAGCACTGCCTCCCTGACCGCTGCCGATGCCTGCGCCAAAGACGCTTTCTGCGTTGATTATACCGCCGTTGACGGTAATATTGTTTGCTTTAGCGTTATAACCGCCGCCGATGCCTGCGCCCTTGCTGCCTTTTGCATTGATTCTGCCGCCGTTTATGACAATGTTGCTTGCGGATTTGTTATAATCGCCGCCGATAGCCGCAGGGTAGTTAGAGCTTGCCGCATTAAGTCCGCCGCAGCTGCTGCCGCAGATATGGCCTGCTTCTCCGCTGTGCTGGCAGGATATGGTGAGCGTTCCGCATTCGGTACTATTTGAGTTCTTGGACAGCGCGGCGTAATTATAGGTTGTGGAAATAATATTGTCCGTGTTGTCGGCAATGATTATGTTTACGTTTCCGCTGCTGTTTTCGGCAATTTCAACAGCGCTGTATTCATTCAGTCCTCTTTGGATATTTATCCCCGCAAAAGTAATGTTTGCGGAAACGTCGCTCTCAATGTAAATGTAGTTGCTGCACGGCTGAGCTGGGTCAACATTTTTTATAGTAATGCCCTTGTCCGATAAAATTGTCAGCGTGATGCCGTCAATTTTATAGTCTGTTCCATAGACAAGTGGTTTATTGCTGTCTGTTGCGTAGAAGTCAAGCTTCAGATTTTCAGCGCTTACCAAACCGTTTTCGGAATAAATATAGTCAGTGGTTGTATCGCCTACCGTTACGCTGTTTCTGCCGCTTTTCGGCATGAAAACGTAGGACTTGTCAACCTTGATGGAGGAATTGATGAGGTCGGTTTTGTATGTGCTGTTTGACGGATATGCTTTTCCGTTTACGGTAATGCTTTCATTGTTCGGATTGTCTATTTCAAGTAAAATCAGTTCTCTGCCGCTTGAGTCCTTCGGCAGGGAGGACATACCTATTTTGTCGGAATGTACGGTACAGCTATCGCCGCACTTCGGATATACCGACCCGCCGTCAATTACGATGTCGGCAAGATTTGCCACGCTGTCGGTAACGCCGATTGCGTCAGCGCTGCCGCTGCCAACTGCGTAAACAACGCCGTCGGAAATTCTGATTATGCCTGTTCCGTCCGAGTTGCAGTTGTTTCCTGCGCCGACAGCGACTGCGCCTGTGCCGTTGCTGTCATAAGCGGTATTTGCGTAGATAGTGCCTCCGCTTATGTTTATGCTGTCAAATCTGCTGCAGTAAGCAGCGCCTATTGCCGCGCCATAAAAGCGGTTGCCGCTGGAATTTCTGAATGCGCTGCCGTATGCCGAAATAGTGCCGCCGCTTATGTTTATTGAGTCAACGCTGCCGTTAATGGCGCTGCCGATGCCTGCGGCGCCATTATCTCCCCATGCTTCGATTATGCCGCCCGAAATATTGATGTCGGATACATAGGCTAAATTGCTGCCGCCGATGCCTGCGCCGTCAGTGCCTGCGGCTAAGATCATGCCGCCTTTTATGTATATGCCGCCGGTTTGGGCTCCGTTAATTCCCGAAGTGCCTATGCCCGCGCCGTGTCCCGCGTTGCACCTTGCGTCAAGCGTACCGCAGTTCATGTCGCACTGATGGTTTTCCTCATCTGCGTGTTCGCAGGTGATTGTAAGCCTTCCGTTTTTGGACAGCTTTTCAATGCCTGCCGCGTTCACGCCGTTCAGATAGTTGGAAGTCCCACCTTTAAGGGTTATGGTTACGTTCGCAGAGCTGTCGCCCATGGATATAGCAGCGCCGTCGGTTGTTCTGATGCGCAGTGAGTCAAGCGTAATGTTCGCGTCAACGCCGTTTGCAATAAAGATTTTTGCGCTGACAAATTGATTGTTTAAGCTCTGTATTGTTATAGGAGTGCTTTTCAGAATGGTCAGCGTTTGAGTTTCCTCGTTATAGCTGTAATCTCCGTTCGCAGCGGTTCCTCCGCTTATAAGAAATTTGCCACCTACATCTTCAGTGTCTGCGCCGACAAACAAAGTTCCGCCTGCTATCATTGCCGAAACAGTAAGGGCGCCAGCTGCGAGCAATGCCGCAAGCTTGGATTTCCTGCCATGTTTTTGTTTCATTTTGTCACCTCTTATTTCTCTTTAGCCGCAGTTTTGGTGCGGGATTTATATATTATTTACTAATCTATTTTTACCACATAACGTCCTGTTTTGTCAATACTCGCATCGCTTATAAACTTCATCGCCTGTGCTCCGGTTTACATTTATGGATATTGACATATCTATCTCCATCCTATACTGAAAAATCGAATTTCTGACCTATTTGTTTCTCCGATTCGGTTTGCACGTTATCGCTCATGCAGAGCTGGCTCTGGTCTTTTATCTTCTGCAGCAGCTCCTCCAACGATGATGCGGTTATGGTAACCGTTTCTGTGTCGTCCGACTTCTCCAGTCTCTCTTTTTCCGCTTTCTTGGCTTCTTTGCGTGCCTCGGCTTTTTTCTCGGCCTTTTTCTCCTGTGCCTTCTTCTCTATGCGTTCTTTCTGCGCTGCTGTCGATTTCTCAAGAACCGCAAAATATGTAGCTGTTCCGTTATCGTTGACCTGCATTCCGTAAGTCTTTACGGACATTCCGGCTGATGCTATACTGTTACCCATCTGCGACATCTGTCCCGATGCATTGGCAATCAGGCTCTCATACTTCTTGCGGTAACTCTCATCTTCAGCCATACGCTCAATCTTGTCTTCATCGATAAGTACGACCATTCTTCCGGCCTGCGCATAATTACCCGCCTGTGCTTTTGCCTGCTCTTTCATATCTTCACTTACCAGTATAAAATCCATATTACTGAACCTGGATTTAAGTGAATCATAGTACTTGGCTGCCTTATCGCTCAGCTTTACGTCTCCGATAGTCCGGCCGCTTACCTTCTTACCGGAATCCGTTTTCTTCGTATCAGCTGTGTTCTGGTATGCCGACACATTCTCTGCAACATTTGATAATAAATTGCTCATAATAATTCCTCCTTGAAATTCATGGCGAATTCCTTTTCGCCTGATATATAGTATATCGGACGATACCAGGTCGTATATTAGTTATTTTACACAAAGAACCGGCATCATTAAGACGCCGGTCCCTTTGGTGATATATGATATGATTATCTCTCGACAGTTTTTCTCTTTCTCATAGCTGTCACGCATGTTGCAGCACTTACTGCAAGTGCGATGATCAATACTCCTGGCATATTGCCATCTCCCGTACCAACAGGACCTTCCGGTTTGGATGGACCTGATGGGCCTGATGGGTCGGATGGGTTAGGTGTAACATTTTCTTTTAACAGTGTCGCTTTTTCAATGACATATATAACTCCGTCATATGTAGGCACACCATCGCTGACATAACAGTCTGTAATGAAATCGATTGTAAACTCATCACCTGCTACAGGAATATACAAGCTTACTTTACCGTCAACAACGGTTCCGAGCCACTGGTTTCCGCCTGATCCGCCGGTAATTTCATTAACCTTGTCTCCGTCGATGTCTTTGTCCCATGTTACTCCGCTGCCGCCCCACATATAGTAGTGGACACCGTCTTTGTCAGTAACTCTTATAATGTTGCCGCACCAGTCGTTCCATTTTTCTTTAGCACTGTCAGGAATTGTAATATCAACCTTAACTCCCTTGGCACCTTCCGATGATGGGAAATCCTTATCCGTGATGGTTGCACTAGGTGTCTTGCCGTCAATCGGCTTACACTCTGTTCCAAGAGTTATCTCCGGTTTATCCTCATCAATTGCAGGAATTGTCTCTGTCATCTTTTTGTGACATTCTGTACACTCATATGTTATGAGACCTTCAACACCTACTTTGGCATCTACTCTTGAGATTTCTACATAATCGTGTTCTCTCTTGATCTCATATTCCACACTTAATCCGTTGTCGGTAAGTGCTGTGATCGTTGTATCCGCATTCTTTAATATTTGAACTTCTACGGATGCATATCCGTTCTCATCAACGCTCACTGCCTTTGTAGGAACACGGAGGATTGATTCGTCTCCGGATATGAATGTAACCACATTCTCTGTCTCTGCCGGTGTGACTTTAACTTTTAACTCAAAGCTGTCCGCATTACTGTCAGGACAGATATTAATTGTAGTATCTCCAACAGATTCTATTTTCTCTGCCGGATGTTCTATTCCGGTTGTCGGGGTCTTGAATTTCATTCCGGAAAGTGTGAATGTGATTTCAATAACCTTATGAGCTGTGTTGGTTGTAAATGATGCAACATGATCCGTTGCCTTTACTTCATCCACTGCGGAACCGTCCCATGCATTTACAGGATTACCGCTGTCAAATACTCCGTTCTTAACTGCTTCCTTAGCTGCTGCAAGGCTGTTAAGAGTAAGTGTCTGGCCGTCGAGTACGACCTTGTCAATAGTAATATTACAACTGTCAAGCGGAGATGCCTTGGCACTTCCGTTATCAACATTCTCATCTTTGATATAAATAGCTGTAAGTTTATCAAGGTTGGTAATACCTGCCTTAACTGCTGCATCTGACAAATCGGTATTGCAGTCAAACTTCACGGTATACTGTCCGTCCTGTGATGCCTTAACGACTGTTCCGGTCTCTGCGTTCCAGTATTTGTGTGCAGAGTCATTATAGAGAACCTTAAGGCCGAGTGAAATCTCATCGGTATCGAGTGCGTCCTTAACATTAATCTGTACTCTCTTAACCGCACCACTCTCGGATTTGATTATGATGTATGTGGTACCGATTCCCGTTGCCACAACCTTACCGTGACTGTTTACCGTAGCTACTGACGGATTGGAGGATGTATATGTAAGTCTCTCTCCGTTGCTTGCCTTGGCATTCAATGTCGTATTCTTGTCAAGCACTATTGTCTCTGTATCATCATCCGTCGTTATTGTAACTTTCTCGTCAGACTCAACCGGAAGTACATTTATCTTGAACGATAACTTAACCGAACCGCTCTGTGAATATGCATGTACTGTTGTGCTTCCCACGCCCTTAGCATGGATCTGTCCGTTAAAGACTGTAACAACACTGTCATCATCCGTTGACCAGAGAAGAACATCATTAGTCTCTTCCGGAATAACTTTTACATCAATTGAAGCCTTCTGGCCTACACTGTATGTGTATGTATTCGAACTTGCAATTAATGTAGTCATTTCTATAACTTCAGGATCTTCTGTTATATCCGTAAAGTCATATTTAAGGTTCTTTGATGATGCATCAAGGTATGTACCTCTCATCATCGCATCAATAATATCTTTAAATATTGGTTTACATTCTTTTCTGTTCCAGTATGAGAAAAGTCCTTTCTCGTACGGATCCTGGCCGTAACCCTGATCCCACACTACAGGAACAACGCCTGCCACCTTACATGCCCTGTTGGCGATTTCGCAGAACCATGCGCGGGCAACATCATTGTAACCTGTTGCAGTTCCTGACTGCTGATAAATTCTGTTGCCGTACTCTCCGAGGTACATAGGTACGTCAGAGCCGAATTTCTTCTGCATTGCACTTAATCTGTCCCAAAGTCCCTTGATGTCATTGTATCCCCATGTAGTATTGGTTGATGCGACATACACATGTGCTGCAAACATAATCCTGTTGGTGCTGTTATAAGTATCTTCCGGTAGTGTAAATCCGGCATTGCTTCCGTTGTTGGCATAATGTGCAACAGCGGCAAGCCATCTGTGTGTATTGTTTGAACCGGTTGAACGAACCGTGTTCACAAATAACTGGTTGAAATTGACAATAACAGGTGTATCATATGCCACCGCATTGCTTCCATTCTTGTCTGTTGCCGAACATGATATCTCGTTCATCGACTCAAATATAAGATGCTCGTCATAATCCTTGAACTTCTCTGCAATCTGTCTCCAGACAGCCTCATATTTCTCCATTACCGAATCAATATCATCAGCTGCAACCCTGAGCCATCCGGTCTGTTCTGCGCCGTCATGATGGATATTGATAATCGCATACATATCCTGTTCCACGCAGTAGTCAACTATATCCTGAACTCTGTTAAGCCATGTCTCATTGATGGCATAACCGTTCTTATCATCAATCATATTACCCCAGGTTACAGGAATTCTTACTGTATTGAATCCTGCATCATGAAGTGCCTTTATGTATTCTTTGGTGGTAACTGCCGACTGCCATGATGTCTCGTTCGGTGTGAAACCGCTGTGGCCGTCCATTGTGTTACCGAGGTTGATTCCGGCACCCATTGCTTTTACGGTATCCTGTGCCGAAAGCTCTGTAAACGGCAGTGCGTTGGAATCATCAGTTTCAGTATTGAATATAAGCTTGGCTTTGACATTCTCCAACTTATCTCTTGCGCTCTTAAGGCTCGCTGTTGTAGCCGATGCATTGTTGTATTCTTTCTCAGCCACAGCGACAGCGCTCCCAAGTGCATCCCATGACTCTTTGGTGTACTTGGATGAATCCATCTTGGCGATATAGTCAAGGGAAAGCTTTAAATTAGCCTTACGCATCTCTACCGTCTGCTGCCATACGTCAGTAATCTTTGTACTGTCCTCAAGCGTTGTAGACTCACACTTAGGCGCCGTAAAGCCGTTCTTAAGCGTAACATTGCCTTCATTGTCATAATTAACGCTTACGCTCTGGCCATTATTAAATACTATACCAAGCACCTTAGCTTCAGTATTGGTCGTCTTGATTGACACTTTCAATGATAAATCTGAAACGCTTGTAATCTTGTTCTTGGAAATTGAGTTGTCCGGGAATTTATAATTGGCTGTTCCCGCACTTCCCTTTCCGTCATTCTTACCGGAATTCTGAATCCAGTATATGCTTGATGTCTGTTTCGTGCACTTGGATGCTATAAGGTACTTGTTGGAACCTCCGCCCGAGCCGCCGGTTCTTGCCGCAATCCATGAATACTCATCCGCCTTGGTGATATTAACATAGAACGTAGCCTTCTTATTCCCATTGATGAGAGCCTGTGCGTCAATTCCTGCTGCAACAAGGTCATCACCTGTTATGTTCAGAATAACCTTATCCGATGCAAGCTGATGATCAGCTTCATCATCTGCCGGTGCCTGTGAATTCTCCACAAGATACTTAACAGATGTAACCGTTGCATCAACATCCGATGAAAAGAAACTTATATTAATTCCCTTAAGTGATTTACCGGTAGAAAGTGAAGCCTTAATCTTATCAATTTCCACATATGTGGTATAAGCATCTCCGTTCTTAATACCGTCTCCTGCCGTAATGATGTTGTCATTCCAGCCGCCCCATGATTTGTCAAACGGCTGAACATTAAACACCTTGGCATCGTCTGTTACTTCTCCTGTAACTGTGTAATCGATTCTGAAATATTTACCGGCCAACGCCTTGCTGTCCTGCACAGAACATATCAGCCCGTTATACGAACCGTCCGAACCTGTACGGCCGCTGTCAGTACTCGATAACTTTCCCGTAGAATCAAGCTTGATGCTTGCCTCCGTAAATTCCCCGACCGGTGCCTGACCGGCGCTTGCGCTGAAGCTGCCCAGTCCCGGAACCAGAGTGGTTACTACCATGGCTAAAGCCAGTACCCCGGCAAGCCATTTCCTTCCATTCTTCATAGACACTACCTCCTGAATCTTGTCATTGATCCCTCTGATTTTAGGCTATCATACTCTATGTGCAGTTTCAACAAATATAATACTGTAATTTTTATATATCATGTACAGTTTATATTGTACATTCCTCTTAATGCAATAAAAAAGTACACAAATCATACAAACATGTTGTATTTTCATGTACTTTTTATACAAAATTACAAATTTTCGTTTCTCAATGTTTCTACAGGATTATCGTTACGGATCTTACCCATCGAATAAATCATTGTGGCAAAAACGACCAGGAATACACTTCCTACCGCTATGATTACGCTCTTCCACGGTATCAATACTCCGATATTCATTCCGAACCCTATTGAGCGTGCCATCAGCAGGTTTATCGCAAGTGATACCGGAAGCCCCAGCGCCACGCCTTTAATACCGTAAAGGATGCACTCGTAATCCATCATGCGGTAAAAACCTTTTTTCGTCATACCGACTGATTTCAGCATTGCAAACTCGCGTCTTCTTAACATCACGTTTGTTGATATCGTATTAAATACATTAGCAAGTGCTATAAGTGATATCAGCACGATAAATCCCATTGAAAAAACTTTAACGACAATTGTCATAGCCTTTGTTGCTGCCACCGACTCTGCATAATCATATGCCATGTAGCTTGAAAGTCCCTGTGCATCGAGCAGGTCGCACATTTTATCATATGAAGCCTTATGGTTATCAGATTTAATATAATAGTTTAACTTCTGCATCTCATCGGGAATCACCTTATCCCGCACGCTGAAAGGATACATCACGATAGGATATGGTATACCGTCCGTAGCAATTCCCATAGGTGTCTCATCGGCCGATGTTCCTATGTTCAAGGTTACAGTATTCACCCCGTTACCTGCTTTAAGGTTTAATTTGTCCGTATTAAACAGTTCAAGCTTGTAATATTTTTTGGAATATATCGTGATGTCATTGTACATGACACCGACCGGATTATCTGCATTCATATATATTTTTTCATCCAGGTTCATCTGTTTAAGGTAGTTTCTATAATCCGAATCCTTGACAAAGCGTATCCCGACATTCCATCTTGTAACATTGCCGTCCATAATGTCAATCACCTTCTGTGATATCAGTGATTCGTCCACATCTAACATATAATTGTTCACATTATATATATATGTTACATCCGTCACATCCTGCACGTTCTCAAGCAGCTTTTCAATACTGTCTTTGTCATTGCCATCCTTATTAAGAGTGTCCTGCGTGACAGAATATGATATATCATAGTTATTTGTTGCGCTCGTCACATCGATGCCCTTCATAAGATAATTGCAGAATCCTGATGCCGATATAAAAAGGACTATGCTCATAAAAAGAGAAAGAACGGTTGCCCTGTATTTTCTGCGGTTCCTTTTGAAATTTTTGGATGCAAGCATACCTTCAAAACCGAATAACCTGTATGTGAGCTTTGATGTTTTTATCTTATTTTTCCTGATGCTGACATCGCCGGTCTGTCTTATTGCCTCAATCGCAGGCTTGCGTGCCGCCCTTGCGGCCGGTATGTTAGCAGATATCATAACTGTTACAAAACATATGACCGCTGCTGTGACAAGTGCCTGCCATGTAACGTGAAGTCCGAATACAACATCAACATTATTTACAACCATCATTCCGAAGAATTTCCCGGTAAACTTAAATGTTATGAACATACCGAGTATTCCGGCTCCGATTCCCACAGGAATTCCGATGATGCCAAGAAGCATTCCCTCATATATTACGCTGTGGCGCATCTGTCTTTTGGTTGCTCCGACCGATTTAAGGATTCCGAACTGTCTGGTCCTTTCGCTTACCGATATCGAAAATGCATTATATATAAGCGATACCGACCCAAACATTATAAGCAGTATAAGAATGCCTGCAAAAGAATACAGCACTTTGTTAAATACTACATTTGATGATATCCCGGAAAATCTTAAATAATCCGAATTATATTCCGTGCTTTCTCCGTCCGGATTCAGTCTTTGTGCAACTGTATATATTTTTCCCGCTTTTTTCGTCTTATAAAAGACATCATAAACGGAAGCATCGCCGCCGTCACCAACAGTGAGAGCAGTGTAACCGGGAGCGGAGTACGGCTCGAATGACGGTCTTTCATAGAATCCGACGATTGTATATTCTCTTGTCCCGGTATTAATAAGCTTCTCTTCATTATCTTTCACATCTCCTTCTTCAGTTGCATAATAGCCGTCCTTCTGTGATAAAATCCTTCCATCGTAACTTCTCTGTCCTATGTCAAGAGTGATTTTATCCCCTTTGTTGTAATCTTTGACTCCTCCGTTGGTGATAAGATGCTTCGGAAGGATAATCTCATCTGAATTCTGCGGCATTCTTCCTTCTATCAGATTAACCGCCACGATATCGGTAAAATTACCGCTCATTCCGCCTATATACAGATACGGCTTGTATTCATTGCTGCTTCCAATAACAGCATAACCCATGTCCTCAAGATATGCCGTTGCGCTTACGTCCTCATCGGAACGGATTTCTTTGTACTTATCACTATCGGCCGTCATGTATCTGGCATACCATGACCCGTCCGTCTGTTCGCAGCATTTCTTCATATATTCCTGCATACTTGTGATACTCGTCGTCACAGCCGTGAACATTGCTGCCGAAAGCACAATTCCTATAATCGTCACAAATGTTCTCATACGGTTGCGTCCGAGTGCCTTTCGCGTGACTTTATTAAGAATGTTCATCGTCTGATCACCTCATCCCTGGTGATACGGCCATCTTCGATGGCTATGATTCTGTCCGCCTGCAGCGCGATGTTCTCGTCATGCGTGATTACTATAAGCGTCTGATCATATTTTTTATTGGATAATTTCAAAAGATCAACTATTTCCTGGCTGTTCTTTGAATCCAGATTCCCAGTAGGTTCATCCGCAAGTACAA